>Ga0209336_10001709_pt1 | contig 10635 bp, 13 predicted proteins | sample LinPmetageLP32_FD_184042 | JGI IMG/M metagenome (GOLD analysis project Ga0209336, IMG submission 184042) | Marine viral communities from the Pacific Ocean - LP-32 (SPAdes) (version 2) | ecosystem: Environmental > Aquatic > Marine > Oceanic | place: Pacific Ocean | collected 2009-08-23 | reverse complement strand
AAGATTACTATCATGAGGTAGTATCGTCTAGACAAAAACAATATAAAAAGCTTTTTATGTAAGGAGGCTAACATGGTCGGAATGGCTAAAAAGAAAAACGTTATCAAGAAGATGGGTGGCGGAATGGCTAAGAAGAAAAATGTCATCAAGAAGATGGGTGGCGGAATGGCCAAAAAGAAAAACGTCATGAAAAAAATGCGTGGCGGTGGAATGGCAAACAAAAAGAAAAAATAATACTTTACCACCCCTTTTTGGGGTGGTATTATACTAACCAATTTTTTAATTCTTCTCCTAATACTTCTGTTGCAATATCAATCTTAGATCTTAAACACTGTACGATTTTTTCATCTACAGTTTTCTCTGCAATAAAATCAACATAAGTAACTTTTTGTTCCTGGCCTATTCTATGTGCTCTGTCTTCTGATTGTAATCTTATCTCTAGGTCATAACTGTTGCTATAATACACGACAGTGTGACTAGCAGTAAGAGTGAGGCCATAGCCTCCGGTCTTTGGGTTAGCGACCAAGTATTTAAGAGTATCTTCTTTATCTTGAAACCTAGATATAATTTTATCCCTTTCGTCCATAGGCGTATCACCATAAAAGCTAGATACAGTTTCTGTTCCATATTTTTTCTCCAATTCTTTTGTAATATTTTTTATATCGTGTCTGTAGTTTGCCCAAATAATAACTTTATCATCTGTCTCTTCTAAAAAATTTAAAAGTTCTTTGATACGATTATTTTTTATTTCTATAACTTTGCCATCATCTGTAGTCATGTGACCACAAGTTATTTGATGAAGCCTCATCATTTGTGTCAAAGCAGAAAAGGCTGTCATTGAATTACCTTCTAACTCAGCAACAGCAAACTCTTTCATTTCTTTATATGCTTTTACTTGATCAGGAGTCAGCTCTATAAATCTTTTTGTATATAACTTTTCTGGTAAATCTAAACAATCTTGTTTAAGAACCCTGGTAGAGAAAGATTCTAACTTACCATTAAGCTCATCAAGTCTCACATATTTTATTATGTGGTTATAACTATGTGCACCACCAGCTGCGTTTCTCTGTGACATCAATGCATATCTTGATTTGAAAGCCCAGAAAGAAGTATATCCTAGTAGATCTTCGTTTAAGAAACCACACTGAGTATATAAATCTAAAGGTGATTTAGTAACAGGAGATCCCGTTAATATTCTTCTATACCTTGCATGTTTACCAAGTTTAATAGCACTCTTAGTTCTGGTTGCAGTAGGTGATTTGATTGTTGTAGACTCATCTACAGTCATCAAAGTTGAGTGTGACTTTAAAAATTCTAACGCAGCTGAGTATCCTTTTGTAGTGCTTAACGCTTCTACGTTTATCAAGAATATCTTTAGCTTTTCAGAAAACACATTTAAAGATTCTAATAACTTTTTTTGTTCTTTGTTAGGAGTTGGAGTCCAACATACTATTGTGTGATCTATTCTATCAGGTAAATGTTTAGGTAATTCTGATATCATCCAGTTCCTGTAAACACCCTTTGGTGCAACAATGAGAGCACCATTAATTTTTCTTTTTTCATGTAACATAGCCATGTTATCAATCAATACTTTTGATTTACCTGTTCCCATCTCCATAAAAAATGCATAAGATTTTTTATCCCAACACTTTTCTAATACTGTTTGTTGATGTAAAAACGGCTTTGTTTTATATGTATAATCATTCATTTCTGTATTCTCCTTAATTCTCCCATAAATATATACTTGCAAAAAAAATAAATCAAGTGTATAAATAATTAAGAAAATAGAATGACAGTTTACGTAATACAAGAAATGCCCTACAAAGATATCCTCAGTGCTGAGGAGTATGGCAAATTAATTCCTCTCATACCACCTGGCTATCAATTATTATTAAGCTCTGATTCTATTGTAGATCAATTAAAAAAAGGTCTTAAAGATTTTTCAGATGACGATTATTTATTGTTAATTGGTGATCCCTCAATTATTGGTATTGCATGTTCAGTTGCATCTGATATAAATATGGGATATTATAAAGTTCTCAAATGGGATAGAAAACGTGAAAAGTATCATCCTATTGAGATTAATATAAGGAGAAATGAGAATGACGAAAATAAACTTTGAAGATGATGTCTTTTCAGATGTCGATGACACCTCACTAAAAGCACTTGCTGATAAATGCAAACAACTTGAGTTTGCAGAACAAGAAGTTGCTGAACTTGAAGATTCACTTAAAGAAAAAAAAGAAGCTGCAAGAAAATTGTCTGAAGAAGACATTCCTCTTTTCTTAGCTGAAAAGGGTTTGTCTAGTATTACTTTAGATAATGGTACTGAAGTAAAAATATCAGAAGAGATAAGACCTGGCGTAAAGGTTGCTGACAGACCTTTCTGTTATGCATGGCTCAGGGACAACGGATATGGTGACATAATTAAAAACAATGTCTCAGTATCTTTTGGTATGGGCGAAGACTCACAGGCACTTAAATTAAAAACAGCTATACAAGATTTAGGAATGGCAGGCACAGAAAAAGAAGATGTGCACTATCAAACTATGAAAGCATTCGTAACTGAGCAACACAAAAAGGGCGTGTCTTTGCCAGACGAATTTGGTGTGTATGTAGCCAATAAAACAAAACTCGTACAGAAACGAAAAATATAATAAGGAGTAACGAATGACGCAAAACGCACAGACGAAACCTCAACAAGAAGTTGTTGAGAAAAAAAATACTTCTATCGTAGAAGTAGGAGCCTTTGAAGCAGATGCTTCTCTTGGTCTCCAAGACTTACAACAAGATGATCTAGCAACACCAAGGATCAAAATTCTTATGAATGGTTCCGATGAATTAGAGGCCAATGAAAACCTCAAGATGGGACAAATTTATAACAATGTTACTGGTGATGCTTTTGATGGCAAAGAAGGTATCATAGTTGTGCCTTGTGCTTATCAAAGACAGTACGCAGAATGGCTTCCTACTAGAGGTAAGGGTAATCCACCTCAAGCCACTTACGATGCTAATAGTGACATCTTGACTAGGACTACTAGAAGTAAAGAGGATAATAAGGATTATCTAGAAAACGGTAACTATATTGAAGCAAATGCAAACCATTTTGTTATTGTATATGATTCAAAGACAGGCGTTGGCACTCCTGCTTTAATCACAATGAAATCTACTCAACTCAAGAAGAGTAGAAAATGGAACTCCATGATGCTTAATATCAGGATACCAGGTTCTAATGGACCTTTTAATCCTCCTTCATTTAGCCATATGTACAAACTCAAAGTCAAAAAAGAAGACAATGATAAGGGTAAATGGTTCGGTTGGGAGATTGAATTAGTGGGACCTGTGACTAACATGGACTTGTATAATCAAGCAAAGCTTTTTCATACAAGTATAAAGTCAGGTGAGGTACAAGCTAAACCAGAACAAGACCAGGAATCATCTGGTACAACTCAAACACCATTCTAATTTAACTAGGGGGCTAACGCCCCCTTTTTTAACAAAGGTAGGAAATGTTAGAATACGATATTGGTACGTTTAAAAATATTTTTAGAGGCTTGGATAGAGCCTATGGACAATATCGTGTTGGTGAACAAAAAGAAAATGGTAAGCAAGGAGGTAAGGCTTACATAACAAAGGGTCAGATTACTGACCAAATGTGGCAAGATCATCTAGAAGGTAATGATCCTAGTCTAGGTATTATTCCTATCATGGATGATTCTAAATGCTACTGGGGTTGTATTGATGTCGATATGTACCCTCTTAATCTTAAAGAATTAGTACAAAGAATAAATAAAAAGGGACTGCCTTTGGTAGTGTGCCGATCTAAATCAGGTGGTGCACATATATTTATTTTTACAAAAGAGCCTGTCACGGCTTCTTTAATGCGTGACAAATTGGCAGACTTCGCAGCTTTCTTAGGTTTTGCTAATTGTGAAATTTTTCCTAAACAAATTGAAATCAGAGCAGACAGAGGAGATACAGGTAACTTCTTAAACCTACCTTACTTTGGTGCACATAAAGAAAGTAACAATAGATACGCTATTGATAACAATGGAAAACCTTACAGTTTAACAGAATTTTTTACTTTACACAATAAACTCGCTTTGACAGGAGTCGAGTTACAAGACTTATCTACTACAAAAAAGAAAGATAGTTTATTTGACGGGCCACCTTGTTTAGAACATTTAATGAATGAGAAGATACCAGAAGGTGGCAGAGATAATACTTTATATCAATACGCTGTATACGCTAAAAAGAAGTGGCCAGATGAGTGGCAGGACAAAATAGATGAGTTTAATCACAAGTTTATGGATCCCATACTACCTTCTAAACAAGTATTAAAGACAGTCAATCAACACGAAAAGAAAGAGTATCAATTCAAGTGTAAGGATCAGCCAATGTGTTCTGTGTGTAATTCACAACTATGTAGGACACGTAAGTTTGGTATAGGCAATGACTATGATCATGATGTTACTGATCTTACAAAGTATGAGTCAGATGAGTCTGTATGGTTCTTAAATGTAGATGGTAGAAGACTATGTATCAGCACGGATGAGTTTTTTGATCAAGCTAAATTTAGAAAAGCTTGTATGAATACTTTAAATGTATTGCCTAATAAGATGGCAGCTCGTGACTGGGACGCTAGGATACAGGCCTTACTAGCTATGGTTGAGGTTATAGAGATGCCAGAAGAAGTTACTAAGGTAGGTAGATTCGATAATTACATGGAGTCTTTCTTATCTGATCAAGGTGAGGCTATGACCATAGATGAGATTTTAATTGACAAAGCATGGTCACCAGAGGACGAAGAGGTTACTTACTTTAAACTATCTTCACTAGAAAATTATTTAACTAAGAAGAGATTTACTAATTTTAGCTCTACACAAATGTGTGCAAGAATAAGAGAACTAAACGGTGACTCTATCAAAAAGAAAATAAGGGGTAAGGTTCATCACTTATGGTTTGTGCCTAGATTAAAAGATACAGATAAATCTGATCTACCTCTACCTAATCTAGATCCTACGGTGCCTTTCTAATGAAAACAAAAATAATACTAGGGCCACCGGGCACAGGTAAAACAGAATATTTATTGCGTAAAGTAGAAGCACAACTAGAGGCTGGTATAAAACCTGATCGTATAGGGTATTTCGCTTATACAGTAAAAGCTGCTAATGAAGCACGGACCAGGGCTATGAGTAGATTTACTTTTTTAGATAAAAAAGATTTTATATATTTTAGAACACTACACAGTTTAGCATTTAAACAGCTAGGTCTAACTAAAGATGATGTCATGAAAGACAATCACTACAAAGAGTTATCAGATTTACTAGGTATAAAACTCTCTAACACTAATCGTAAAATGGATAGCACAGGATTTCAATTACAAGATGATGTCTTTGCTAAGGTAATTGACATGGCGAGGGTAAGAAATGTAACACTAAAAGAACAGTTTCATGAGATGTCACACATGGAAGGTGGTTGGTTAAAAATTAAATACATAGCTGATGGCATCAAAGAATATAAAAAGTCTCGTAAATTATACGACTTTACAGACATGATTATAGAGTTCAGTAAGTCTACAAACGATGAGATAATTCCTAAGTTAGATGTCTTGATTATAGATGAAGCTCAAGATCTTTTACCTGTGCAATGGAAAATGGTTAAAAAGATTATGAATAAAGCTGGTGAAATATATATAGCAGGTGATGATGATCAGTCTATATTTAAATGGGCTGGTGCTAATCCTGAAGACTTAATAAGCCTACAGGGGGAGAGGTATATACTTGATAGATCTCACAGAGTTCCTGCAGCTGTACATAAAATAGCAACTAAACTTATTAATAAAGTACAAAATAGAATACCCAAAGTTTGGGTTCCTAAAGATGAAATAGAAAAAGCAGGTAATGTCACACATCATGTGACACGTGGTTCTATCTACAAACAGATTGATAAAGATAAAGGTGAATGGCTTGTCATGACTAGAGATAATTATACTCTAGAACAAGTGGCTGATGAGATGAAGACAAAAGGATTTTATTTTTCTATTCATGGTCAGCCTTCTGTTAGTAAGAAAAGGTTGACAGCAATCATGGCCTGGACTGATTTATGTAAAAATAAAAAGGCTATATCTATAGATAAAGTTAGGACGATGTATCATTACATGACTGTCAAAAAAGGTGTCGCTTATGGCCATAAGGGTTTGGCGCATGCTGATCCTGATAAGTTATATACTTATGAAGAGTTGAGTGTTTATCATGGTTTGATGGTGCCTTCTCATAGAATATGGCATCATGCACTGGATCGTATGCCAGCACACGAAGTTACTTACATAGTTTCCTTGTTACGTAGAAAAGAGAAACTGAATCAAGAACCACGGATCAATTTATCAACTATACACGGAGCCAAAGGTGGTGAAGCAGATAACGTAGCGTTACTCGCTGACTTACCTAGAAAAGCTGACGAAGCGTATTATAAAGATCCTGATAACGAGAGAAGAGTGTTTTATGTAGGTATGACTAGGACTAAAAAAAATTTACATTTAGTTAGATCCGATACGGATAGGGAGTTTAAAGAGATGTTTTATGGTTGAGATTTCAAAAAGTAGAAAGGGTGTTATAGGTGAATTGACACTAGCCTCTCAGTATATCAAAAAAGGTTACTGGGTTGCAATGTCTTTATGCCCGCAGAGTCCTTTTGATTTAGTGGTTGTAGATAATAAGGGAAACTGTAAACTTATTGATGCCAAAACTACCTCGCTTCGCAAAACGGGTAGACAAAAAGGTATGAGAATTAATAGAAAGTTAAACAGTAAACAGAGAAAAATGAAAGTGAGGATAGAATATGTCAACACAAAGACCACTATTTGAACCTCCCAAAGAGTGGAATGCTCCACAATCCTTTCCTGATTTATCGCAGGCAAAGGAAATAGCAATAGATTTAGAGACTTATGATCCTGGAATCAAGGACACCGGACCTGGTTGGGCTACAGGTAATGGACATGTTGTAGGTATAGCAATCGCAGTAGATGGATTCAAAGGTTATTATCCTCTAAGACATGAAGGGGGCGGTAACTTTGATGAAGATATCGTCAGAGAAATATTTAAAAAAGGTTTTGAAAACAATGCAGATAAAATTTTTCACAATGCAAGTTATGACATAGGCTGGTTGAAACGCTGGGGTATCAATGTCAAAGGTAGGATTATTGATACGATGATAGCTGCGGCATTGATTGATGAAAACAGAATGCCAGGTCAGTACAATTTAAATGCAGTAGCAAGAGATTATATACAAGAAAAGAAAGATGAGCGTTTATTATATGAAGCTGCACAAGCTTGGCAGATTGATGCTAAAGCAGAAATGTATAAATTACCTTATCAATATGTAGGTCCTTACGCAGAGCAGGACGCAGATCTTACACTAAGATTATGGCAAGCACTCAAAGTAGAGATGAATAGACAAGAGTTGCACCATATATTCTATTTAGAATCAGAATTATTACCTGTCTTAGTTGAGATGAAATGGAAAGGTGTCAGGATAGATTTAGATAAAGCCGATGCTTTGAAGAAGCAGATTATGGCTAAAGAAAAAAAATTATTACAAGAGATAAAAAAGGATGTAGGGTTTGATGTAGAGGTCTTTGCACCTTCGTCCGTGGCAAAAGCATTTGACAAAAAAGGTATTTCGTATAACAAAACACCCACAGGACTACCTAGTTTTGATAAAAATTTCTTAGGAACACTGCAAGATCCTCTATCTAAAAAGATAGTTGAGTCAAGAGAATTATTTAAAGCTAGGTCTACGTTTATAGATTCTTTACTAAAACATGAGAAAAATGGCCGTATTCATGGCGAAATCAATCAATTAAAATCAGACCAAGGTGGTACAATTACAGGTAGATTAAGTATGTCTAATCCTAATTTACAGCAGATACCAGCTAGAAATCAAAACATTGGTCCTTTGATTAGATCTTTATTTATACCAGAAGAAGGTTGTAGTTGGGGTAGCTTTGATTACTCACAGCAAGAACCTCGATTAGTTGTACACTTCGCAGCTCTAACTCATGGTGGACTTGATGGTGCAGAGGAGTTTGTAGATTCTTACAGAGAAACTAATGATACAGACTTTCACCAGATAGCTGCAGAGATGGCAGGGATAGAGCGTAAGGTTGCTAAGACCATGAACCTCGGACTGTTCTATGGTATGGGTCAAAAGAAATTAGGTAGTGAGTTAGGAATGGGTGAAGACGATACAAAAGAATTATTTGAGAAGTATCACAGTCGTGTGCCTTTTGTAAAACAATTGATGAGCCTTGCCAGTAAGTCAGCAAATGATAATGGCCAGGTCAGAACTATACTAGGTCGTATTTGTCATTTTGATTTATGGGAACCTACCAAGTGGGGAGTACATAAAGCGTTATCACGTGATGAAGCAATGCGTAAGTACGGATCTAATTTAAAAAGAGCATTTATATACAAAGCTTTAAATAAACTTATCCAGGGTAGTGCAGCTGATCAAACTAAAAAAGCAATGATAGAAGTTTACAAAGCTGGTATTACACCTCACATACAAGTGCATGATGAATTAAATTGTTCTTGTAAAGATGAAAAAGATATTAAGTTGATAAAAGAAATTATGGAGAATTGTATTGAGTTAGAAGTGCCAAGTAAGGTAGATCCAAAGATAGGAACATCATGGGGAACGATAAAAAATTAAAAATTTTAGATGCTGAATGTTATAGTTGCAAAGAGATTATTGTCCCTGTGGATCAAAAGAAAGAAGAAGATGGTAAACAGGTTTACTCGTGTCCAAATTGTGGCACAGAGTTTTTCATTGAAAAATCTATTGTTTTTGAGGCAGAAGAAGATGAAATTATTACTTATCATTGACATGTCCCATATAATTAGGTAAATTATGGGGATACATTGGTTAAATATATTTATAGTTCTAGTATTTCTAGCAATATTTTGGAAACAAATATTGATAACTATAATTGTGTTTACCTTCTTATTTTAGGAGAAAGATAAATGAACCCCGCAAAATATAAATCAGTTGCCGTGTCATTAAACATATGGCGATTGTTAAAACTGTTAGGTGCTGATGATTTTAGATCAGTAGGTAAAGTCATTGAATGGCTTTGTATACAGGAATGCAAAAAACGAAACATTGAGGTATGAGTTTTTGTCCACAGTGCATGTGTCCCGAACATTCGAACATGTCGTGCATATGGTGTGGATGCTTACACATAGAAGAAATAAAGGAGAATAAAGAAATGAAACAAGACGAAGCAATTAAAATTTTATTAAAATATGTCGAGACTGATACTGCAGATGAAAGTCTACAAGCTGCTGTACAGGTTTTAAAAGACGAAAAAAAAGAACCAAAAAAGTTTAGAGTGGCTGTTAAACAAGCAACGACACTACACTATGAAGTTTTGCACAATAGTCTAGAGGAGGCCATAGACGAAGTGCAGAAGAAAGTAAATGAGAGGGACTGGGGTACTTTACTAACATTTCCTCCTGGGTCTCCTGATTACATCCCTATCCCTCCGTTTACTGAATACGAAATTAAGGATGTGTTTGTCAAAGAACATGTACTTAAACCTAATCCCCACAGCGAAGGGGGTTCATCTGACACCTAGAATGAAACATAGAAGCACCGATACACTTTATCTTCGCAATCCTATCCTTTCGTGTGTGGTGATTCTAATCCTTACCTCTATAAAGATAGGAAGTGGTGTGACAGCCTGGAGAGACAGGCACCAGTTTTAGAAAGGTTATTATGAAAGAACATCAAGTATCATATGACATCTTTACTCCGTTTGGACCGAGAGTTCTTAAAAGTTCTGTACCTCAAACAGTCGTAGATGCCATTAATTTAAGAGCAGACGAAATACTTAATGATGATAAAAAATCAGAACAATTAGATTACAGTGCTAACCTAGCAGGCAACGTCAAAAAAGAAGTGGCCTTGTCGTTAGGTGAAATAGCAGGACTAGAGAAACTTATTAATAGATTAGCTACAGAATATATTATGAAGTTAGTTCCTAATCAGTTTAATGCTGAGAACACAGTCATGAGCTATAGTTCATGGGTTGTGAGTCAATACGCAGGAGATTTTAATCCTCTACATATTCATGATGCGCAGCTATCGGGTGTATTCTTTTTAAAAGTTCCGCCTAGCTATGAAGAAGAATATAGAAGAGAAGATCATTACCCTAGTGTGGGTTGTCTCGAGTTCTTGGGTAGTGTTGCGAATACATTTGCGAAACACTCCTGGCTTGTGAAACCACAGATAGGTGATCTCTATTTATTTCCTAGTTGGTTGACGCACCAGGTCTACCCGTTTCGTAGTGAAGGGGAGAGAAGATCTATGTCGTTTAATATACACCTACGATCCAAGGTTCCCGGAACAGACGTTGGTAAAGGTATAGATAAGTAGTGGCACACACAGGAAGAGCAGGATTTCATAAAGGCAGGCGTAAGCTTGGCTCTAAGAAAAGAAGAAGACGCTCTTCTCGATACAAGAATAGGAGAAAAAAGTGACAATATTGGTATATGCTTTGTTTGGAGTTGTAATTATACAGCTAAGTTTCGTAATCTTTTTGTTATGGGTTATCGGAACACGGCAATATGAAAT
>Ga0209336_10001698_pt1 | contig 10693 bp, 13 predicted proteins | sample LinPmetageLP32_FD_184042 | JGI IMG/M metagenome (GOLD analysis project Ga0209336, IMG submission 184042) | Marine viral communities from the Pacific Ocean - LP-32 (SPAdes) (version 2) | ecosystem: Environmental > Aquatic > Marine > Oceanic | place: Pacific Ocean | collected 2009-08-23 | reverse complement strand
GCTACAAATGAGTATGTCTAAGTTGAGTCTCAAAGTTTTACTTGGTGTGTTTGCGTTGATGTTTAGCGCCAGTGTTGGGCTGAGTGCTGAGTGCAAAGACGATCCAAATGAGTGCACACCTAAGAACCTCTGTGAAGTAGCTACCCAAGTTATCAACGACAACAAAGTTTGGTCCGAAGATGCCAGTGCAGCAGAGCATATCACTTTCGTGAAAGAGATAGGCATGGAGTGTGGTGTTGTTGAGATAACTGACCCATGCGACTTAGACCCTAACGAATGCAAAGTTAAACAGTTGTGCGAGAAAGCTACCACTGGTGATGATGGAAGTAAGTCTTGGAATGCAGATGCTGAAGCATATGTAGAGTTAGCTAGAGAGTACAGTTTGAGTTGCGGTGTAACGAAATCCCTACCGAACAATGACACGTCAACAAACTTAAGTGAGTTAGATAATTCCGCAATTTGTGTTATGGCTGTAAAGTTTAATGGCAGCTCATCATATCGCTGGCGTACTTGGGAAAAAAGGACAAAATTCCAGCCTCACGTTAAGGAAGCTAAACTAAGAGGGTTGAGTTGTGGTGTTGAAGGTTCTGCACAGAAGGAAGACTGTACAGTAGCAAACATAAACTCGTGTGATACAACCAGCGTTGTTAAAAAATCAAATGATATTCCATATTATAAAAAGAAGAATGGAGCAGAGTTCAAATCAGCATTTAAAAGACAATCAACTTTAAAGCGAAAGCAAATACAGTATGCCTTGAAGGAACTGGGCTTTTATTCAAAAGGCATTGATGGGCTGTGGGGTAAAGGAACATCCCGAGCGTTAACAAATTGGTTACGGGTCAATAATCCAAAAGCTACAAACCCTGAAAATGTTTTCGTTAAAATATTGGGTAGTGTAAATGTACCAACCTCTTTCGCTTCTACTAGTAAGAACCGAACCTTAAATAATAATCAAAATAGTGCAGCTGCAAGAGCAGAGAGACAGAGACAATCTGAATTTTTGCTAAACCTGGGAGCGCAGATGATGAGGCAAGGTGGTCCCAAAGCACTACCACCGTCTAGAAGCCAGAATTGTACTGTATGGGGCGGGTTCAATACCAACCAGTATGATGTGTGGTGTGATTAAAACTGGTCTTTGCCGTTAAGTCTTGCCTAGCTCAGTATGGCTGGAAGAAGTAGAACACACCCTGAGACTCAATAAGGTGCTCTCTCTTTAGGGGTGGTGGTGCCAGGTCACCACCCCACTGCCATACGTAATATAATTGTAGGCTTTCACACATGGCTTTTTTTATTGGAGAGCTTGTACTGTTATGCTTCTATAAAATTGTGCACAATTAAAGTTGCTGCAGTCTAGATGCCTAAGGAAGAATTATAATGCGTACCATCTTAGCAATACTGTTCATGTTACTTGCTACTCAAGTGAGTGCTGCGAACAAAGAAATCGTTTATGGGAATGTCTCGCTGAAAGTGCCAATTCCAGAAGAGCTATGCGAAGTAAAAAATAATGGTATCACTGGTCAGCTTTTTAAGAGACAAGCAGATCTTCAAGCAATAGCAAATATGAAGCTGCTAGCCTACTTTGCTGACTGCAAAAGTGTGAAATCTTTTATTAATATAGATACTTTTACAGGTTCTGACGAGGGAGCTGTGATTGTTGCAAGTGTTAAAAATGGTAATAGAGAAGTAGTTTATAATTCACTCACAAAGCTCGAGTTTAACAAACAGCTTGTTGCCGAACTAAGTGATGTACCTTTCGATGAAATAATCCAAAAGGCACAAAACGTACTCGATGAATTAACGGATTATGATCCCAAAATAGTCGAACCAACCAATTTAGGCGTTCTTGCTATTGATGATGCTGTTTACCATGGGTTAATCATGCCAGTGAAGCTAGACGATGACTTAACGGTGGCGCAAGCGACAGTAACAAGCATGGTTTTAATCAATGGTGTTATCATGGGTATGTACAAATATAGAAATTATACAGATCAGGATACCATTAAAGATTTATTATCTGAGTCACAACTTTATATCAAAAAGCTCGAAGCCAATAATTAAAATAACGTATTATTTCGTGTGAGTGGCATCCAGTATAGATCACACTTTAGATTTAGACATTGCCATTGCGTAGCTATCTAGTGTTGCTTGCTGCAATCTATCTCGTTCTGCTTCACGATTGTCAGGTATGTTCAGTGGCTCAGCATCGTCTAGAACTTCCGCTACAAGTCTCCTGATACCTGAATTCATCTTAGGATACATGTAGTCAGCGGTTACTTGATAAGGCTCTTGCTTGCCCATACCGTTAGCAAGCTTCACAAACTGTGCAGTCTGTAGAACTAGTTTTAGATCCTTCTCCGAAAGTCCTTGTAATCGCTGCTCCAAAGAGCGTGGCTGTTTATTGCTTTTGCCGAAAGCCTTTCGTGTCATAGACAGAATATCATCTTGTGTTTTTACTGGTGCTGCTAGGCCGTTATTGTTCATTTGGATTTTCCTTTTTGGTTGTCGTTTGTAGTTAACTGATGCTTTGTCAGTAGCAATTCTCTTGGGTAATGGCGGTTTGTAAAATGCCTTCTCGCTACTGATATGGAGAATTTGTTTTGTAGTAGCTGGAGAGGGTTACAATATTGGTGAGGCTTTAATTGTGTAGCCGGGTCAAACCACTATTTAGGTGAGCTTCTCCTCTACTCTAATAAAGGTGGCTTCACACTCGCTTGGTTCTTCTGCTTCACGCTCTTGAATACATACAGTTTTATTATTGTATTCTGTATAAAGTGGAGGCCACTTCTCATTTGCACTTGGAATAAAGCCTTTGTGCACCCAAGCATTTATTGCGTTCTTATTCCCGAAGCGTATTCTATGTTTTACAAACCCTGCATTCATTAGAGCAATTCGGGCATTGGGTTGTGTAAGTTTAAACTTATCTTGGACTTGTACAGTCTGCCATGCGTAATCTGTATCTTCAGCAGCGAGTACCTGGCAAGCCACAATAGTCCTTTGCTCAGATGAATGTTCCTCTTCTGCTAGAAACTCTTTCTCTGGTGTATTTGGTGGATAGCGGAAAGATACTTTGGACAGATCAACACTATGGAAATAATTAAACATTTGTTGCAATCCATCGTCTTCATTTAACCATTCTACAAATCCACTAAAAAACTCGTGTGTATCTTCCTTGCTGTGTAGGTGATCAGAAAAGCATGGGATAAAATACCTTCTATCCGTAGCTTCTATCTTAATCGGATCGTGAGCATTGGAACTGATTACCAAACCGAAATACTTATCAGCCATGAATTTGGGTATCATCTTCTCGTTTACGAGTGCTCTTTCTTGCGTGATGATCTTCTTGAATGTATCGGAGGTTTTACTTCGGTTATCATGCATCTCTTCAACATGAACTAACGTATTGAGATACAGCCAACCGTTAAATTCACCTGTCATATCTTTAGCTGAAGCGGCTGTGTAATTTGATACGCCCAGTAGCTTCGGCATCATGTTATCGCACCAGTTGTTTTTACCTGTGCCGTTTTTACCTCTTAAGAGAATGGCAACATTATTTGCTTCATGCGGTGTTTGAATGCGTTGGGCTACCCACTTATCGAAATAGTCTTGCTGTTTAATTTTCTCACTATTTACCAAAGTACATTCGTGTTCTTGCGGCATTAACCTATTAAGGTACTCTTGCCATTGAGTGGGCCTTCGAATGTGTGACCGCGTGTTAAACTTTAAGAGAGTAGGTTTATAAATGTTGCGAAAGGAGCTGTGGTTTATCGTTACAAAATCATCCGTAGTTGCTGGCAAGTATCTTATTCCATGAACTGCCTTTAGGTAATTAGCTGCATTTTCGTGAACAAGTGGGTGAGCTTTATCACCATACTTATTAACTAGTGTTTGTTTGACAGCACTGGAGTTTGTCTTTTCATCCATTCTGTCATCTGTGTGCATCATCATTATCGTAGTTCCTGGGCCGTTGCCGTTGGTCCGATAGAATGTTTGTTGAAGAAAACGCACTTGTTCCTGATAGAATATCGGATCGTAAGGATAACCTTGCGCTGCACTTTTATCTAACAGCTTCCGAAAGACTTTATTGCTAATGCGTCTAAACTCTCTCTCGTTTTCATCGTGTTTTATTCTTATAGCTTCGGTTGGTAATTTCGTTTCTGGCTTCATAGTCAGCACCCTTAATTTTGTGATTGTCTAGGACACATTCTTCAATCGCTTTTGATAAGCTTTGCCCTGAAGATGCAGCCGCATCAGAGGCAATCTCTAGAGCTTGATCCCCAAGATATATCCGTACTTGTGTTCTGTTCTCATACATTGTGTCGTTCCATAATTTTTGTGTCGGCAGTGTGTCAGCCCAAGATTGCAGATGACACGGAGTAAGCCTTTGCAAACATTGCCAAAACGAATGGTCGTGTCAGGTGTGTCAGCTTTTTGGGAGTTTTCTTGACTGTCTTACATTATCTGCTCTTGCAAAAATGCACTGATAGCAAATCCACCAACGGCTTTCCTATTTCGCTTTTTGCTAGAAATGAATTGACCATTGGCAGGAACTAACAGTTCTTCTTTTACAAGATTGTCTAACCAATCAAGATACATTGTAGAGTGACCTTGTTGATGTAACTCGCCCTTGCGCCTTATAGCTACATCTATTGTTTCACCCATCTCTTTAGCTGAAACTAGGATTGCCCCAAGCAACCAATGTAAGCGCCCATTTACTGTAGCTCTGCGAAACGGAACAATACCTTTTGCTCGCAGTATCCCAGTAGTCCTACCTACTTTGTCTAAAAAAGTAGGATCGCCTTTTGCTAAATTATCTTCAGCGACTTTAGTTAGTTTTAAGAAGTGCATTTTGTTTAAGCTCCTTATTCTCTTTCATAAGTTTTACGTGTTCTTTGTGCAGATCTAGGAAGTCCTGCCCATCAAGAACAATCATTGGCCTGTGGTCAGGTTGTTGGAAGGCAAGTGCTGGAATAGTGCCTGTAATGCCTAAAGCACTATCGTGTTGTATTGCCTCTGCATGTAATTTGTATACATCCCCAAAGCCTCGTGAGCGTTGTTTGCATTCAATGTTGAAGGGTATAAATCTCCGAACATTATCGTGAATACGAATGTCACAGCCGTGAGCACCCATTGGAGCAGACTCAATATACTCTCCTAAGTCTGGTATCTCTTCTCCAAGGGTATCAACTATTAATTGTCTAACTTCCTGTTGCGTTTCTTCACCAAGGTCTTTTATCCGTTGGCTTTCTTCAGCATTTTTAATCATGCCTAACACCAGTGTCCGGCATATCTAAGTCCATCTCTAATTGTGAAAAGAACGTATCACCCATATCCTTTTGTGCTTGGCGCATCTGGCGTTGGGTGTTGCTAGAATAATATAAGTCGGGCTGTGTTTTCCTGAGCTTTTCGTAAGACTCAAATGTAGTATAGGCGTGATTGCGCATACGATTAATCCTTCTAATTGTGTTGGAAAACTCGTCCTACGCACTACCCTGCTATCGCTACTCGATGCTATGCTTAGTCAGTTAACGATCAAACTAAGGCACTTCCGTCCTATCATCATTTGATACACATAGTTATATGGATGGAGAGCAAATAGTCAACAACTTTCTGCATTGTTTTCAATACATAAATAATATATTTTTAATACAGAAATAATTTAATAAATGAAGTAGTAGTTATATAAACAATTGTTTATAATACATAATATAGTATATTTTTAATTAGTCGTGTGCCGTGTGGGGGCACCACTACCAAGAAAGTTTACGTTTAAAATCAATGGCTTAAGGCCATTTTTAATACAGTAATTAAATAAATGATACAAAAAATTATCTAATATGATACAAAAGGGTATGAGTACAAAGCCCTTAAAAAACTATATCAAGCCTAGTAATGTTAATGGTTGGTATAAATATCGTAGAGCGATTCCTAAAAAATACAGAGAAAGCTTCGTTACAGAAAAGGGCAAAGCTAGAGGTCTTGAATGGCAAGAAAGCCTTAAGACTACTAACAAAGCCATGGCTTTGCGTAGGGCTGCGGAAATAAATGATCGGTTTGAACGTACTCTTGCGATGGCTAAGTATGCCGAGAAGAGAATTAACCCGAGAACAACTGAGCAAGAGAAGATTGATCACTTTCTGGAAATGCTTCAGCGAGAGGGTATACATCCCGACCAAGCTCCAAATGTTCTTGCACCTGAGTATACTCGCAAAGAGTGGCTGAGAAAGCGTGAGACATTTCTTAACCAGCTGCATGACTTACTGTATGATTTGGGAATAGAGCAAGTAGGTGAGGATGATTATCGGCAGACCGAGCTTTTTGGTTTAATTGATGCACAAATCAAATTCGTAGAAGGCAATAAGTCGGCAATAAAAAGTAGATTGGCAGTGACCCTTGGGGCTGCACTGGAGCTGTATCTTGAAGATAAGTTCTACAATCGCTTTCGTGTCATTGATGGCGAGACTAAAAAGAAGATAGATCGAGTTGAGAGGGTAACTAAAAACTTTGCTAGTTTTATTGGAAATGGTTTTGAAGTTCGTGGTTTAGATACTCGTTTGAGCGAGATAACTAGACAGTCTGCTAAAGCTTGGTGGAATGCTCAGTTGTTAGAGAAGACAGCCTCTACTGTAGCAAGAGATGTAACGCCATTAGGGTCTATCTATAACCACGCAGTAAAAGAGCGAAAGGATCAGGATGGTTCTCTTTCGTTTGATAGTAACCCATTCAAAGGATTGAGTAGCGAAGCACAGCGCAAAGATGATGAAGATGTAAGAGTTGGTTATCGGGTTAGGAATGAAAGCCGTGCTTGGACTCCGAAGGAAGTTCATCAATTCTTGCTACGTTTTCAGAAGATGAATCCTGAGGCTGCTATCATTTCCAAGATAACAATGTTCACAGGTGCGAGACTTAAGGACTGCAGTGGTTTGTTAGTCCGTGACTTGGTTCTAGAAGATGATAAAAATAGTAAGATCAAGTTTGAGGATAATCTTATCCGATCTGTTTCCAAGGATAGTATACAGCGACACTTTCCAATCTTTGGTGAACTACTGACCGAGCTAAAAGAGTATGTCGCTTCTCGGGAATTAGGGTTTGCTGATTCTTTGACACCGAAGTATGGCAGACCAAATGGGTCAACTGCGCTGAGTGACCTTTTAAGCCAGAAGCATATTAGAACTTTTTCCGATGACCGTTCACTGAGAATGCATGGAATGCGTGATACACTGCAAGCAAAGTTTGATGCAGCTAATATGTTAAACAAAGTATCTGGCTATCTTATTGGATGGCGCAATCAGCAAACCGTTGGGATGCAAGAAAACTATAATAAGCAGGGTTATCCGCACAGTCAGTTGTTAGAGGCGGTGAAAGCCGCTCACTCAGTAACCGATTGGGCAACGCTTGATAGATTGAAGTGAAACACTGAGGAGTAATAACAATGTATGCACTTTATATGATTTTGTTAACTTTTGATCTTTCAACACCAGTTAAATACGAAAGGATTGGCGTCTACGAGACTAATGAAGAGTGTGAGCTTTATAGGGATATATTAACAACTGACAACTGGAGAGATGAAACTTGGTCACCTGATTACCCATCTGAGTGGGTGGAACCTGTAATCAGTGACGATGGCGAGGAACTAATATTCAAAGAACATCCAATGCCCTTGCGTTATGGCTGTGTTTGGATGGGTGCTACTTTTGACTCAGACTTTAACCAATACATGTCAAATTGAAACATGAGGTACACCAGATGTGACACTGGAGAATGTTACACTTTTAGCTAGGAATGTAGGGCAAAAACGAAATGAAATGGTTCTTCTTATAAGGGTCTAGAGTTAATGTTACACAGGAGGTTTACCGGCATGAGGGTAGGATACAGAAGAGTATCGTCAGTGGATCAGTCACTAGATCGTCAGGACTTAGGTGAATGTGAAAGAGTGTTTGAAGAGAAGCTAAGCGGTGGAACAACAGAGCGTCCTGCATTGCAGGATATGATTGCATTTGTACGTTCTGGAGATGAAGTAGCCGTACATAGTATTGACCGTTTAGCGCGAAACTTAATGGATCTACAAAATATAATACAGCAACTGAATGACAAAGGTGTGTCCGTACATTTCGTTACAGAAAGCTTAACCTTTAGTTCAGATGGTGGGTCAGCATTTCAAACATTACAACTGCAAATGCTAGGTGCTTTCGCCCAGTTTGAAAGGACAATGATCCGTAAGCGTCAAGCTGAAGGTATCGCAAAAGCTAAAGCCAAAGGCGTCTATGGTAAACGCAAACGCACTGTAAATCCTGATAAGATACAACAAATGTTTGATGATGGTGTAAGCAAAGCCGCTATTGCAAAGCAGTTAAACATCAGCAGAATGTCAGTGTATCGCAGTTTGCAGGGTTAGTTAGGATAATGCGGAAGAGCTTTTTACATAGCAGTAGGTTCTGGCACTGGGTGTTCATCTACCCAATGGCACTTATTGGCGTGTTGTTGTTGTTAGCGTTAGTCTATTTTTTTATAGAGGAAGATCGCACACCGCCATCTTTAGTATGTACTGAAGGCTATCCCTGCTACGAACAAGGCTGAGAAATTCTGTAAAAACATTATTTAAAATTCTAGTACATCAATATGACGTTAGAGACTTTATTTCGATTTAGAGCAGTCCAAATAAACTTTAAAGATAAATGCACATGTAGCGTGTTTCACTAAGACAAAAGCAACCGCTCATGTCTATTCCAATATTATTCTACTTGTTTGCCTATGCTATGATTGACCTAGCAGGAACTTATATAGAACTCATAAAGAAGCTCGTTATCTTCATAACGGTAAATATAACGAATGTGACCGCCCATACCAATAAAGCTATTTGTTATCTCATTATTACAAGCGATCCCTTTTACACTGTTAAAATAGAGACTTCTTGATGTATCTGCAGTAAGTCCTGCATCCATTTGTGCAAGTTCATGCTTAGTGCGGTCATAAGGCAACTTTAAAGTGAGTGAATAAACATTATCCTTCGCATTTGCTGCTGTAATAAAAACTCCATCTCCTACAGCAACTGGAAGATAACCTCGTGATTCATCAACCCACCGTTCCGCAATCCTACAAACGTTATCTTTAAGCATATTATTTATGCAAAATTCATCTGCACTAGCTTGGTTGTTAGCAAACAGAACAACAGATAGTATGGCGAATAGCTTTTTCATTTGTTTAAAACTTTTCACAGGTAGCATTAAGCATCTGCATTTCTCCAACAGAAGAGTCAGTATACCCGAACACTACACTGTCAAAATCATACGACATAGAAAATGTTTCCTCACTACCATAACCAAATCCAGTACCACTCATCCAATTAAGCCCAGGAAGAGACTCACCTTCGTTAATTATTTGACGGACAACTAAAACTTTTCCCTTTGGAAAATGTTTACTACGATTGAACTCAAGCATAGTACGAAGGTCATCAAACTCCTTCTTTTCTATTAGTTTAAAACCGAATGTCTCAAGAGGCTCCCTACTTTCGAGTTTTGTAATCTTTTCGACATTTGTGGCTCTCTCACCCGTATCATTGTCAAAACACCAAGTGCCAGTAGATGTTCCCTTGTGTACACAGGTTCGATAAGTTGAATAATGAAAAGTAGGCTCACAAATAAAAACATCGCCAACTTTGAAAGTTCCATCCGCACTTGCTTGGTTAGCAAAGAAAACAACAGATAATATATGTAGTAGTTTTTTCATTTTGATTAATCGTCAAAGAAACTGTCTGGATCTTTTTGAGGCTTTCTTGCCCAGTTGTTTCTATCGCCTGTCATTATCCAATTGAAGCAAAGACTAAGGACGAAAGCAATCAGCAACGCATAAACATATGTTTCGTAATGATCCATCAGCATTTCAACAACAGTTTCATCATCCCTTTTGAAGCCATCGTATACAAGAAAACAGAATAGTGCAGTACAGCCCCAAACTATGAATAGCAGTAAACGATGAATGACTTCCTTCATCTATTCATTCCTATTCTCTAGAACTTGTAAGATACGCCCAACGCCTATCGTTATGCAGCCCAAGGCAAAGAGTACACCTCCCTGAAAAAACTGATCTATTGGTTTTATTGATTCAAAGAGCATTCTAGTTTCTTTGTCTGCATCTACGTTATCACCAAAAGCACCAACAAAAGAAAGCAATAGTAGCCATGCTGAACCTGCAATTACAAACCAACCCATGGTTCTAACAAAGTCTGCCGTTGCCGAAATGCGTTTCATTTATTCATCACCAATAAACTTCTACATCACTCTCTACAGTCTTTGCTCGTACCAATGCGTTTCATAAGCGCAATGCGCTCCATATAACAAATAAAGTGGTTATAGCAAACACAACGATCCAGAATACTATCTCATAAACGCTTCCTGTTAAGGGAATTATAGCGCAAAAAAATGATAACCCCCAGAGCACCGTTACAGCATAAAACCTTTTGAAGAACCAAAACAACGCTGTGATGCTAATCACTGTGACCAGTTTCGTAATAAATATTGTAGAGACCATAATTTATTCGTCCTTTTATCTAAGATTACCAAACTAGGTTCTTCTGACAATCCCCTTGTTGTGTAGTTCGCACCACACCTCTTGGCATAACACTTTCATATGCTACAAATGAGTATGTCTAAGTTGAGTCTCAAAGTTTTACTTGGTGTGTTTGCGTTGATGTTTAGCG
>Ga0209336_10001697_pt1 | contig 10695 bp, 8 predicted proteins | sample LinPmetageLP32_FD_184042 | JGI IMG/M metagenome (GOLD analysis project Ga0209336, IMG submission 184042) | Marine viral communities from the Pacific Ocean - LP-32 (SPAdes) (version 2) | ecosystem: Environmental > Aquatic > Marine > Oceanic | place: Pacific Ocean | collected 2009-08-23 | reverse complement strand
CAATATCATGATTTAGAACACGAAGGTGAAAAATATAGAATGCACCAAACACAATATTACAATAGTAACTTTAAAGATAAAGATCCAAGCTTTAATCCTAGAGTATCTAAAATAACATTATTTAAGATTACTAAACCAGCGGCAGATAGATTTGATAAAGAAAAAAGTGATAACTTAGGAACTGTAGTTGTTAAGACAGATCAATATATACAGGACTTAAATAATTTACCGGGGCTAGGTAAAAGAGTAAGTGAATTAGTTAAGGAAGGTACTGACAACGAAAAAGAGCTTAAAGGAGCTGAAATGGTCCAATATATTATGGACAGGTGGAATTGGTCAGAAGAAAAAACACTAAGGTTTCTTGCAGATAAATTTGGGAATAGTCAAGAAATTAAAGAAAATGAGAACGAATTAAATATTAACGGTAAAGCAGTTGATATAAGTACTATAGAAATAGAAGGAGTAGATACATCTCAAGGATACGATGACGGTACAGCAGATGCTTTTCCTTCTTATGCTGAATTTGAAGACGGCACTGAATTAACAGATAAAGAGTTGGATATACTTCAAGATCAACATCCAGACTTAATTCACGAACTTGCTTTAGAGTTATTTCAAATGAGAGAGTCTGCTCCTGGATATAAACACGATTGTGCAGCACATGTAGTTCATGAAACTTACGGTCATGGAATGTGCATCCCAGAAAAACATACTTTAATAAAAGAAGGAAACAAATACGTAGTAACTCATTACGACGTAGTTTTTAAAAAAGATAAAAAAGTAGTAAAAGATATTCCAGTAAATGAACTAAAAGTTATTACTCAAAACGAGCATTGGCATAAAGGATATAAGAAGAAAAAGAAATAATAGTATGAAAGTAAAACATTTAAAAAGGCTAATCGAAGAAGCTTATATACAAGTTCTTAGAGAAAGTTACGATCCTGATCAAATGCAAAAAGATGATGAAGAAGATCACGGAGTAGCTTACGACGACGAAGGACGACCATTAGGAGAGGCAGAAGAACCTTCACCAGAAGACCCGGTAGGAGATGAAAAAGCATCTGAAGAGACAGTATTAGAAGATGCTACAGATTCAATGCTTTCTAAATTTCCAACTCTTAAATTAACGTTAGTTAAATTAATGACAGAAGACTTTAAGGAGTTTGTAGATACAATTGACTGGGTATCTCCTAAGCCAACTACATTTAGAGTAAACCTAGTAAACGGACAAGACTTTACACTTAAGTGGACAGGAAAAAACTTTCAAGCACAAATATTAGGTAAGAGGTATATGTTAAGTAATATTAACGACTTCCAACAAGCTTTAGACAAATTAGCAAGACTCTATCAAGAATCCCCTCTTAAAGGAGCAGGAGAAGAAGGAGAAGGAGGAGAAGAAGCAGACTTCGGTAGCGGAGGAGGCGGAGGAGACTTTCCTGGAGAAGAAGGAGGTGAAGAAGCAGCATTTGATGATGCAGGAGCAGCCGGCGGTGAAGAAGGAGGAGAAGATTTAGGTGGAGAAGAGATAGATTTCGAAGCAGGAGAAGAAGGATAAATGAATCTTATTGATAAAATAATACTCGAATGGTCGTATAAGACCAAAAAAGGATACCCTAATCTTAAAAATAAAGAAGATTTAAGGGTATTTGAATCTATGTTCGGTGTTAACCTTCAAGAAATACTAGATAAAGGATATAGAGCATTAAAATTCTCAGAACTAATAAAAAGAGGAGGTCCTAGATTAGTAAAATTTTACGATATGGTTAAAGCAGGGAAGCCCTTCTTTAATTCTAATGGAAATGAAATAAAAATTACTTTTGCATCTGAAGAATACGCTACTCTATTTAATGAAAGAGACGTAGAAGGTATAAAAAAAATAACAGGAGGTAAAGTTAATAATTTTCCTTTCTTTTTAGATAGTAAAAAAAATTCAATTACTCTTAACGATTTGTTAAAAACTCCTGATTTTGGAGGCAAAGGAGCTGGTTCTGGTACTGTAGTAGAAGATGAAAATTTATATATTCTTAAAAAAAAATTAGATAATTTAATAGGAATAGAAGGAGGTACTATAGATGTTATAGTAGGAAGTAGAGAATATAAAATTAGCGGAGCTGAAACTCAACCAGGTATGCCGAAATCAGATTTTAACCTTCTTGATGAGAAAGGAACACCGGTAGTGTTTATATCTCACAAAAAAGCAGGAGGAAAAGGAGCAACTGCAGATGATTTTATAAGATGGAGCGGATATACTAGGTATGCAAGTCACCCCGAAGTAGAGACTTTTAACACAGCTCTTAAACAATTTTTAATTGATAATAAATTAGAAGGATTACCTAATAAAACTAGGTTCATTTCTTCAATAAAAGACAAAGAGTTAATTAGAAAATTAATATACGGACCCGAATACGGCGGTCCAGCTAGTAAAGAAAACTGTAATATAATTATTCAAGGGGAGGTTGAGTTTGAAAACAAAGGGAGCAACAAATACAAGCTTTCAGGTGAACATGTACTACTACCCCCTAATACCCCTAAAGGAGAGTACGAACCATACTTAACCGCAGGGTATAGAGGAGACAGACAAATGTTTGGTATATTAAATAACGAAGCAATAGCAATGACTAAAGCGATAGCCAATCGAGCCTCTAATGTTTACTTGCTAAAAGGTAGCAAGTTCGAAAAAATTAAGTAGTTATGGCACAAAATATCAAAAAAATAATAGCACAAGAATATTTAAAATGTGCTAAGGATCCTGCATACTTTATGAGAAAGTACTGCTATATACAACACCCTACTAGGGGTAGGATACTATTTAACTTATACCCGTTTCAGGATAAAGTACTACATTTATTTAGAGATCACCAATACCTTATAACATTAAAGTCTAGGCAGTTAGGAATATCAACTCTAGCTTCTGGCTACTCTCTATGGTTAATGTTGTTTCATAAAGACAAAAACGTTTTAGCCTTAGCAACTACACAAGCAACAGCTAGAAACTTAGTTTCAAAGACTATGTTTATGTATGATCAGCTTCCTAAGTGGTTAAAGCTGCCTGCTGTAGAAAAGAATAAACTATCATTAAGACTAAAAAACGGTTCTAAAATTACAGCAAAATCATCAAATGCAGATGCAGCAAGATCTGAAGCTGTATCCCTGTTGCTGATAGATGAAGCAGCATTTATAGACAATATACAAGAAACATTTACAGCAGCACAGCAGACACTAGCTACTGGTGGTCAATGTATGGCTTTATCAACTCCTAATGGAATTGGTAACTGGTTCCACCAAACATGGGAAAAAGCAGAATCTAGTGAAAACAGTTTTGTTCCCGTAAGGTTACCCTGGACTGTTCATCCTGAAAGAGATCAAGAGTGGAGAGAAAAACAAGATGCTGACTTAGGTCCTAGAATGGCAGGACAAGAATGCGACTGTGACTTTCTAGCTTCTGGAGATACCGTATTTGAACCAGATGACTTAAGTTTTTACGAACAAACATACCAAAAAGATCCTTTAGAAAGAAGAGGGGTCGACGGTAATTTATGGATTTGGGAAGGAGTAGACTATAATAAGTCTTATATGGTTGTAGCAGATGTTGCAAGAGGTGATTCAGCTGATTATTCAGCATTTCACGTATTTGACATAGAAAATGCAGTTCAAGTAGGAGAGTATAAAGGTAAGTTATCTCCAAAAGACTTCGGCAACGTACTAGTAGCAATAGCAGCTGAATACAACGATGCTCTACTGGTAGTAGAGAATGCAAATATTGGGTGGGCTACTATAGAACAGGTTATGGAACGGGAATACCGTAATATATACTACAGTGCTAAGAGTCAAATGGACACAGTTGAGTCTTATATGGCTAAGTACGAAAGGGATAAACTTGTACCCGGCTTTACCATGTCTATGAGAACAAGACCTTTAGTCATAGCTAAGATGATGGAGTATATAAGAGAAAAATCAGTAACAATTCAATCTAAAAGACTTATGGGCGAAATGAGAGTTTTTGTTTGGAAAAACGGAAAAGCTCAAGCTCAAACCAGCTATAACGATGATTTACTAATTTCCTGTGCTACAGCCCTATATGTAAGAGATACTGCTTTGAGGTTACGACAACAGGGTATGGATTTAGCAAGAGCACAATTATCATCATTTACAAACCTAAATGCCCGTAACCAAGCTATAATGTCTTCAGTTGCTTATCAGCAAAATAATCCGTATATTGTTAAAACGGACCATGGTAACGAAGATATATCCTGGATATTAAAATAAACGATATTTATAAATAAACCTGTATTAATGGCAGATACTTCACTATTTAAAAGACTTGGGAGATTATTCTCCTCTGATGTAATTATCAGAAACATTGGCGGCGACCAGTTAAAAGTAGCAGATGTTAATCAAATTCAAACTACTGGTAAGTATGAGACTAACTCTTTAGTAGATAGATTCTCAAGATTGTATATTTACAACAACAAGAATATATTTAATCCTAACTTAAACTACCAGACATTAAGAATACAACTATACTCAGATTACGAAGCGATGGATACTGACCCTCTTATAGCTTCTACCTTAGATATATTATCTGATGAAGCTACTCTTAAAAACGATATGGGAGAAGTATTATCAATTAAATCTTCTGATGAAAATATTCAAAAAGTTCTTTATAATTTATATTACGATGTTTTGAACATTGAGTTTAATTTATGGTCTTGGACTCGAAATATGTGTAAGTATGGGGACTTTTTCCTTAAATTAGAAATTGCTGAAGAGTTCGGTGTGTATAACGTTCTTCCATATACGGTGTACCATATGACTAGACAGGAAGGATTAGATCCTAAAAATCCTGCTAAAGTGACTTTTCAATTAGACCCAGATGGACTTGCATCTTCACAAGATCCAAGTTACAGTCCTAAAAGTAATAAAAAGGTATTAGAATTTGATAATTACGAAATAGCCCACTTTAGGTTAATTTCGGATACTAATTACTTGCCGTACGGTAGATCTTTTATAGAACCAGCTAGAAAAATTTTCAAACAGCTAACCCTTATGGAAGATGCGATGTTGATACACCGTATTATGAGAGCACCAGAAAAGCGAACTTTTTATGTGAACGTAGGACAGATTCCTCCAAATGAAGTAGAGCAATTTATGCAAAAGACGATCAATACGATGAAAAAAACACCGTATGTAGATCCTAACACTGGAGATTATAATTTACGCTTCAACATGATGAATATGATGGAAGACTTCTACCTACCGGTTAGAGGCGGCGATACATCAACTAAAATTGAAACTACTAAAGGACTAGAGTACGACGGTACCAATGATATAGAGTATTTAAGAGATAAAATGTTTGCAGCATTAAAAGTACCTAAAGCGTACTTCGGGTATGAGGGTGACTTAAACGGTAAAGCAACATTAGCAGCTGAAGATATAAGATTTGCTAGAACAGTAGAAAGATTACAAAGAATACTAGAATCAGAACTTACTAAGATAGCTTTAGTGCATTTGTATGCTCAAGGATTTAGAGGCGAATCATTAACTAACTTTGAAATTAAACTTACTAACCCGTCTATTATATTTGAACAGGAAAAAGTAGCCTTATTAAAAGAAAAAGTTGATTTAGCTGCTCAAATGTTGGATACTAAACTATTTCCTTCTGACTACATTTATGATAATATATTTAATTTATCTGAAGATTCATATATGGAAATGAGAGACTTAGTAGCTGAAGATAAAAAGAGACTATTTAGAATTACTCAAATAGAAAACGAAGGTAATGACCCAGCTAAGTCCGGTAAATCGTACGGTACACCTCATGACCTTGCATCTCTTTACGGTAGACGTCAAGGAGAACAAAAAGGAATGCCATTTGGTAAAGTCCCTCCTGGATATGAAGACGATACTCCCGGGATAGGGCAGATAGGACCCGAAGGAGGTAGGCCTAGAACTCATGCTTCTCATTACGGTACAAACAGCGGGCTAGGTGGAAGAGATCCTCTTGGGATAGACGGAATGAAAGGTGGATTTGCCTCAGACAACGAAAACGTTAACGAAAACGAAACTGCCGATAGAGTTGACAATACTTTAGCAAGAACTTTATTTTTCCAAAATAAAGAAATATTTGGAGATACTAAGAAGATAATTTTTGAAAATAAAGAAGAAACTAAAGACGATCTACTTAATGTAGATCAAATCCGTGATTTAGATAATTAATTACTATTTATATAGGTAAGGCGTACTATATGTACAACAAAACAATTTTACAATGCGTATAAAACATAGTAAGTATAAAAATACAGGTCTAATTTTTGAATTGTTAGTTAAGCAAATTGCTGCTGATACACTCAATAAAAAAGACTCACAAGCAGTAGAAATATTAAAAAAATTCTTTACTGGTAAAACAGCTCTAGTTAGAGAGTTTAAACTGTATCAATTTATATCAAAAAATAAATCAGTCTCTCAATCTAAAGCAGAATCTATAGTATCTACTATTATAGAAGTTTCACGTACACTGGATACAGTTTCGTTGAAAAAATTAAAATATGCTTTAATTAAAGAAGTTAAAGACAGTTATAACATAGAAGATTTTTTCTCTATTAGTGTTAAAGATTATAAACCATTTGCTGCTTTATACTGTTTATTAGAAGCTCATAAAGTGACTGATATAATAGACCCAAATTTTTTAGTTGATAATAAAACAACTCTTTTAGAGCACTTAACCAAAGCTACACAAAATAAAGCTAAAGTTAGAGATACTTTAATTGAAGAGTATTCAAAATATGATAAAGATTTAAAACTATTAACTTTTAAAATACTATTAGAAAAATTTAATAGTAAATACGGAGATCTACTACCAGAGCAAAAAAATATACTTAAAGAATTTATCACATCAGTTGATTCTTCAACCAGGTTAAGAAATGTAGTAAATAAAGAATTAAAAAATATTAAAGAACAAATAGTACTTCTAAAAAAATCTATTAACGATGATATTATTACTATTAAGTTACAGGAAGTTGCTAAAACTATAGTTCCTCTTTCTAAAACTAAAAGAGTAACAGATGATCATTTAGTAAATATTATGCAATATTACGAACTAGTACAAGAGCTCAAATCATTATGAAAATAAGTGAGTTAAGAGGTTTAGTAAAAGAATTACTAGAAGAACTAAACGAACAGAGTTCAACCAACGTAGGTGGAGCATCTTTTACACCTGGTACAGGAGCACAGTATGCTACTCCTTATGCTTTTGGAAAAAAAGGTAAAAAAAATAAAGCTACTAAATATGCTACAAAATTAGGATATAAAGTAGTAGATCAAAAAAAAAGACCATATAATACTAAAATGTTTGACTACTTAGATGAGAACAATACAAGAAAAATATAACGCGGTCTTAGAAGAAAATTTTTCTAAGGCACAATTCGTAAGAGACGCTAAGAGAGAGCTGTCTCAATTTTTATCCCCTTTCAACGGCTTTGATGATACTATTGCTATTCTCAAAAATAAAGGAGTACTTAATGAAGCCAAGGTAGAAAAAACTCTTCAATACGATCCACCACCATCTGGTGTATCTTTAGAAGCTCAAGAAAGAGGTATTGATTATGAGTTACAAGCTATGGGATTAATGTCTAACGATACAGTTAGTGAAAAGGATTATGACAAAGCAAGTAAAAAAGCTTTGAAAAATTTAAGCAAAAATCCAAACCACTACTTAGATTTAATCGCTGGTGAATCAAAAAACGTTAATAAACATGATCAAATGATTCCATTGAAAAAAAATAATCATGTGGATGTATTTAATGGAATGAAAAAAGCTGAGCTTAAAGAAGCTAAAGTACTTTTAAAAGAAGGTAAAGTTGAAGATCTTGCAAAGAAATTAAATATTTCAGTAGAGGCTTTAAAAGCAGCAATGGATAAAATAAAAAAAGGTGAAGAAAGAGCAATAGATGCTGCAGCAAGGAAAGCTAAATTCTCTGAAGAAACAGTAAACGAATACGACCAGGCCGATTCAGTTGCTGATTACATAAAAGATTTTTATAAAAACCCAAAAACTGGAATTAGTATAATTGACGACGAAACTATAGACGATTTTTATAGAACCCATCCGGAATGGGAAGAGCAAGCAGATGGTTCTGAAGAAGGTATGCAAGCTGTATTAGATAATTTTAATGAATTCTTATCAGTAAATACCGATTATGTAGATGAAAAGAAAGGTAAAGACCACGACGGAGACGGAGATATTGATGGAGATGATTACATGGCTGCTAAAGATGTTGCTATTAAAAAAGCAATGGGCAAAGATGTAGAAGAAACAAAAGGTGCTCCTGATGGACATTATTTTACTAAATCAGGTAATTTAGTTAAAGGTAGATTAACCCCAGATGCAAAAGAAAGAGGCGCTAGATTAAGCGACCCTAAAGATAAACAAAGATCTAAAGTTCCACCAGTAACTCAGTATAATGAAATGGAGGAAGATTTAGACGTAGGTCATCAAGATGATGAACCAGATATGCTTAAACAATATGCTTACGATATTGCTCATTATGCGGCTAAGCTCTACAAAACTTTACACAAATACGACCAAATGGATCAAGAAGTTGATTTTCCTAATTGGTGGCAATCTAAAGTAATTCTTGCTAAGGAGTATATCTCTAGTGCACAGCATTATTTAGAGTTTGAAGAAAAGCAACCTGCTATAGACCAAATGGCTCTAGAAGAAGGTAGACGTAGAAAAATGAAAGGCGGTAAAGTCGTAACAGAAAATGATTACGAAACTGGCGGATATGTAGAATCTATGGGACCTATGTTAGATAAGGTACTTAAACAACTTATATCAGTATGGGATGAATGGAAAAGTGGACCAGCTACTGAACCAGCAATGGTTCCTTTTGCTAAAAAAGACTTACTAAGCTACGTTGACAGCAAAATACTGGAAGGAGAAGAAGTATTAGAAGGTACTAACGAAGAACATCAAGAAATAAAAGAAGCTTTTAAAGCTATTATATCAAGAGTACTTCAAGAAGAAGTCATAACTGAAGCAGCTACAGGTAATTTAGCTAAAATTGCTAGTCAGTATAGTGACTTTGAAGGAATGCAAGCAGCAGTGAATGATTTAGAGAATGTAGTCACTGATATTGAGTCATACTATGCTAAAACTAAAGAAAAAATTCAAAAAGTATACGATAGCTTTAAAGATATTAAAAATGCTGAAGGATTAGCAGTTGGTGCTATGTTAGGACCAGCTATTGAAGCAGCATTTAAGAAAGACTTGATACCAGTTAAAGGATTTACTTCTGGTTTAGAAATGCCTCAAGTCAAAATGCTAGAAACTGATGAAATTGCAGAAGAAGAACTAGAAGAGAAAGAAACAGTATTTAAACCTATCAATGAAGCTTTAAATCAGGAACTAAAACAATTTGGACCTAATTTAAAGAAGAGATTAGAAGCAATAGGTTTTAAAACAGGTATATTTCAAGGACAAGGCATGGTACCAGTAGAAGCTCAAAAGAAAATACAGAGTAATCCTAATTTAGCAGGTATTGCATATAAACAATACCCTGACGGATATGAATTTATGGAAGTATCAGTTAATAAATCAAAATTTAAAGAGTTAGAAAAAGTTGCAAAATACTTTTCAACACCAGAAGGTCAATACGGTCCAGATAAAGATGCAGGATGGGTAGTTAAAAACATTCGTAACGTTAATCCTGGAGATATCTATAGAAGTAAATTAGGAGGAATGAATGGTTTAGCTACTTTTACTTACTTTAGAGCAGAAGAAGCAGGAAGTAAGTTCGCTACTGATAAAATTAAATCTAGAGATAAGATAGCTGCAGAAGGTAAGAAGTATAAGTATACTAAAAAGAAATAATTATGGCAAATGTATTAGTAAATGTTACACCATTTAAATCCATCCTTCGAGAATCTAAGGAAAGACCTGGAGTATTTGAAGTTGAAGGAGTAATGCAAAGAGCTGGAGCTAAGAATCAAAACGGCAGGATATACGAAAAAGACCTCTTAATGAGAGAAGCTAAAAAGTATGTTGACGAATTCGTTAAAAATGGAAATGCTTTCGGAGAATTAGATCACCCAGAATCAGCTGTTGTTTCTCTTAAGAATGCTTCACATGTAGTTAAAGATTTATACTGGGATGGAGATGACTTAATGGGTAGAGTTGAGTTACTAAACACTCCTGCCGGTAATATAGTAAAAGAAATTATAAAAGGAGGTCATACTATAGGTATATCATCTAGAGGAACAGGCTCAGTTCAACAAACTAACGAAGGGTACTTAGAAGTCCAATCGGACTTTGAATTAGTATGTTGGGATTTTGTTTCCAATCCTTCAACACACGGAGCTTTTATGAACCCAGTTTCCCTAAATGAAGGAACACAGGTAATAAGTAAGTACAGTAAATTAGATAGTATAATTAACGATATACTTCGAGCTTAAGTAGGTTTCTTTTCTAATCATTTGTTTTTGTAATTAGTATATATTTATATACAAATATACAGTTCCTTATACTGTATTAAAAATTATATAAAACTTCACATTACGATTACAATAATCGTACGAACACACAAATTTTTTAAAAATGGCAAACAAAGATTTATTCAAGCAAGCTATTGCTGAAGCTAAATCTGTAAGAGAAGCCGCTATTGCTAACGCTAAAGAAGCTTTAGAAGAGACTTTAAC
>Ga0209336_10001693_pt1 | contig 10710 bp, 11 predicted proteins | sample LinPmetageLP32_FD_184042 | JGI IMG/M metagenome (GOLD analysis project Ga0209336, IMG submission 184042) | Marine viral communities from the Pacific Ocean - LP-32 (SPAdes) (version 2) | ecosystem: Environmental > Aquatic > Marine > Oceanic | place: Pacific Ocean | collected 2009-08-23 | reverse complement strand
CATGACAAGAAAAAATCTGATTGGTTTTTTGCGTGAGTTAGGTTGAAACAAAACTATTTCAAAACATATATATACTTTTTATAAAAGTAATATCAAAATATAATATATATAACACATATAACATTTCTAAAAACCAATATGTCATCAAAAACCCAAACTCAACAATTTTGGTATGGAAACGGAATGAAATTTTGCGAATACGGAGACTATGCTTGCCTCCCATATGAGGAAATTGAGGCAGACGACGAAGACATTGTGAAATGCCCTAACTGCGACGGATATTGTGGAAAATGCGAAACACAAGGATGCAATAATGCGGTTAATCATATACATGCATTTGGGTGTGTTATATTATGCGAAGAACACGGAAAAGGACATTGTAGTGGTACAAGTGAGCAACAAAATTGCCATTTGTGTTGCGAATAAATAAAATAAAAAATAAAAATTAGTTAGTTAGATATAAATTAAATTTAGTTAGTTTTTTTTATTCTTCTTCGTCGTCTATAAGGAGACAACCATTTAAAAAGTCATCCAATTCTCCATAAAAAGGGGAGGGAACATGTACTTCCAAAGAATTTGGTTCTTCATTGTCTTCATTAACATATTTCGCGATCATAACTTGTAATTCTTTAACTTCTTGTATTAACGCTGTTATTTGCTTTCCCTGTTCGCTTATCATTTGTAGCATTATTTCTGTATGGCTTGGGCCTTTGCTTCCAAAAAAATATTCCATTTTATTATAATATAAATACAATATATTTTAAATATGACAACTAAATCCAAAACAAAACCATTATATAAACCATTTACAGCACCAAAATCTAGTAAATATAAAAAGAAAGTATATGTTATGAAAAACGGAAAGAAACGCCTAATAGGGTTTGGTTTGAAGGGATACAGACATAACTACTCGGCAAAAGCACGCAAATCATATTTAGCAAGAAGTGCTGGGATTCGTAATAAAAGTGGAAAACTCACTAAAAACGATAAGAATTCTGCCAACTATTGGAGCCGGAAAAACTGGGGAGCATAAGCGTTTGTGTGAGAAAAAACATTCACACATTTTGATAATGCTTACAAAACGAATTGTGTAAGTCAAAACCTCACACGCACGACAAACACACACGCGACAAAAAACCAAATGTGAAAATATTTTTTCTGGTGGTCAAAATATAGCCCAAAAATTAGGGAGATCTATTTCATAATTTAAAAAAAACTAATAAATTTGATTTAATTTAAACATAACGTGGGTTATTATAATATTAGAAAAATATGTATTGTGTTTATAAAATTAGTAATGGTGAGTTTAGTTATTATGGTTCAACAAACAATTTTGAAAGACGAATGAAAGACCATAGACAATGTTGTAATAGTGAAAAAAGCAAATTATATAATAAAAAAAAATATAAAATAATAAGGGAAAACGGCGGTTGGGATGAATTCACGAAAGAAATTATTGAGAATAATATTGATACACAGGTTAAGGTAAGACAACGAGAAGATTATTGGATTAGAAATAATGAATGTATCAATCAAAATAATGCTACGAGAACTGACCAAGAGAAGCAAGCATATTCCAAACAATACAGAGATGACCCAATAAATAAAGTAAGATATAAAGCATTCCAGAAAGTATGGTACCAAGTTCCAATAAATAAAGCAAGAAAGAAAGCATATGAACAACTTCCTTCAACGAAAGCAAAAAAGCAAGTATATAGGGACAATCCAATAAATAAAGCAAGAAAGACAGCATATGATAAACTTCCTTCAACGAAAGCAAGAAAGAAAGCATATGATTTACTTCCTTCAACGATAGCAAGAAAGAAAGAAAAAGTCCAGTGTGAGTGTGGTAGTATAGGTAGAAGAGACACTATGAACTCCACAAAACACCTAACTACACAAAAACATATAAAAGGAGTAGTTAAAAATTTGCTTGATGAATATATAAATCAAGTTTTAGAAATAGTATAAATTTTCTCGTTATAATATATACAAAGTATTTATTTATTTTATAATGCCAAAAAAGAAAAAAGAACCGATTGCCGAAGAAGAATTGGGAACAGGCGACTTGCGTGTATTGGAATTAAAGAATTTTCTTCCAGAAATTAAATTACCACGTCCCATAGACCCACGCCTACCAGACGTACCAGGTGTTATGTTATTAGTTATGAAAGTTAAGAGTGGAAAATCAAACCTTATGAGTTGGATGTTATTAAGTGAGAAAGCGTTAGGTGGTAAAAAACCGATATTCGATATGATCTATATTATATCGCCAACTGCTAAAATTGACCGTTCCTCACAGGCATATTTCCGTGAAGAATTTAGTGATAGAATAATTGTATTCGATGATTTAGATAATTTGGATGGTTTTTTGCGAAATATATTGGAATATCAACAGAGTTTTGATATTAAAAGTCCGGAAGAAGAAGAACGACCTCCAAGAGTCGGTATTTTTTTCGATGATATTAGTGGATATTTAAAAAGAAATTCATTGGTTACACATTTATTCACACGATACAGACATTATAATTTATCATTATTTTGTGCTAATCAAACATGTAGAGATTTACCGACTGCCGTTAGGTCGCAAGCAACTTCGGTATGGTTAAGTTCGTGTTATTCTGTTGTGGAGAGAAAAAAGGTGCTCGAAGAATGGTCTGACCTATATAAAAATAGATTGGAACCAGTATGGGATTATTGCTGTAAGGAAAGGTTTAATTATTGCTATTTGAAGCTCGATGACGTGGAACCCAGAGTTTTCAAGGCAGGAAAAGATGGTTTTCAAGAAATAGATTATATGAATTTTAATGGTGAAACTAATGCTGAGGAAGAAACTGACGAACAAAACGCTGAAAATATTATAGATACTAATTATATACCAAAATAAAAACAATAAAACAATGGACGGCGGATGGGCAGATTATAAAAGAAGTCTAAGTGGGTTTTCCTCATTTGACTCTGGAATTTCCACTTTAAAAGATAAGGTTGTGAGCGATAAGACTAAGGGTTTTGAATTAGATAAATTAAATCTAGGAGACGCAGCTGATACATTTCTCCAAACAAAAGACACATTACAGACAGTCGGTGAAAACTCTGGCGGACTCGCAACAACTATGATGAATCTTCGTAATTTTAATGGAATGAAAAAATTGTTAGGACAAGTTAGGGATAAAGTAGGAGCCCCAGAACCAAAATCTGGTGAAAAGAATTCTGTTGCCGAACCAATTGAAAACAAAGCAGATAGTTCCAATAAACCAAAATTAGCAGACGATGAACAGGTTAAAAAACTAAATAATCGTGATATACGAACAAGAAACGTTCAAGAAGGAGAAGAAGGCGACGTAGCACCACGTCCACAAGACTTAGAAAGACCAGTTGCGGAACAACCAGCACAAGCACCAAAAGGACAACAGGTGGAAATGAGCAGTATGGAAGAAAAAAACGTACCAGATTATGGAGTTTATGACGCACAAAAGATGCAATCAAAATATGATGCTATTGGTAATGAAGGTGAAATTGAAGGTGAAGAACCAAACTTTGGGGGGGAAACTGACCCTTTTTTTAAAATCCCAAGTAAGGGTTCAACTTCGGCACCCTTCCTAAACAAACCACAGGATACATTAGGAGACGGAAAAGAAGATTTCCCAGATGTAGATAGTTCTCCAATAACAGCAGAAGAAGGGGCTCCAAGTGAAAGCGGTGGAATAAGTAATATTACTGGAAGCGATACTGGTTTGGCGGTTGATGCGGCTGCTGATGCGGCTGATGTGGTTGCTGATGCGAGTGTTGGAGCATTTTCCCAAGTATTGGATGCTATTCCGTTAGTAGGTGAAGTTTTAGGTGCGGCTGTTGGAATTGGGGCAGCCATAGCAGGGGGATTCGCAAGTGCGGCTGCGGCCAAAGACCAGGCACAAGAAGCAGCTGACAGCAAAGCAGAATTAAGTATTAACGCATCTTCGTCAATTAAAAATCAATTCGGCAATTCAGTAACTCCAACACTGACTTCTCTTGCTCAAATGCCTTCAAATAGTGGAATATTTTAAATTTTTTTGTTGAAACTTTCTAAAAGTTTGAAACGTTATATTTTTTTTCTTCGCACTTTATATATAAAATATTTAAAAAAAAAACTTATCATCATGCAAGGATCTAAAAATATGCCTAACCCAGAAACCGTATGTAAATCAAGTATCATATACACCGAACGCAGAGGTGCGACTTATGGAGAGTTGGACGAAATAAATATTTATATTCCACCAAGTTTATCAATTATTAATTGTAAATCAACGTACATAGCATTAAGATTCCAAATTAAGAATGATGCCTTATTAAAACTTTCACCCAGTGGAGTTGCTGGAATTTATGGGTGTTTCCGTGATATAACAATTTCAAGCGGAGACGGTCAAACCGTATTAGAACAATTAGACCAATATGGTTTAATGAGTGGGTTAAGACAATTTTATAGTGAAAATGAATCATTAAGAAACTTGCGAGTTCTCCACGAAGGAAAACCAAGTTCTCTCGTTATTGGAGCAACCACAGGCAACCAATATGTCGATGCTTCCTCTTCAAATTCATCTGCTTTCAAAACCGTTGAATGCTTGCTTCCATTACATCTTTCTGGTTGTCTTTCCCCAGACAGAGACACCGTTTTCCCAAATTTAGCAACAAGTGGTTTAAGAATTAGAATTAATCTCCAAGAAGCACAAAACGCATTATGTGCCTTGTCAGCACCAGTTTATAAAGCAGGTGTTGATAGTGAGGAAATGGAAATTGAATATGGTGGATGCAAACGCAAGGGTGGTGGCGGTTATTCCAGTTCTTATGGTTATGAACTTCATACTGATATTGGGGCTGGTGCGACTAATAAAATCGTTTTAAAACAAATTGGCGATAGTTTAAATGTCGATGGACATGTTTTGAGTTCCAAAATTGACGGTGCGGCTCATTTATTTTTAGCAGGTCAAACTATTACTCTGTTGGACGGAACAACTAACAACACAGAGGATATTGTTGTTTCAAGTGTAGCATTAAACGCAGACAAACGTATAGAAATAACAACATCTGGTAATGTCGTGAATGCGTATGTTAATAATGAAGCCGCAGCCACATTACAAACAACGACAATCCATATTAAAGTTGATTCTACTACTGTTCCAATCCAAGAATATCAAATGAAAGACGTTAGAATGATGGTTGATTATGTTCTTCCACCACAAGGTTATATGGATTCCGTTTTAGCACAAGTTAATAAAGGACTACAAATGGATATAAGAAGTTATACAAATTATGGAGTAAATATTTCAAATAACTCCCTAACAAATTCTCTATATATTAATGCGAGAAATACACGTGGTAAAGCAATTTTGTCAGTACCAATTAATTCATCGCAAGCAACTTATGTTGAAGATTCTCTCGTTCCAGATAGAAATACAATTAAAAATTATCAGTTTATTCTTCACAAAATATTATGCCCAGACCAATTGGTTAATATGAATCGTTATAATTTAAATTCTTATAACGCAGTAGCATTACGTGAGCAACAGCACGCTTTGGCTGCGGCTGATATTCCTGTGAATAATATTTTGAAGAATTACAAATCCTTTTTCATTGGGAGACGACTTGCTTTAAAGGGGTACTCATATAACATGAACCGAGAGGGGGAGCTTAGATTGAACGTGAATTACAATCAAACCGCAGCTTTATTGTTAAATAACTTTGTTGTGCATCTGAGAAGAATTATAATTCGCCCAGAAGGCATATCAGTTATAGTTTAAAACTTTTGATATTACTTTTTTAAAAGTATATTTATATAAGAAATGAATAGGGAAACTGAGGATAAATTTGTAGATTTATTATCAAAAGTAAAAGACGAAAAATTAAAAGGAGAATTCTTAAAATATTTTTTGGAAGTATCCTCATTAATGGACGATTTAGTTATAAAAAACAGTAAAAAAGGTTGTGTTCCGTGTGTATCAATTTGTACTGATAATAATTTTTGTAATGATAATGAAACAGAAGTAAGTATTTAAATCCAATGATTATTTTTTAATAATTTATAGGTAAAATATATTGAATTAAACGAACAAGCATTTTTTTTGGTTTCCATTTTCTTTTTTCCACCTATTTCATATTTATCATATTGTATTTTTTTAGTTGGATATATAAATTTAACGTCTGTTTCGTGTCCTTCCATTAATTCTCCAAACCATTTTGCGTGTATATTAGTGGAGTTCATTAAAATACAAAAAGGTTTATTCAACTCAAATAATTTTTTAATACATTTATATTTTAAATTATTTTTTCGTTCTTTCCAAGAGCGAATACGCTGAAAAGGTGGATTGGATATTATAATGTCATAGTCTTCTTTGGGTGGTAAATGGTTGTCATTAAGACAATCTATTTTATTATCAGCAATAACAACATATCCCAATTCTCTCAAATATTCCGCACTCTGTAAATTTGAGTTCAAACAAAATGCTTCAAATACTCGCAAGTTTTCTGGTATAAATTTTTTAATTTGTTGCCAGGTTGATTTTTGTGTGTAATAATCATTATGATTTGTAAAGTGTGGTGAGTCTTTAAAATTTGCCATTTGGTATGTGGGTATGTATTATGATATTTTGTATGTTATAGTTATTTTTTTTTCTTTATATATATTATAGATAAATATTATTAAAAATGAACGTTGTAGAAACAGTCCCATTCAAATTATTTCCAGTAAATAAAGCACAAAATAACGCATACTCATATCATAAAAGTTCCCCTATTCTAACTTTTGAATTTAATGAAAATTTCCAACGTATGATAGATCCCAAAAGTTTAAGACTTTGTGGAAAATTAAGAATTTATAATCAAAGTTCAGTTGGAGCAAGCGACCAAGCACCAGCAAATCGGTTTGATATTGACGGTTCCGCAGGCACACAAGATGAAACCGAATATGTATGCTATTTAGATGACCGAGTTTCTGTAAGTTCCGCAATTAACCAAGTGAATATTGCTAATCTTAAAGGAAATTTATACGAACAATTCAAACAATACAACAGAGCAATGGCTTCTCAAATGGCGGTCACTGCATCATACAAAGACTTGTGTTCCTTATATCAAATGACATTCGGTTCAGTCCCAAATAACGATTGTATTAGTAGAAAATGCTCTGGTGATGTTCCATTTGCTCTGCGTCTTATGACTGGTTATTTATCCAACCCAGAACCAATTTCCCTTGCTTCCGCTGGTTTGTCATTATCCATTAATTTAACAAGCACTTCAAATGCGGTTTATGGATTAAACGCGGACAAATTTGTCTATGAATTGAGAGACGTGTTCTTAATAGGGAAGTACCTAGTTCTAGAAAAAAGTATTCCAAGTTCCAGAGATGAAATTGAATACAATTCGGCATACAATTACCTTTCCATCGTTAATAGTGGAAATGACCACAATAACTTGAATCTAAATTTACAGAGATGTTCTTTTATATATCAAAATTTCCTCCCATCTGCTTGGAATAATAACTTCAATTATAACGGATTTTCCACACCAGAATTATTGGAAGAAAATGCTGGAAATTATGATGCGAAAAAATTGGAAAGAGTAACCTTTAATCGTGGAGCAGTTCGTTTCCCATATAATTATGATTTAGATTTTGAAGTAACCAACAGAGATAATGGTTTCCAAGCATTAAGAAGTAGAACTTTCTTGAATTCCATTTTTGCGTTTAGTGATAATCGTAATTGCTCTATTTCACCAGATACAGAGGATTTGACTTCTATGGTGGAAGCAAGAACTGACTTTTTGACAACACCACAATCCGCAGACCAAGGTTTGGTTAATTCTTGGGCTTATACCGCAGGAGCAAAATGGAACCGAACAGGAGGAGTTGAAAAATCCGCAAGAGTTTATGGAATAGGTTTAAGATTGGATTCGTTATTTGTTGGTGAAGCACAAGATTATTCGCAGGCTTCATATAATTATTCATTGAAGAGTGAATTAGACAATACAGTTAATAATACAAATGTATTCGTTATGGCAGATACAGTTGTGGTTAGTGATAGTCAAGGCAACTTAGTAGCAAGTAATTAAAAATATGTTAAAAATTAAAAATATTTTCTTTATTATATTATATACCAAAAAAATCTAAAAAAAATGAGCATCAATCCACTTATGATAAAAAGCGATCCCGAAAATCGCAATATGCGAATTGAAACTATTGTTATTGTTCCAAGACACATCGACGACTCTTCCACTGGTGGTTCTTGTCAATTTATTCTACCTCACAGAGGTTATTTAAGTGGCGATTCTCGTATCGTCATCCCAGCAACATGTATTAAGGATGCATATCAGTATTGTCCCACCGCAGCTGTATATGGATTAATATCCCAAGCAACGATGAGAGTTGGTGATGTAGTTGTAGCCCAGGTAGATTCAGCAAATCAGTTATATTCAATGAGAGAAAATTTAAGTCATTTAGAAAAAAGAGAAAACATCGAACATGTTCTTCACGGAACAAGTAATTCTTATGAAACTTGTTCTGGTAGTCGTAGAACTGGTAATCGTTCTGGGGCAGAAATATTCGCAGGTCAAATGCGATTGGTTGGTTCAGATGGTTATGTAAAAAAAGAACCATCATTAAATGTAAAAGGTCGTGCGGGAGCTCGTCCCAGTCTTATGGATTGTCAATTAGACGACGCATATAAATTAAAAACATTTTATAAAGACACATCAACCGAATCGGGAACACCAGAATTCACAATTGAACTTTCAACGTTATTTCCAGGATTCTTCGGTCAAAGACTTCAACTTCCACTTCAATTAATTAACCACGATGACGAGGTTTCTATTGAATTAGTATGGAGTGATAATTCTAGTTGGGGCAAAAATGAACGTGCTATATTATGTCCTTCAACAACTGCTGATGCAGATAAAAGTTCCGTTATTGCGGTTGCTGTAAGACAAGATGAAGTTGCTGGGGTTAAACAAACAGCATCACAATTCGGCGTTTCACTAACAGACCAAGTCGCAAGTGTTATAAACCAAGAAAATAATCTTGGCGTAACTGGAACTGGAATAGGTTTAAGAATACAATACGATACAACTGCGGTTGATGAACCGAACAATGGTGACCCCGGTGGAGTTCCAAAAAACATTAGAGTTTTAGACGGCGGTTATGGATACGCAGCCGGTGAATGGTTGGCAGTTACTTCCCCAGGTATTGGAGGGGCTGGTAATGATTTGTATTTATGTGTAGCAAGTGGCGTATCTTCCGTTACTACTCAAAATCAAAAGTTTTCGGTTGTTGTTGGTGGAACGGGATATGCGGCTGGCACGGCAACCCTTGTATCACTAACTAACCCAGATTGTAATATGGATTGTACTATTGCTGTTGGGGCTGGTGCGATTACTGCTGTTGATACTGGTTCAAATGATAATATAACTGCTTTATTTTTGGGTTGTCCTGGTTTTTCCACTTTCTCAGTAACTCAAACTGGTTCAAATAACAATGCGACTTGTTGCTTTAACTTGAACGCAAAGAATATGGTGACTAATAATACTGTTGGTGCTTTCACTCTTGGAAGTATATGCGAATTATCTGGTGCGGCTGGAACTGGATTATGTCGTGTAATTGGTATTAGTGCCGGTAATGCTCCTAATCAGTTAGATTTATTGGAAGGACAAGATTTCAGTGGTGCCGGCCCATTTAATATTAGAATGATGAGTAATAATGGTGTCACTTGTGATGTTAGTGCGGCTACTACAATTGCTGGATTCGTTGCTCCTCCAAGTGTCGGTATTGGCGTGGATTTGGCTGCTTATGACGACATTTCTACTGATGGTAAAATTAATATTGTAACCAATTCTGTTAGACTCGCAACTGATCTAATATTCTATGAAGACGGCAGAGCAGAAGCAGACGCAAAAGAAATGATGACAAGTGGAATTAATATGATTTATAGCGAATTCCGTAATGTTAAAACCACATTAGTCCAAGAAAATCCAACTTCATATGGAACAGCAACAGAAAGTCAGCACGTGCGTTTAATTGGTTTCTCCAATGAAGTCTTGCGTTCTCTTCTAATGTCCCATTATCCAAGTGGAACACAAAGTGATGCCAGTTTTGAAAATTATGGACTTGATAAAATGAATCCATTGTTATTAAAATATTGCTCTCGTGATTCTCTTGCCGAAGATGGAATTTCCCTACAAATTGTTATTAATTCCATTCCACGTTTTCCAAGTCCAATTAATTTCAATCCTCACTTCTATTGCGAACTTGCTGACGTATTCGGTTCTCCATTTTATATTCCACACGGTATGTATAATGGTGCGACAAGTGCTAAACAGCGTGATAATGAAAGCACTACCGCAGCTTCACAGCAACCAGGTTTTTCAACCCCAGAAAGTTCTACCGTAGCAACTTTGAGATATGAACTTAACGAACGCAAAGCAGGTATGTCTAACCAAGGTTTTATGGGAGTTAATCAAAAATACTTGCGAGGTATGGGGAAATATATGGGAGTAGATTTGAAGAAAATGGTTGGTAATTTTAAAGGCAATGGTGTTGAAATTGGTTCGCAAGCAGTGGAAATTGACTTGAACTATAAATCAACTAGAAATCCATACTATTCTGGACAAGGAGAACTATGTGTTTTCGGTGAGGTAGAACGTATATTCCAATTGGTTAAAGGTAAGGTTATGGTTACAACTTCTTCTATGTAA
>Ga0209336_10001692_pt1 | contig 10717 bp, 19 predicted proteins | sample LinPmetageLP32_FD_184042 | JGI IMG/M metagenome (GOLD analysis project Ga0209336, IMG submission 184042) | Marine viral communities from the Pacific Ocean - LP-32 (SPAdes) (version 2) | ecosystem: Environmental > Aquatic > Marine > Oceanic | place: Pacific Ocean | collected 2009-08-23 | reverse complement strand
AGCCATGATGTTTTCTCCACTTGAGTTCTGCAAGCAACATTGTCTGCTCGTAGTCAGACATTACCATCCAATTTCTTATTTCGTCAATAGTTCTTTTACATCCTGTGCAAAATCCTTCATCATCTATCTCACAAACTTTGATGCAGGGTGAGGGAGTGCTCCCAAATCTAGGAGCAATCCTTCTTCTTACATAAGGCATACTCATGTTACATACATAAGTCTTCATACAGAACTGTATAAAGTCTATGCTTGCTTTTGTCCTCACTAACATACTTCTTTTTAAACCAAGCGATCATGTTATTCACACTTACGAAGTCCTGTAGCAGGGTCAAAGTAACAAGCACCACCCTCGTCTACAAAGTCCTGGGTCTCCTCAATATCATCTTCTTGGGTAACTTCCTCTGGGGTAGCTGCGTTAAGAATACCAAATCGTTTTCCTGCTGCTCTGAATGTTGTACATCCAGAAGCACCACCATCATAAGCATCCATGTATACTTGCTTGAACTCTTCCCATGTAACTTCTTCACTTGTGTTACAGGTTTTAGAACAGGCTGAGTCAACAAAACGAGATGCAGCATTCAATACTTTTACGTGATCAAACACAGATAGGTCATCTGCTGTCTTACCCTTAACTCCAAACACTCTGAATCCATAGTCCTCTACTCGTTCAACCTTGGGTCCATCGAAGGTTTGGATAGTTCTTTCTGTGTGATAGGCGAAGACTGGCTCAATACCTGAAGAGATGTTGTCTGCTGAGAGGCTGATAGTTCCTGTTGGTGCAACAGAAAGAAGATGAGAGTTACGAATACCATGCTCCCCAATGAGATCAAATATGTGAGGAGGTAAAGACTGAGCAAAACCAGACTCAAGATAAGCTTTATCAAATAAAGGAAATGGACCCTTCTCAATAGCCAACTCAACAGACGTAGTATATGCAACATCCCTAATCACTCCCATTATCTCTTCAAGAGTTTGTATGAAACGTTCACTACCATAATCAAAGCCTAGTGCTTCAATAGCATTTGCCACACCAGTAACACCAAGCCCCATCCTACGTTTACTCTTAGCTTCCTCTTCCTGTTCCTTCAGTGGATAGGTTGCTCTATCAACAACGTTGTCCATTGCTCGTACAACATGTGGTATGTCATTACGTAGTTGGTTCATGTTGAAAACAAACTTGTCCTCATGTTCTACAATGTACTTAGTTAGATTAAAAGAACCTAAAAGACATGCACCATTAGGGGGAAGTGGTTGCTCACCACAAGGGTTTGTAGCTGCGATAGTTTCACAGTATTGTAAATTATTCTTCTTATTAATACGATCAATAAAGAGGATACCAGGTTCTGCCCAGTCCCAGGTACTGCGTAAGATCTGATCCCATAGTGCAGTCGCACTTACAGTCTTGTAAACTCTATCCTCAAACTTAAGATCAAAGTCTTTGTCTTCCTTGACTGCTTGCATGAACTCATCAGTCACACCCACAGAAATATTAAACTTTGTAAGCTTATCTTTGTTGTTCTTTGCTGTAATAAATTGTTCGATGTCTGGGTGATCTACTCTTAGTACACCCATCTGTGCTCCACGCCTGTGACCTGCTGAAGAAATAGTATCACAGATAGCATCAAAGATTCCCATGAAAGACAGAGGACCACTTGATCTACTATCCAAAGAACGTATCAGTGCGTTACGAGGACGTAGAGTAGAAAAGTCGTAGCCAATGCCACCACCTAGTCTCATTGTTTCTGCTGCACGTCTTGCAGCTTCCATGATACCATCCATGCTATCCTCTATCGTAGCAGAGACAAAGCAGTTGTAAGGGGTCACACGTCTTGGTGCTCCCATAGCAGACTGCACCCTACCTGCAGGGAGGAAGCGTTGATGGTATAAAATGTTTCTAAAATTATTGAAGTGTGGCTCATTATCTTTGAGTGCTTCAGCAACCCTAGTCATTGCTTCTTTAAATGATTCTCCCTTACCACGATATTTTGTGGCATGTATCCCTTCTGAGATTGGTTGTGTTGGCCCATAGTCCTGCTCTATATTTGGTATATTCATCTGTAGTCTCCTGATCCTTTTAATTTTCCACGTTTCTCTCTACTGTCTAGCTTCTTCATGTTTTCTTTTACTACATCATCAAGATTTATATCTAAATGATTTAGTAAGCCTATAAAATAAAAAAACATATCCCCTGCTTCCAGTGTAACACCCTGTTTATCTAGGGGTGTGTCATCTCTCTTATGTTTCTTTAGCTTCTCAAAGAACTCTCCTGTCTCTCCTATCAAACCCATAGTGTTCTCTAAGAATCTTTTGTCACCAGAGGTAATCATTTTATTCTCCACCCACTCAGCATAATCTTTTAGGTCTATTGATTCAGCACTTTGAAAAGCTTCAAAGTAACCCATGTCCTCTAGATCTTTTCCTGTTAACATCATTTCTCCTTTGCATCTATTTCTATAATTTTAACATCGTCTAAATCATATATGGTGTCTCGAATTATTTCTTCAAGACTTGTCTTTGTACTATCTGAAGCAATAAAGTTTGCGTCAGGATCTAACTCTAATAACATCGTAACCTCAAACAACACAGGAACCTCCAAGTTATATAGAAGAACCTCAATAGGTCAATCTATTCTTTTAACCAATCATCAGGAATTGTTTTTTCTGCGTATTGAAAACCATACTTTTTACACCAGTCTCCATAAGAAGACCTAGCACCCTTGTATAGTTTTGCTCTACTGTTTTGAAAAACAAAACGAATATCTAATTCAGGAAATTGTTTTGAAATCTCTTTGTGCTTACGCCTATCGTTTGCTACAAATCGTCCCTTGGTTTCTATAATTATACCATTGGGTAAAACAAAATCAGGTGTGTAGGTTCTTATTTTTAGATCAACCCACTTAATCTTTTCTTCTTCATACGTAAACTTAATTCCTTTAGATCGTAACTCTTTTGCTACATCATCCTCAAAGCCAGAACGATACCCTGCCTTTAAAGCTCTGGCTCTTCTATTCATAACCAGTCAGGTTTTTCAATAATAGTGTAGTCACCCCAACCTGTGCTGTAGTCAGAATCTTTTTCTGCCTTTGCTATAACAGCTAAAGTTTTGTGCAGTTGTTTCATAGCCCAATGCATAACTTCAGAACTCATCAAATGAATATGTGAGAGATAGGGGGCAGACTTTTCACAGGCTATAAAAGAAAATTTATCTACGTCATAACCTGCTAACTTACATGCATAAACATAGTGAGCGCCCTGCAACAGATACCCATACTTCAAACACTCTTTTAGAAAACCTTTTGGACTAGCGTCCTGTGTTGTCTTTACATCAAAGACTGTGTGTTCATCCTCAATCAATAAGTCTGGACGAGTCTTCAAAATTAATCCTGAGATAGGATCTTCTACAAAAATACTCACCTCGTTTAGTCTGTGTGGATGATTGAGATAGGAGGCACAAGAAGGATTACTTAGAGCACCCCTGGTTATACAGTTGGCTACGTTAAACTCTACCTCAGTAAGTAGTATCTGATCCTCAGCAAGGTTATTCTTCATCTCTTTAAAGGCAAGACTAGACTTAGTCTTTGGTCCTTTGACTACCAGGTTACGTTCTTTCTCCAGTAAGTTAGCATGGACAGCACTACCCATAGCAAAAGCAGGATTGTTAGGGTTACGTTTCTCACCCTTCCAGTGTGCTAAAGATTTTTTGTAGACTGCCTTTACAGCACTTGAAGATATACCACTGGTTGAGTGATAGTCTTCATTGGTCATATCTGTTATAACGTTTTTTATGTAGGTGTAACTCATGTCTCTCTCTTCTTATAAAATAGCCCCCACCTAAAATGAACAAAAAGGTGAGGGCGTTTTCTTCTAGGGGAAAGGAACAGGAAAAACCTAGAAGGGTATTGAGTCCTGTGGTTCTTGGGAGGAAGTCGAAGACTTAGAGCCATCAGAACTATTGGAGTGATCTGTAAACATTGAACGTGGTTGGGAGGAACCACCCTCTGATTCGTAGACCACATGATCAAGGACTTGGAGTCCAAGAAGCCTTGTACCCTTACCCATTGGGGTAGGATATATTTCAACCTTAATAATTCCTTCACTGCCATTACCAATGAGACCCTTATCCTGTAGATCCCAAGCCTTACCAGTTATATCAGCAACGATAGGAGCACCACCCTGCCAGTCATGATTGCCAACGTGAGGTCTATCAAATGTTACCTCAAAGCCACCATCGACTTTCTTTATCTTTTTTCTGCAACCTTCTTTTTCTAAGGTCTTTGCAGTGTCCTTATCTGTAGTGACTGTGACTTTGTAAGCACCATCTGTTGTTTGGTGAAACTCTGCACGATCACGATTGGACTCGAATACTTTAGCCCAAGTAATTTTTCCTTTAACATCTATCTGTGTTGATGGCATGTTGCCCTCCTTTTACTTACTGTTATTATATCTAAGGTCTATAGCCCAATATGTCAATGGGTCTCAGCCCAATTTTTTCCTATGTCGTATGAACCAGGTGTAGGAATCTTAAAACCTAAGTCCTGACCTACGTCTAGCATGGCTTGTGCCTGTATCTTTCCAAGTCTTTCAGCCTCTTCCTTTGTGCCTACTACTTCTACCTGGTACTCATCATGAATAAACCCTACCATTTTAAAGTTGATCCCTTCCTTACGTGCTCTGTCGTGCCAACGCAGGAGGGTATACTTCATCAGACAAGCCTCACCATTCTGTAGAATACCTGCCAAGGCTTTGTGAGTACTAGGTACTTTTACCTGTCTTCCATCATAGCCCTTGAACCAACCATTCTCTCCAACTTGTTTTATGTATTTGTTCTTCAGATCATATAGCCCTCCAATGCTTTGCTCGAAACGAATACGTGCATCCTGTGCTTCCTTCATACTTACCTTAAGGATCTGACCAGTCTTAGCTATACCTGCACCTAGTAGCCAAGCATAGATAAAAGTCTTTGCCATATCCCTAGTACCTAGTGGTACATCCAGAGCATTCTTGTTGACGTTGTGAATGTCTGTCTCGTTTTCTTTCTTACCCTTCATGATAGCCTGAGCATACTGATCCTCATCATACATACGCCAGAGATAGTCAGCTAATACTCTCAACTGAATGCCATCAGCATCAGTACCAACTAGCCAAGAGGTAGAGGGTACAGTCCAACAGGCTCTGAGGTGTTGGTCATACTGCTTCTTTACTTCTTCTACTGGTGTCTTTGCATCACCATGAAAGGGAGCAGAGATATTAGCAGTGTTAGGATCAGAGTGTGAACACCTGCCAGTCCAAGCACCAATGTTGTTTATGTTACCATGAATACGTAGGTCATCACCACACTGTCCTATCCACTCCACCAGTGAGCTTCTGCGTCCTTCTAGTGTGAGCCACTGCGCTAGAGCCTTTGCTCCTGTAGGTGCTGTGTCAGGTAGTGTGCCAAGGTTTGCTTCTGATACAGTAAATCCAAAGGTATCAAAGTGTTTCTTCTTTTGGTTATAGAAGTCTTCATCCATAGCCTCTATTGACTTACCCCAAGGGTCTCCAATCTTTCTCATGAAGAACTTCTTTGCAGTCTCTGTCCTATCAACAGGATTCCAACCTGCATCCCAGAGTGCTTTGATACGATCCTTTGATGAGCCAGGTTTGAACTCAATCCAGTCAGAACAAATAAGATCGTCACCCTCTACGTTAGTTAGGGCATACTTCTCCTTTGCCTTTGCAACTGTTGCCATCTCAGTGCCATCCTTCTTGAGTCGATACTTCACACGATTGATCTCAGTCAGTTGTGGTGGAAAGTCTACCTGGAATTGCTCCTCTAAAGTATTCTTCTTCTGTTCAATAGAGTTGAGTAGAAACTCAGCCTTTGTCTTATCAAATTGAAAGCCATAGTACCTTGTACGTACCAGTTCTATCTGAACATCATGCTCTGTCCTTAAAGACTTACGCCAATCAGGACTCCAAATAATATCATGGAAGTGATTGAACAGAGATTCTGTAACCTCGATGTCTTGATACCAGTATTCAACCATCTCATTGCTGAACTTATCAAACTCATGAAACTCTCCTTTGTGTTTGTTTAATCTTATTCCCCAAGCTTGTAGGCTGTGAGGTTTGTGAGCACCCTTTGGGATAGCTATGTTGTAGTCGTGAAGTCTACTGACTAGCAGAGTATCAACAACTTTTTGTGGGTTGATTAACCCTGGCTTCAACAACTTGTTAATCATTGGTGCATCAAACTGTAAGAAGTTGTGACCAACAATCAGGTCTGCTGATTCATACCACTGGATAGCCTTAGCCTTAGCCACTGGATCATCAAGGCAATTATCAAATCGACTGGTCTCTCCTGTCGATAGATCCTTACCACCACAAATCCAGAGCTTAGTACTGTTGTCTAAACCATTTGTTTCTATGTCACTGACAAGTATTCTCATCCCTGAAATACAACCTCTTCTAGGATAGTTGTCTCAGGCTCGTAGTATACTGACCCTGCATTACCTAGCTTAGAGAATGGTCTATTTTTATCAACGATAAACTGTGTGGTGTTACGCTCTGTATCATCCTCTGCTTCTGTATCTCTCTTGAGTTTGATACAGATGATAGCCTCTTCCTCCAGGGATGCTGCATACTTTGTGCGTCCATCCTCGTTGACCTGAGAGATAAAGATAACACCAATGTTTAGTTCCTTGGCAAGCTGTGCCATCCTAGCACCAAGAGTTGTCAGTGTACTGGTAGCTGCATCAACCCCAGAGTTTGACAGGTAGGCTAGACGCTGAACGTGATCTATGAATACGAACTCTGCCCCATAGACTGTGACTGCTGTCCTTACATGGTCAAGTATCTTCATTGGATCTTCATGACTACGCATCTCAAAGGGGATAGTGTGTTCATCCCTTGCCATCCTCTGACCTGCATCAATTACTTGTCGCTCTTCAAATCCATTTGCTTGTGCATCCTCTTTAGTTCTGACGTTTACACCTAGTTCGTAGGTTGCCATAGCTCGAAACGTTGTAGACTTCATCTCTTCCATGTGGACTAAGCCAATCTTTACACCTTGATTGAGAAGAGCGCACTCGAAATACCTGGCTAGTTCAGTCTTACCCTGACCTCTCATAGCCTTGATGAATGTGATACCACCCTTGACCATACCTCGTAGCTTTTCATCTAGCCCACTATGTCCAGTAGGTACGTACTCGTATGGGTTTTCGTAGAGGATAGCCTTCTCTACTTCCAAGTCACCTACAAAAAAGTTATCAGGACTAAATCTCTGTGGCTTGAGTGCTGCCCACTTAAGGTCTTCACCATCACCCTTCATGAGAAACTCGTTAGCATCCTTCCACTTAGACATTGGCACGTAGTAAAACTTATCAGGCATTGTGCTGTATAGTTTCTCTGCTGCTGCCTTGCCTGTGTCATCAGACAACTCACCTGCGTAGACCACCATCTCAAAACTGTTGAGGTAGTCAAAGTTTTTCTTGAGGAACTCATCATTGAATGAGCCACTGGGTAGAGACTTAACTGGGTAGGACTTGCCTAGGACCTGATAGAGACTGGCTGCATCGAACTCACCTTCAGTAACGTATATACGTTTGCTAGATCCTGCATTAAAGTCAGGGCCAAACAGGTCAGTAAGTGCACCTCGTTCCTTAGTCCAGAACTTCTTCTCGTCATGGCCTCTATACTTAACGTTATTTGAGTACTTGAATGCGTACCTAACTGGGACGCCACTCTCACCATACTGCAACTGAATGTTGTAGAGCTTGGCTACATCTTCATCCAGTCCTCTGATGCCATCAAACCTACCACTGATTATCTTTGTGTTACGTAGGTCTACCTTTGGCTTGGGCATTGGATAAGTTTCCTCAGCCCAAGCAAACATCTTAGCCCTGTTTGGGTAGCCCCTATCACAAGACTTACAGTGACCAACCTTTGACACTACGTTGTAGCTGAATGCGTCACTGCTTCCACAGTCCTCGAATGGGCAAGGTTGATGGTTTATCTCGTTGCTGCTGTTTACTATCGCTGTCATTGTTACACTGTTCCCTTTCAATTGAACGTTGTCTTTCTTCCTCAGTCATATCACGAATGCATTTTGATGTCATCCTCTTCTTCCCTTGGGTAGTATACTAAAACATATGAGTCACACTCAGGGCAACTAAGATTAGTTACTATGCTGTAGTCTCCAAAGAGATATGTTTCATCCTCTTCAATGTCGTGGTCTCCACCCCAGATTAATTTAGTATCACAGTGCCAACATTTCATGTGTAATCCTTCCTTGCTTTAGGTGGAAATCTATCTCTGTTCCACCCTTTGTTTACTTGCTCAGTTGCCCAAGCATAACTGATGTTCCAGTACCTTGCTGCCTCTGCCATGTTAATAAACTCTTTACCATACAATCTACACTCCTTCTTCTTTTGTTTCTGTGTTGGCTCATACTGGATACGAATGTGTGATGGTTTATCCTTTGGTTGCATCACTCGTTACCTATATTCTTTGGTGCATAGACCTCACCATTATACTGGCTACCAGTCTCAGTGTCTGCCCCAAAGTTACACCATGCCAGGATAATTAGGATCGCCATGATCCAGTAGAATGAAACCTTACACCACTTGATAAAGCCCTCGAATGTTTTCTTAGCTTCTATCTCTGCTGCTTCACTAGGTGTCATTGCTGTACCTCTACCTCTAGACAGGCCACTGTCTCTGACTTGTGCGTTACCATCTTGGCTGCTTTGCTCAGTTCAATCTGGCACTCTTCCAGTGTGGCATAGTTGCCTAACTGGTAGTGTTCCACTGTCTGTGTGCTGAACAACTGCATCCACACTAATACAAACATCATTCTTCTGTCTCCTATTTCTTTTCTGTTATCTCTTTTATTTTCTTTAATCTCTTTTCTAAAAGAACAATCCTATTTGCTAACTCTATTTTTCCTTTTGTGTCACATAAATATTCTACTCTATCTTCATCACTCATTTTATATCCTTCCTATCCAATGAGATACATCATCATGTGGATCATCTGTCCAAGTCTTCCCTTTCCAGTTCAATTTGTATGTCCCTCCCTGTTATGTCAGACAAAGCCCTTACTACATCCTTAGTTCCCTTCTCAAATCCTTCATCAAATGCGTCAGCTATATCCTCTTTGTCGTTATACTTTTTGTATAAGAACCCTGCTAGAAACGACAGTACAATTAGTAATATAGTTATGGGTTCTGGTATATAAATATTCAATGGTATATCCTCAATTCTTTTTCTTCTCGCCACCTGTGAAAGTCTTTTGATGTTAGATCTTTGTCTTCCATAAACCATTGTAGATCATAGATAGCTTCTAACAATTCACTATTAGCTTCAAGTAACCTCTGTATTAAGTCTTCCTCAGTTTCACACTTCAGCTTTTCCATAACATCTTTAAACTTAGCATCAGACATAACCTCCTCCTTTAGGTTTACTTAAAGTATTACTTGTAGTTTTATTAACTAAAGAAATAAAAGATATTAGTTTATTCTATTAGTAATACTTTAAGTTAGTTATACTCACACTATTTCATTTCAAGTATGACAGATTGTCTCACCACCCAATATATATCATTGCTCCTATGTATGCAGCGTTGAGTGCAATTGCTATTATTTCGTATGTTTCCATTAGGCTAAATACCTCCTGTGAATTTCAAATGTTATACCTTTTATGGCTAAATATTTTTTTACTAATCTGTCTAGCTCTGACTTATCTTTGGTAGAGTGATAAGCAAAACACTTACCACCCTTTCCTTTTATACGTATGACATACTCCATTAGTCTAACCTTGATTCTGCCCAAGCATCCAGGCCATAGGTTTCCAAGACTTTGGCTGCTGCCTTTGCCCCTTCTTCCTTACAGTCTATGTTCTGGAAGTATGACATACTAGGATTCCACCACTGAAACCTTTTCTCTGTCCAGTCTTTCTTTAATCCTAGAGCACTTAGTACCTTACGCTCTTCACGCCCTAGTTTTGTGTTACCCTTGTGCTTTGGTTGGACTGTTACCCATGCAAAGCCACAACTAAAAGCATCCTCACCCTTCAGTACATTCTCAATGTATCTGTCTGTTGCTACTGCTGCTGCTGCAAAGGCCAGTTCACGTACTGTCTTTGCTGTGTGTATTGATAATTCCATTTTATTTTCCTTTCGTTTCATACTACTTATATGTGTGTTGTGTAAAATCATTTCAACCCTAGCCCACAAAACTTTTTGAGACAGTACAGTATGTGTTCTTACTGTCTGATGTCAGAGTGTAAAAGCCTTTGTGATATTCGTAGGTATTCAAATTCTTTTCTGCTTTTTGAATTGTTATGTACTCTATCGCTGCACGTCTAGCCTTGCGACTACTCTGGTGTAGACTGGTGAATCGCTCTTGATACTCTAGCTTATCTTGGTTCCAGTCCAATCCTTTTAGTAACCATACGTATTTCATTTTATAACCCTTCCTCTGATAAGTAACCTTCTAAAATTTGATTAGCCCATAAGCTTTTATCTGAAAATTGTACAAGCATCTCTTCTATTGCTGTAAAGTCTTTTGAGTGTGCATCCTCTGCAATTTGATCCAAGACAGCATCAATTAATTTTTGTTGTTCACTAGAAATTTTCATTTTATTATCTCCAATCTGTACTGTACTCTGGGTCTATTGGTGCAATTCCTGATACGTGTATGTCAGCTACATCAAAGATCTTTTGGTGGTGTTTAACTGCTTC
>Ga0209336_10001690_pt1 | contig 10724 bp, 7 predicted proteins | sample LinPmetageLP32_FD_184042 | JGI IMG/M metagenome (GOLD analysis project Ga0209336, IMG submission 184042) | Marine viral communities from the Pacific Ocean - LP-32 (SPAdes) (version 2) | ecosystem: Environmental > Aquatic > Marine > Oceanic | place: Pacific Ocean | collected 2009-08-23 | reverse complement strand
TAAATGAACATTGAGCAAGAAGCAGAATCATACAGGTTAGATGTAAATAAAGAGTTCGTTAAGAACCTAAATGCAGCCTTTAGAGAAACAGAAGTGTTTATAATAAAAAACCTACACAACTCAGATGAACGGGATAGTTCGTTGCGTAGGCTTGAAGAAGCTAGATCCTGGTGTATCCTTTGTAAAGATAGGCATGGTGTTAGGTAGTGTTAGTCTATTATATACTTTCCTTTTTTCTTTAGCATACCTCTGTCTTGTTTAGCGTATGACTTTATAAGTCTTAATTGATTATATGATAACTCTTCTACAGGTGTATTTATATTTAAATCTGCCATATATTCTTGTAAATCTTTTTTACTTACAGTACCACCTCTTTTAGTTAATTCATACATTAACGCCATTCTTGCGTCCTCTGGATCAAAAGAGTTTTTAAGCCTAGATAGTGCGTCTTTTTTAGAGGCAGACATTATTTGACTAATAAGATACTTCCTAGTTTTAAGATCCCCTGTTTTCCACATATTAGTATCTAGTATAGGAGCAGCCCTATATTCAATTATGTCAGATATTTCTCCGTCCATAACATTGTCTGCTTCTGGTACATAAGACTTTATACTTGTTCTCCATTGAGGCATACCTACATCATTAAACATTTTCTGCATGGCACTCTGTCTTGGTGTTTCTCTAAAACCAAATAGTCTACCTATAGGTGCGCGACCTCTTTCTGTAGCTAAAGGGTTTCTCTTTTCTGGTGAAACTTCTTGTCCTATAAGGTTAGGAAAAGGCATACCTAAACCTTCAAATATTTGATCTACATATCTCATAGAATAGTTTAAAGATTTAATCCCTTGGTTTTTGTCTCGTTCAACGTATTCTGTTCCTCTGAAAGCTCCTATTACTTGATTAACAGGGTCTAGTGGTCTAGTTAAACCTGAAGCGTACATACTTATAGTACCACCTACCATACCTCCTATAGCTTTTTTATAATCCATATTTTCACTTGTAAGAAGATCGGAAAACAATTTATAAGAAGCTTTACCTGTATCACTTACACCTCTTATTAAACCAGATGGACCAAAGTGCGTAGTTATTTCACCAAGTAAATCAGGAGACAGTTCACCATTAACGTGCTTACTTGCTGCCATATAACCTATTGCTTTGTAGAAGTTATACGGAAAATCGTATAGTCTAGATCTAACTGTACCATCACTTAGTCTTTCTTCGTGCCAAGCTAATCCTTCTTCTACATTACCTATATTAGAATAACCCATTATACCTATAGTAGTAAGACCTACAGATGCTTTTGTAACAAGTTCCATTGTATCTCTTGAGTTTCTAGCAAAAGGTTTATGTATTAAAGAGATACCAGTATGATCAAACATATGAGCTAATGTGTTATTAAAAAACTGACCAAAAGGAATTAAAGCACCTATTCCAGGTATTCTACGTGTTTCTTCTATTGCCTTAGCTAAATAAGGTATTACTTTAATTACACCTGACCCATCATCTGCTTGATCTCCAAAAGGTTTAGCGTACACAGCTCTCAAGGTGTCTCCTATGGCTTCTCCTTGCATTTCAGCCCAGCCACCTTTAGTGCCAGACATTTCTACTTTTGCCCATAGGTTTTCGTCAGCTATAAATTCTTTGTAAGTCATTTTGTGGTTTAGTCTTATTTGTTTATCTATGTTATACATAAACTCTATTGACTTAGTAATTATATCTTGAGCTTTAACACCGTATATAGTTTGAAAACCATCTATTAGTTTATCTACTCTATTAGGATCTTTAGTATTAAAACCTACGTCTACTTGCTTTTTACCTTTTTCTGTTAGTACACCCATGTCTGTCAAAGATTTTAAAACGGCATCATCTTCAATACCACCATTAAGATACCTAAACATTTGCTTACCCATTTTAGGATTGTGTGCCATAAAGTCTAACATATCATCCATAGTAGCTCTTGGATCTACTAAGTTACTTACTTTTTGTCTTTGTAGACCTACCATTAATTTAGATAACTTATACCAGTTTTCTTTTTTAGCAGTCTTGCCTACAACTTGATTGTAAAAACCTGCACCTCCATACAAACCAGCCCTTACCATATCTGCAGAAGACTGTAGTACAGAAGCAGAAGACCAACCCATTACGTTTAAGCCTACTGTAGCTGGGTGTGTAACAAGAGCTTTAATAAAAGACTGTTGTAAGCCTTGTGCGCTTAATAGACCTTTTTCTAATTTTGAAGCAGAAGGACCAGCATCTGCGTGTACCTTAGCTGCTGTCATAATTAAATCTTTTTCTTCTATTTTTGTTGCTTCCATAAAAGAAGTTTTAAGTTTACCAAGCATATGCCCTTTTCTAGCCCATTCATTAGCTTCTAACGCTAATGTATTGCCTCCTCCATCAACCCCTGTAAATTTATTAGTTTTACTATATCCGTCTATGTGTGTTCCTATAGTTTTACTATATATATTATCTATTTCATCTCTGGCTTTCTCAGGCATACTGTCAACGGTATCAACTAACCATTGTGTAAAATTCTTTGCACCACCTTTGTCGGCTGGCATAGTTATGTCATAGTCCTGCATTATTTGATATATACCTTTAAAAGGTACGTCACCATCCATTTCGCCATAAATAAAACCTTGAAATAGATCTACATCTAAAGCAGACCTTCTACTTCCTTCTATATTTTCTGCACCTTTAGCTACTCTTGCAGCCCAAGAAATATGTACATCTGTTAGTTTTTGTATATCATCTAAAAACTTAGAGGGGTCTTTGTTTATTTGTTCTATTACTTCTTTGTTTTTCTTTCTAGCGTCTTTACCTAATAACAACATATGGTTTGCTTTTGCTTCTTCCATTCCATCAAATGCCTGTGCCGTTAACCCTAAGTTATCTCCTTTTCGTCCACCTACTTTAGATATGTATCGCATTGAGTAAAATATACCGCCAAACAAACCTGCGCCTATAGCAGCATTTGCACCTGTCTGTAGCCAATTGTGTTGATCTTGTAGACCAACTCTTCTATTAGAAGTCTGCCAGGCAGCGTCTATTAAACCAGAAGCAACAGACTCTACACCAAAAGTAGCTAATGCCTCTTTTTTAAGTGCTGCTTCTTTTGCTTTTTTGCCTAAGAATTTACCTTCTATCTCCATAAGGTCACTCATTACTTTAGGTTTTATATCACGCGACATAATCACAGCTGTTTCCTGTAATAACTTAGGGTTACTTAATGCTACACCTTTACCTAACTTCTTTTTAGCTGCTTCAAGTGCTAACTTTTTTATTCCTAAGTTAACAGCTTTAAAAGAGCCTTGTGCTGCAAGTTTACCTATACCAAGAGATACTAAATTTACAGGGTCCCAAACTAGTGCTTTACCGTAGTCTCTTACCGCATCTACTTTTTCATACAAACTAGTACCACCAGAAAAAGCACCTTTCATATTATCAAACAATTCATAAGCAGATGCTGCTGTGTTTAAACGTTCTGTGTTGTCTTCTCTCTTAGCTGAATTTAAGTATGACAATTCTCCAATAGTAGTTACAGATTGTCCAAAGTTAAATTTACGCATATGATTTACATAAGCGTCAGCTATATCTCGTCTACTATGATTGCCTTCACGCATACCGAAGCGTTGATCCATAAACTTACCAATAACACCAAAGTTATCATCGTCAACTAAGTCTTTTATACCGTATATTTCATCTTCGTCTTTTTCAACAGATTCATAGTCTTTAGTGCCAAATAAATCATTTGACTGTTCGTCTGTCTCATCAATAGCTGTAGGATTAAATATGTCATCATATACTGTTGGCATTATATTTATTACCTTTTATATTATTTTTTTAATAGACTACTAAATGCGTTTAAGAAATCTCGTTCATCCCAAGGTCTATTTTGTTTAAGTTTAAAACCATTAGCTTCTTTTATTTCTTCATTTGTAGCTTGTCTTTTTATTATTATTCCGTCTCTAGGGTTTGCAAAATGTTCTACATCTATACGCTGTATCAAACTCCCTTTCATTATTCTTTCTGGATTCATTGAAGACTTAACATAGTAACTTTTATTAGGATCTAATTGTAGACGTTTATTTACAGAATTAATAGCTTCGTCAGTTGTTAATGTATTGCTTCCTGTAAAAAATCCTACAAGCCTTGCTAGTGGCGTATAGTTACCGCCTGTTGCTTCTGCGTAGTTTCTTCTAGCGTATCTAGGTAATTTATTCCATTGTTCTTTTGTTATTGTGTAAGGCAGTATATCATCTGAACTATCTTGTCCTGTTATTAGTTTATCTACTGTTTCTTCTTTTGTTACCCTTGTTTCTTTTACAGGAGGCGGTAACATAAGTGTTATGTTTCCTTTTTGATCATCAAAGAAATAAGTATTTTTAGGGGTTTCTTTATTGGTTTTAAAGTTGTCTAAATCTATCTGTGTGTAGGTAGGGAGATTATCAAGCTCTTCAGTACTTAATTTAGTTAATTGAGATTCTATTGCTGTAGCTATTTCAGTAGTTTTTTGTGTTGTTATATCTTCTTCTGAAAGAACAATAGGTTTAACTTCAACAGGATCAGGTGGATAAACTATAGCTTTAACAGCAGCTATAGTTCCTGCATCTATATTTTCGTTGTAAATAACAGACCCTAAATCAGATTGCTCTCTTTCTATATATACTTTTAATAAATCTTTTTTGTATTCTTCTGGTAAAGCACTAAAGTCTCCGTCTATGACTGCATTGCTAAGAGCTGTTTGTAGTCTACTTTTGTCTTCGTTGCTTAAGTCACTAGAAATAACTTTAGAATTAAGTTCTTGTAGTTTTCCTTCGTTTCTTGTAAGAAGATTGTTTGAGATTCTAATTTCATCTGTAGGGTTTCTACTTATAGGAGCAGCTCCTCTATCAATACTTACAGAACCAGAACCCATAGGAGTAGACGTACCTTGTATACGATATATGTCAGCTAGTGTGTAACCGCCTGTGTATACTGTTCCGTCATCTTTAAACGCTTGGTCTACAGGATCATCAAACATTCTTTGCCAAAAGCCTTTTTCTTCTACTTTTTCTGGGGCAGGGTCTTCTTTATACAAACCAAAGGCTCTATTTAAAACATTATTAAAGTTTTCACCATCTGCTGCAGCATAATCTTTTGCACCCGTAACTAATGCATTTATTTGTTCTTTAGATGCTTTAGCGTCTGTGTTTTGTAAAACATCATAAACACTATCAATACCAGCAACGCCACCTTCATCAAAGATATACATTAAAGTATTATTGTCTATACCTCTGTCTGTTAAGTATGCAGACTTTCTTAGCACAGCATCTCGTTTATCATTAGCTGCTCCAATAGCTGCTGTACCTGTAGTCATAGCGTACTTACGGTTCATCATCTTCTGGTCACGAAGCCACGCTTTTTTCTCTTTTTGATCATCTGCTAGAGCTTGACCAAAGCCACCTGCTATTCCTGCTAACATTACCATATTATTGTGCCTCTCTACTCATTAAGCCTTGACCCAACCCTGTGGAAAGAGCTGATACAGGTTCGCCTTCAGGTGCTGCTTCCATAGGTGCTTCTTCAGCCATAGGTTCTTCATCAGATTGCATTGATGCATCTTCAAACTGTTCTGCATCAGGTAAGCCTAATGCTTCTGCTGTTTCATCTATAAGCCCTTCGTCCATATCTTCTGAGGAACCTTCTTCTTTTAGTGAATCCATTAACGCTTTACGTATAAGTGTTGTTTCTCTTTCTTTACGCATTTCATCTTTTTCTACATCTCTGCTAAACTCTTCTTTGTAGTTTATACCACCTTCATCTGCTGTAGCTTTAATTGCTTCATGTATTGTAGGTGCTATAAGTAACCCTACATCAATGCTGTGTATACCATTTCCTACAGCATTAGTCATTAGAGTAGATACAAATGTAGTAATAGGTAAGCCTGATTCTAATACAAATAAAGTAGACTCCACTGCTTCTTCTTTAGATAAGTAAGTCAAGTGGTGTCTTACTGCTTCATCGGGATCAGCTATTTCTGGTGGTCTTTCCCAAGGGAAGTTCTTGGGTTCATCAGTTAATGATTGACCTGGTATAGCTACATTAAATGTCATTTAGTTATTCCTTATTTATATTATTCGTAAGACCAAGTGTTATTCTTATTCTCTGCTGACCATGTAGCACTCTGTCTTTCTATTGTTGCCCCTGAATTACTAACATTAGCAAGCTTATATGGGTGTGTAAATTTATGTATTTCTTTTTGGTGTACATCTCTATAAATTACTAAAGTACCACTACCTTTTTTGGTCATCTCTGCATACTGTATTTTTGGTTTTCCTGTAGCTTTGGCTGCTTTGTTATACATAATTATTCTTCTGCCAGCTATAGAAGGTAATGCTATTTGTTCTTTGTTTTTTCTTGTAGTACCTAAAAACTCTAAAGTATTGTTTAATGATTTAGTCATATTTTTAGGGTCAAAATAAGTAACAGTGTCATTTCCAACACTCCCGTAATTCCAATGTAAGTCAAGAAATGCATACTGTACATCTTTAGGCATAGATTTTAAATTGTGTCCACCTTTTTTAAACTTTTCATCTAATTCTTTGTAGTGTATTTCTACTAGAGCAGCAGCAAATGTTTTATCACTATTAAAATCTTCTCTTTTTAGTCCTTTAGCATTTACTATACCATAGGGAAGTGATTCCTTATTCGTTCTGCCTGTAGTTGTATCACCTGCTACAACACCTTCATTAGGGCCTAGTACTTCATCTGTAAACACAGAACTCTGTACTTCATATACAGGATCTGTTGCTCTTTCATTTATGCCTCTACCTTCTGGTATATCAGAGTCTAGTGTAACAACAGGTTTTTTTACAAAACTTTCTTTCTTTGGTGGAATATACTTTTGCCTATCTCCAACTAAATAAGTAGGTGAAAGACCTGATAATGCAGTCGCTTCTTCTATTTCTGTAACATCTACACCCAGACCCATTTTATTCGTAGGTACATTTTTATTACTTACTTTAGAGTTATCCATTGTTTCATCAACAATAACAACTTCTGGTTTTCCATCTTTTTTAGTGTTGGCAGACGATATAGCATCAGCTTGACTTTCTGAAAATATCTTACCCCAGTTATCTAATGCACGTTCTTTTAGTTGTTGCCCTATTGTGTTTTCGTCAACATCATCATCTTCAGGAACATATATTTTTTCTGGCCTAGATACAATACCTCTAGGTTTCTCTATACTAATAGGCTCCTTAGTCTTCCCTATAATAGATGTATCTACACCAGACTGTAAGAACCATTCGAGGTTTTCTCTTAGTTTAGCTAGTCCATCACTGTATACAGCCATCTTAACCTACGCCTCCAAATGCTAAACTAAGAATAGAAAACATACCTGAGCCAATACCTTGCGCTGCTTTAGCGTTAGCTTGTAACTTAGCTACATCTAAAGATCCGTCATTAGCTAACTGTTGTGTAACAATGTTGTTTATTCTATCTTGTTCACTCTCACTAGACTTCCAAGCCATAGAAAGCATATCTCTTTCTCTTTGCCATATCTGATCCATTGTACTTTGTGTAAAAGCATTTTGTGTTTTAGCTAATTGCATATTAGATTCATTCTGTGCTGCCTGATCTAGTGTAGCAATATTTTGTCTCCATTGTGCATTAGCTTGCGCTATGACTAAAGCATTTTTAGTATTAAACTCAGTTCTTTGATTTTTAACTTGAGCGTTAAACTTACTTGTAGCATTAGCTTCAGAAACATTAAATTGTGTCATTGCATTAGTTTGTGCTGCATTAAACTGAGACGTCTGACTAGTTAAGTTAGCCATAAATTGTTTAGTTTGATTCTCTGATGCAGCATTAAACTGCGAGGCTGCATTTGTCGCTGCCTGGTCAGACAATATAGATTGTTGTATAGACTGAGCCTTAAACATATCTGCTTGTTGCTCATTGGACAAGTTAGCCATATCCATCTGTAAGAAAGCTTGAGCATTCTGTACAGCAGCTTGCTGTTGGTTAGACAAGTTAGCCATGTCCATAGATGCAGCAGCAGCAGCGTTCTGTAGTGTAGCAGCTTGTTTAGAGTTTAACTCTGCTAAACCTATAGTTTTCATTAACTCAGAGTTGTTTATCTTAGCTTGCTCTTGCGCTGAGAAAGTCAGGTTGTTAGCTTCAGCAAACTTAGCTGCATTAAAGATAGCTGTCTGTTGTTGGTTATCTATCTGCTTACCTTGTAGTGCAGCTTCTAACTGTGCATTAACTACATACGCTTGTTGTTTAGCGTTAAGGTTAGCCACTTCTATCTGCATAGCATTAGAGTTATCTTGTAGTATGCCTTGCTGTTTATTATTTAAGTTAATATTAGCCACTTCAGCGTACCGTGCCGCCTGTACTAAGTTAGCTTGTTGTTGGTTAGACAGGTTCTGCCCTTGCAAAGAAGATTTAATCTGTGCATTAGCTAACATAGTTTGTTGCATATTAGATAGGTTTTGAGATTCTAAAGAAAAGCTATTGGCACTGTTTTGTAGTGCAACTTGTTGTTCATTATTAAGGTTCTGTAGTTGTAAACCTTGTTGTGCTGCAGCATTAGATAAAGCAACCTGTTGACGGTTGTTTAAGTTCTGCAAGTTCATGTTATTAAATGTCTGTGCATCTTGTACTGCTATAGGTAATGCTGACTCCATAGCTGCTTGGTATATAGCTGCACCAGCCATAGAACTTCCACCTAAGCCACGCGCTAACATAGCTGAGTTAGCTGCTCTCATAGCTCCTGCAGCCCAAGCTGGTGTACCATCATTAAAGTCTTGCATTAAAGATGATAGTTGTCCTTGCACTGTATCTTGTGCAGAAACGCTACCTTGTGCAGCCTGTGCTAATGTTTCGTTATCTACACTGAACTTTTCTAACTTAGCAGCTACAGCAGTAGAGTCTGATGTTAATCCTGCGGATGTAATCGCTGTGGCTTGAGCCATATCAGCGTCAGCTATCTGAGCAGCTTGGGGTAGTTCTTCTGGTTTAACTGTAGTTGATGCTGCTACAATATTGTCTGGTACTTCTGCATTAGCTATGTTAGCTTTAACAGCCTCTGCATCCATGCCTTGCGCTGTGGCTAACTCATCTGAGCTAGGCTGTCTTGTACCAGCTATAACTTCTTGTATGTACTCTGGGTCTACTTTTTGTGCATCAGCTTTAGCATCCTCAGACACTGTACCTGTGGCTGCTGTAACTTTAGCTTCATCTGACACTGTGCCTGTAGCACCTGTTACACCAGCAAGCTCTGCTTTAGTTTTATCGGTAGCAGTATCTGCTTCCATAATAGTTGCACTAATATTTTCTGGTGTTGGAGCAGTAGTTGCAGTACCTGCACTAGTAGTAGCAGTAGCCGCTGCTCCAGCATCCCCTGTACCCTCTGCTATAAATTGATCTGGAGAAGTTGCTACTTTAGTTACATCAGCCTTAGTAGCTAAAGATGTAGGATCAGTAAGTGCCTTTTTAACTAACTCAGACTTACCTTCTTGTAGTACTTTAGCTTTCTCTTGTCTTACACGTTCTTGTTCAGCTAGTCTAGCTTCTGTTGCAGCTTTTGCAGCTTTTGCTTCTTCTTCGGCTTTCCTTTTAGCAGCAGCATCTTCTCTTTCTTTAATTATGGCTGCTTCAGCAGTATTTTTTTCTGCTTCAGTACTATATTCTTTACCACTTAACTCAGGGAAGGGAGATGTAAATATTACTGCTTCTTCTTTTGGAGCTGATCCACCCATAATTAAAAGTCCTTCTTATGTAGTCTGGCTGATTGTTTAAATCTACGCCAGTGTACTTTAGTTTGTTTTCCGTAAAGATCCTGTTTACGTTTTCTAATGGTTTTCATCATGTGCCTCGTGTCTCCTTGCGTAGATATAAACTCGATACCCCATAATTGTTTATCTGGTGGGTTTTCAGTTTGATAGTCTACTTCCTGTAGTTCATACTTACTATTTAAAAACTTATCTGCTGTCTCTTCGTCTAACCAAGCCCAAGTAATTAATCCTACAGGTTGTTCTCCTCTATAAAAGAACCATATTCTGTGGTACATACATGGGTACAACAAGTAGCTCTGTATTAAAGGTACGTTATACCTACGATGGTCTTTACTGTGGTTAAATAAAAACAACCCGTCTTTTATAGCTTTATGGAAATTCATTAACTGTGTTATATCATACACAGGTGTAATTGTCAATAAAACTTAGTTGCCAACTAACGGATTATCAAGGGCTTCTTGCAGTCTTCTACTTAACTTTTCTTCTAATTTAATCATACTTTCATCAATACGTTTCTCTGTATCTCGCATTGTGTCTCGTACATCTTTTTCTGTTTCTCTGTTTAGTGACTCAGTTTCTCTTATAGAGGCTGTTGTGTCTTTCTGAAGAGTATTCATAGCAGACAACATATTCTCTAGAGACGCATCAATAAGTTCTTTAGTCTTTTTAACTCGTTCTTCTGACTTCTCTACCTTATTGTCTATCTTATCTACGTAAGACTCTATGTTTAGTATGTCTTCTCTGAGGTCGTCTTTAATGTCTCGTGTGTAGTCTATAGCGTCATCTAGTTTAGACTCTATTAGTGTGTTCTTAGCTTGTATAGCGTCTGTGTCTATGTTCTGTATAATCTCTTTCATGTCCATGTAGTCTTTGTAAAACTCAAAACCACCCCATAGACCACCACCTAGTGCCGAAACAATTGGTACAAGTAACATGAGC
>Ga0209336_10001686_pt1 | contig 10740 bp, 14 predicted proteins | sample LinPmetageLP32_FD_184042 | JGI IMG/M metagenome (GOLD analysis project Ga0209336, IMG submission 184042) | Marine viral communities from the Pacific Ocean - LP-32 (SPAdes) (version 2) | ecosystem: Environmental > Aquatic > Marine > Oceanic | place: Pacific Ocean | collected 2009-08-23 | reverse complement strand
TTCCAAAACATTTAAACTCTGCCAAGTACATATGGTATGAGTTCGCCCCAACTCTTTTCTATCACCGAAATAGACTCCTACATCAAGTCCCAAGTTTATGTAATCTGATTCGGTTTGCGTTACCAAATCCTTATTGGGCACTATGACTATCGTTCGACCATAGGGTTCACACTTGTAACTCAGTGCCGCGGTAATTAGTGTTTTACCTGCACCGGTTGCTATCTCCTGCAAACAATGTGGAGTTTGCAAGAATTGATTTATAACTGCTACTTGATAGTCACGCAATACTATTGGTTCACCAGCGGCTGGATGTTTGGGGGGCCACACTCGATCAGAGAACAACGCCTCAGTTACTAAATCAAATTGAAAACTATGTGGTTCTCTCTCGTCCTCTATATCAACTGAATATCCTTCTTCTTCGAGTACGGGGAGGATAAAAGGCAGACAATTTACAAATGTCATGCCCCCCATGGTAAAATATCCTACACATCCATCCCATCTACCTAACTTGTATGCTGGCACATGAAATGCATAAGGTAAGAAAAACTTGAGCTTCTTTTCAAGTTTACGGCGAGTAGTTAAAGCCAAACCTTCAAACTTACAGTTGACTTCATCTTTGAGAATCAGTTTTGTTTTCATAATTTAATTATATGCTCTAAGTTGACGTTTGTCAATAGCTGGGTAAACTTGCTTTTGCTTGAAGATTGTTAGCGTGATTTTCCATTAATTGCAGTCGCATCTGTAGTTTACCAATCTCTTCTTTAAGGTTTGCAATTTCTTTATCTTTAGCTTGTAGTTCTTCTAGTCCTCGGTAACCATATTCTGTATAACCATCTATATCCATTTTATCCACTCACATAAGTTGTTTTGCCATCTTTAAATCTTGCGTAATGATTTTTTTGATTGTGTATTTTACCCAGCAAATCCTGAATTTCCATCATCTCTTCTTTGAGTTGAGATGATGTTTCTCCTTGTGCAATAGCAATTCCTCTGCGTCCTGCTTTTGCTCTTAATGCTATTTCTATTATTTCTATATCTCTAATTGATAATTCAAAACTTGTATTTGGTTTTACCATTATTAATACTCTCCGTACTACTTATAAAATAAGGGGACTAGTAAGAGTTCTTACTAGCCCCCAGGTCCTAACTGGTGTGAGTGAGAGTGACGCAGACAGAGGAGTACACCAGTTAGTGTTTAAATGTCCTTATTGTGAGAACGGACATTTAAATTCTTTAGCCTCGTTTCATACAAGTGGACTCTGCATAACTCTTCCACTTGTTGGCATTCATCTTCTTAAGGTCGGCAATTTTGAGTACCATTCTCAAACTCATCTCCCTAAGTTTATTCTTGTTAGTGTAGATATAATCCATCAGATCTTTTTGTTCATCTTCAGGAAACTTATAAGTGTCTAGCATACCGTCAGCAACGATTTGCTTACAACGTAGATACTTGTCACGCATTGTGTCTAGTGTTAAGTCCAAATAGTGGCAACGTGACATAATCGCATCCAAGTGATCCTTCAGCTTACCACGTGTTCTTTCAAACTTTACGTTAGTGATAAAGATGATTGAACCTTTAAACTCGTATGAATCCGGAACACCATTGTTAGCAAGTGCTCTACTTTCTGAACGCCAGCTTAGTGTTCGCTTAGGGCTACTGTCTAGTGCCGCTTTTAGCAAGTTCAAACTAAGTTCATCATATAGTACACTATCGCAGTCATCTAGTACTAGTACACTGCCTGCCGCACTGTAATCATATAGCAACTGAAACAATCCAATTGGACTTGCGGCACCTTTCTCAACTCCAAAGCGTCTCAAACTATCCTGGCTCAACTTCTTCATAATACCAGCTTCTTTGAGTACCTTCTCAACTCCAAACGATTTACCAACGCCTGGAGGTCCAGTAACTACCATACCGCGTACGACCCCATCACATGCCGCATATGTCATGTCTTCTAGGATCTCAAATCGCTCCCTCAATCGTTCGATGATTTGATCATCTGTTTCTACTTGGGCGGCTTGGGTAGAAACAACACTCTCTCCATCTTCTAACATTTCAAAGTCGTCTTTGTTAACAACTGTGATCCGAATGGAACGATCAGGGAAACCGGTAACTGCACTGCCATCTACTGTGATGAAGTTACCGTTTTTACCTTCTTTGTATTCTTTAACTAAAGGAAACACTGCATCCTTAATTTCTATGTTACGGTATGTACCGTTTACAATTCTCACGTCTGTTGTAGCTGTCTGCATAGTTTCTCACTCCTATTTGCATTAACTTATATATACATAATAGCATCACTACAGTATATGTCAACCTTTTTGTTGCTCTATTTTCACATAATTAAACACTGTTTCTTTACAGTTTGAAAACTTACTTACGTCATGTGTTTTAACTTTGCCAGTAAGTGTGACATTTTTACCTTCAATAAGTTCTTGAATATCAGGCTCACGATTAAAGAAGAATTTTATAATATTATTTTCATTAGTTAAACAGGTTACTAAATGAATATTGTATTTGGCAATAAACTTTACATCTTTAATAAAAGCTGGAAAACGTAACCTTTCACCAATTTTACCAACAAACTCACTTGACTTACGATGCTCTTCAAAAAAGTCATCTAGTCCTTGGCGTTTTTGTAGCACACGAAAACTATTTGGCAAACTAGCAAGAACTGCAACTCCAAATTTTTCTACAGTTTCGCCACCAATATTTTGTAGTACATTGCTTTCAAAGTCGTTAATATTAGCACTAAGTTTTTTAGCAATAAGTTCTTGTTTAAATTCGTCTACAATTTTGTCAGCTTGTTCTACTGAACTTTTGCTAATAGTCATTAGATCAGAATTTCCTTCAAGCATATTAAGAATTGCTGTCTTATTGTCATATACTTGATTATCTGATTCACGATCAAAATAGCCATAACCGCTCTTGATAAAACCTTGTGCTTTATCAACTTCAATAGCAAGTTCTAAAACTTGACGAGTGTTATACTGTGTTTTTTGACGTGCCATTTTCTTATCCTTTGTTAAGTTACTCGTTTATATTAGCATAAAGATATACAGTGTCAATTAAAAAATTAGTGAACCTACAGCAAGTATTAAAAAAAGTATAGTCACAGTATTGCAAAACCACTGCAATAGATTTACAGGTATTGCTATCGTGTAGTATAAGATGTTTTTTAAAATTGACATATGTTCGCCTTTCTTAACTTACTCTTATATAGTAACACCAAGATGTCATACTGTCAACCTTTTTTATATTAAGAACGCAACTAAGTCTCATTTGCAATAGGAGTCTGTGGAGAGTGCGTAGGCTGACAAGTCTTAATTTGACAGCAATTTATACCGAGAACAAGTCGCCTTGTTCCGTATAACCTTTAACAGTCTCTACAGTCATTACACCCTGACACCAGTTATATGAGGCATCTTTAACATAGTGAAATGACTTGTTATAGTAAGGAATAATACCAACAATTTTGTCATGTTCGTAAAAACTACACTGTAAAAAATCGTCATCTACAAGACTGATTACACTCAATCTGCTTAGTTCTTTATTCTCAGTTTTGTTATACCAACTTGGTCCAAAATCGTCTGCCATTAAATTCCTCCATATAGATCAGCTAAAGTGTTGTTCGATCATTTCTAAACGATCGCTTGCCGCCGCCATTTTATCAAGTTCTGCAATAATAGCTTCAGTAACATCACTGTGTTCGCCAATGCCCGCAGGCATTACTCTATAGACTTCGATGTTTGCTTTGTGTACTGCTATTTCGCCTTCAGCTTGCTTTTTAGCGGCTTCAATTAATATATCTCCAACTTTCATCTTTTATCCTATTGATTGGCTAGCTTTCTGCTAGCTAGTGGTATTTATAGTTTGGCGGACAGTCAGGGATTCGAACCCTGGGAAGGCGTTAACCTTCGTCGGTTTAGTAGACCGGTGCTTTAAACCTCTCAGCCAACTGTCCGTTTATTGGCCCACACTACAGGATTCGAACCTGTGACCTACTGCTTAGAAGGCAGTTGCTCTATCCAGCTGAGCTAAGTGTGGAATTCTTTTATTCGACATTATTGTTACGTTTCCAAACAATGTGTTTGGCTTCGCCCCATATGATACTTAAAATAACATATGTAGCAAACGGAATCATAAGTGTTGCCATTCCGTATAATGCCGCTATAGGCTCATTTACGCCGTAGTATACATATGCCCATGAAAGGCCTTCTATTGCAATAAAAACTGTAGCAATTAGTACTACAAATTTTACGATAATTTTTGTTGCTTCTACAACGGTTTCAGTTTTTTCACTCATATTATCATTCCTTCTGTTGAGTGGGGCATCGTTGCCCGGGTTAAAAATTTCCTCCCAAAAATACTCTCCCGTTTTATTTTAGTGTGGCTTCTAGATCCAGGCATGCAACTGTTTCAATCTAGTAACTTAGCCTACCCTTATCTGCCCTCAGGCGCCGGTGTAGGTACCAAGTATTTCCTTATGCAACTAGTGCATAAGGTTTATTCCATTTACCAACATTAATGTCGGTGTAATGCGAACGACTAAAATAATCAGTCATTGCATCATCATTGTTAAAGTACTTGGTACCTTTCATAGCATCTAGCAATTCGTTAAGGAAGTCACGTGCTACACCGTTGTAGTGTTTGTCGATCCAATATACATTTACATCAGCATATTCATCACCGTGTACAAAGTAATCACTAAAATCAATAATACCTGCTTTAATATTTACAACAAGTGTTGAATGGTTACGAACTGCAATGCTAGCTTTCATTTTGTACTTTTTAAGTACTGCTTTGATTGCTGGTGCTAGTTCTGCTTTGTCTGCTTTGGATACATATGCCATGTCGTCAACTCCTGTTTTTTTAACTTACTCTTATATACTAACACCAAGATGTCATACTGTCAACCTTTTTTTGTATCTTTTTTAAAATAAACTTGCAGGTAGTATAATAGTTTGATCTCTTTCTGGGCCAGTTGATATCATAACTACTTTTGTTTTTGTTAGTTCTTGTATACGGTTTATATAGTATATTGCTTCTTGTGGCATATCTTTTAGTTGTGTTATGCCCACAGTACTCGAACACCATCCTGGTACTTCTTCGTATATGGGAATACCTTCATGCATATCTGTACATATTTTAATACTTTTAAGTTCGTCTAACACATCTATCTTTGTTAGTGCTATTCCTGTAACACCATTTATCATACAAGTTTTACGAACCTGTACTGCATCAAACCAACCGCAACGTCTAGCCCTACCTGTTACTGTACCTTTTTCTTTGCCTACGCTTGCTATGTGTTCACCAATACTATCAAACAGTTCTGTTGTCATAGGCCCTTCGCCTACTCTAGTCGTGTATGCTTTTGTTATACCAATTACATTTGGTATCTTATTATGCGGTACACCCGAACCTATACTAGCCATTCCTGCTAGTGTGTTTGAGCTTGTCACATAAGGATAAGTGCCAAAGTCTACGTCTAGCATTGAACCTTGTGCGCCTTCAAATACAATATTTGCTCCGGCATCAGTTTGTGCATTTAACCATTCAGCTACCGGACCAACATATTGTAATACATGTTCTTTGATATGTGCTAGCTGATTAAACAACTGTTGTTGGTCAAAGTCGTGATACTCGGCGGCTATTGCTAGTCTATGTTTGAGTAGTTCGTCATCCCTAAGATCTCCTACTTTAATTGCACGTCTTCCAACTTTATCTTCATACGCAGGACCAATGCCTCTACCAGTAGTGCCAATCTTTTTATCAGTTGATTGTTCTCTTGATTGATCTAATGCTTTGTGATAGGGTAAAATTAGCGGAGTATTTTCTGCAATCATTAATCTAGTAGGATTAATGGTTATGCCTTGTACCCGTACTAGTTCAATTTCTTCTAATAGTTTCCAAGGATCCAGTACAACACCATTTCCAATAACTGTTATTTTATCTTCTCTAATAATACCGCTGGGCAGTAAACTAAGTTTAAAAACTTTGTCATTTATTACAAGTGTATGTCCTGCATTGTGTCCACCTTGGAAACGTACAATAATATCAGCTTGTTCTGCTAGTAGGTCAACTACTTTGCCTTTACCCTCATCGCCCCATTGTGTTCCTATTACAACTAGATTACTCATATCTTATCTATTCTTTTTTGATGTCTGCCGCCTTCGAATTCTGTATATAAAAAAGCACTTACAATATTGTTAATATATGCAGGATCAGTTACCCTTGCACCCAAACACAATACATTAGCATTGTTATGGGCTCTAGTAAGCATTGCAGTATCTACATCTTTGCATAAACCTGCTCGTATTTTAGGATTTCTATTTGCAGTTATGCTCATACCTATGCCTGTACCACAAACAAGGATACCAAAGTCTGCGCCACCATCTGATACAAGTTCACATACACCCTTAGCAAAGTCTGGATAGTCGCAACTTTCTTCGCTGTCACAGCCCCAGTCTCTAACATTGTGTCCTTGCTCTGTCAACCATTCACTGATTGCTTGTTTTGTTTTGTAACCGCCGTGGTCACTTGCTATTGTAACTATCATAAACTTACATCCTCTAATCCAGCCGCTCTGAGCTTTACGATATTGTTTATTTGAAATTGCTTTGCATCTATTGCTTTTATTAAGCCCATAAACTTATTTCGAATTAGTGCTACTTCATTAATAATATGTTGTTGGTCAATTACTTCACTTTCGCCATCAGCATACTTTTCAGCATCTCTACTTGAAAGTGCTTTGTTATATCCTTCCAAATACATGCGATAATGTTTGTTGCGTATTTTACGCATTTCAATATTAAGGTGCTCAAGTATAGCTTCTAGTTCCTGCAACTGATTAAAACGATACTCAACTATACCAGGCATGTCACGTGAATGTTTTTCCACATTGCCTTTGAGTCCACAATCTAATCTTGCTTCATCTAGTTGTTTTTCGAAGTATTCAAGTGCAGGAACTATACTAGCTATATTCTGCCGTACTTTACTATACCAGGTCATTTACCAATCATCATTTATATCAGAGTCTTCATCAATATCGTCATATGCATCTTCATAATAACAATCTCTTATTACTCTGTCAAGTGTTGAATCGTGCCCAAACCATTCGTCGCATACTTCGCTTAAATCAGCAATATTTTCATTAATTACTGTTAGAAACTTTTCACATGCCAATTCTTTGTCTTTGGGATTAATATAAGGTTTTAAAGATAGCCACATATCAACGTATGTGGCTATTTCTTCATCATCCATCTTCATATATAGGTTCTTCCTCAGGTAAGATATCTTGTTGTTCGTCCTGGATATTTAGCTCTTCCGGAACAGCATCGACTACTTCATCGTTCCATTCTTTCATAATAAGATCCAAAGCATTGTCTTTGTTCAAGTTCCAAGGCTTGCGGAACATTTTGATTACTTCACCTGTAGTTGGGCTAGTGTATTCCAAACTGTTACCACTTTTCTTAAGAACTTCTTTTGCTTCAAAAAACTCAACTAATCCGCTATACGGACTCATACCTGTCTCATAAGGAATTTCAACCTGTACACTTTCAAATGGTTTCGAGTACCGTGTTTTCATTACTTTACACGCCGCTCTAATACCATGTACTTGTGATGTTTTGTTACCATCTGCATCTACTTTTAGTTTTAGTTTACGCATAGCAATAACGATACTACTTGCATAGATAAAGCCTTGTCCACCACTAATCTTATCATCGGGATCAAACATATCCTGACTTGCATAAGTGTGGTTAGTTGCAAGCAATCCTACATTAAATTCACCAAACATGTTAACTGTGTTTCTAACAAGCGATGTTAGTGCTTTGGGCTTACGACCCATATCACCTTTCATATCACCTTTTTGAAACTGATCAACATCTGTTGGTGTTAGTAACATACCTAATGAGTCAACTACAAACAATACTTTAGGACGCTCGCTGTGTTCCTTGTCAGTATATTCTGCTTTGTAGTCTTTCATGAAATCACTTACTGTTCTAGCAACATCATCAATCATACTCATATTAAGTTTAAGTAGTTTTGCTTCGTCAGTGTCTACATCTAGTGCATGTAGCCACTTTTCATCTAGTGCATTTTCACTGTCAATTAGTACAACAAAAATACCCTGATCCTGTGCCGCTTTGACTACATTGCCTGCGGCTATGTAACTTTTACCTGCACCACTTTCGCCTGCAAGTACAGTTACCTTACCCAGTGGAATGCCTTTATCAAATTCTCCACTGATTAGTTTGTTTAGTGTGTAATTACCTGTACTGATCCATGTATCCGGATCATTAAACCCGACACTTAGTCCGGGCACCGCTTTGGTAATACTTTTGCGGAATTTACTTACATCAAAAGGTTTTGCCATCTATTTCTCCATAAAGCCACGGTAGGCGACTAGTTGCCGCCTACCAGTTAGATTTTTAATTAGTTGCTACGATTTCTAATAGCCGCTAGTATATCTTGGGCATTAGGTTTTGCACCTTCTACTGCTGGAGCCGTTGCCGCTACTGAAGCCGCTACTTGTTCCTGCATTTCTGGAGGAGTAACTGGAACAGGAGCCGGTTGTCCATCAGGAACCGGTGCCACTGCTACTGGAGCAGGTTGCGGTGTTGGAGTTGGCTGTGGAGTTGGTGCAACCCCTCCGCCTTTAGGTGCACTATTACTAGTGTCAATTTGCACACCAGCTGGGCGATAAAAATTACCCCAACGTGCTGGATCATACAATTCACCGTTTACACTAGCTTCAAACATTTCACCAATAACACGAAGTTCTTCTTCGTTTGGTTGCTTTGGAAGATAGTCATTAAGATTATACAATCCGTGTGTTTCGATTGCCGCTCTTTCATTACTATCTAAGCTACGTTCTTTTCGTGACCAACTACTAGTTGAATAGTCTGCATATTGACCTTTAGTTGTCTTAGTAAGACGGAAGTCAGTACCTTGCTCCGTATCTGTAGGAAGTTCTGTAAAGTCACTATCCATTAGTGCGCCTTTAATAATATTAAAGATACTTGGATTAATAACAAACCTACGAATTGGATTGTCTGGTGTAGTGTCTTCTTGTAGCGTACTTTCAGCTACAAAGCCTTGGAAAACGTATGAACGTTTCTTCCAATACTTACGACCCATATCTTCTAATGCTGGATCTTTAAACCAAGGACGTACCTCAGCCAATACAGGACATGATCCTGTCGGTCCCCACATTTCATTACATGGAACATTTACTGTAACTGCACGACTATTACTGTCGCCTTTTACGCCAGCAAATCCTAAACGAATCATCTGACGCTCACGCCAAAAGTAAGTGTTACTCGCATCACCATCTGGTAAGAAGCGTAATACACTTGTTGAATTTTCTGGGATATTCCAAAAAGGGAAGATAGCGTTATCGCCACCTGTTTGCGAACCACGTCCGCCACTTGTTTCTTGCTCTTGCAATTTTGCACGAATTTCTGCCAATGTTGCCATAGTTTTTCTCCTAAATTTTTGCCTATGTGTGTTGCGTAATGCAACTGTTGCCTAAGTATGCCTCATGACTACTTATATAGTCATTAGTATATGTTATATAGAGTTGGTTGTCAACTAAAAAGTTTATTAAAATCGTAATTATTAAAATTACTTTCGAATGTTTCCTCCCAATCTTCACTAACACCTGTGTCTTCACTTGCTGTAGCTGTGAGCTTTTTGAATAGAGAGTTAATTGCTTGTACTCCCGACATCATAACGGCTTTGTCTTTAACACGTTCCATCATTAAATCGCTCATTCTAGTCAGCAACTGACTTAACTGACCCTCACCTTTTTTTGCAAAGTCAATGGAGTTACCTAAGTATTCCATAACTACTGCAATTTGATTTTCCTTAGGCATATTTCCGAAACTACTCAAGTTCATCGGATTTTCAGGATCAGATTTTACATTGATACCCTTGCGTAGTGATACTGTATCCATTTTAGATATAGCATCTACAAGACTATCCATGGTCTCTTTTGCAAAGTCATCAGCCTCTTTGAGTGCTTTCATCTCTTTGACTAATGCATTTACATACGGTAGTGCTTCATCTAAACTTTCATCAAATGAGCGTACTGTAAATTGACTACGAAGTTTATTACGATCTGTTTCATTGATCTTAACTTCTTTACTTTCAAACTTTTCTTTTGTTTCGTTGTAGCACTTACAACCTTTAAGTTTGTTAATTCCTTCTCTAATACTAGCAATGCGGTTAGAAACTGCTTCCACAATATCTGCTGTATCTTCGTTAACCAAGCTGTTACGAAGACTATATTTTTTGAATTCTTTTAATTTATTAAGTTCATTGCACTGTTCTTGAATATGTGTACCAAACTCGTCATATGGTGCGCCGCCTTCTTTAACATGACGTAGCATAGCTCTGCCGCCTGCTAAGTTGTTTGTTGGCATCTTGTAACGTTCACCTTCTGCATTTTCAATATAGATAGCACTAATATTTCTGCTTCTACTGCCACGTGATTCTTCGTTAACTGCTTTTGTATGTTTAATAATTAGTTTAGCATTTTCTAACTGCTGGTAACTACTCTTGCTACTACCGTATGCGGCGCCAATGCCTTCTTGTACTTGTTTCATGTCTCTAACCTTTTGTGCTTGGTAATCTTGGTCTTTTGGTTCTATTGCTTTTGTAAAACTTTTTAGTGTATATTCGATAACATTACGATTAGCTAAATTTTTTAATAATGCTAGTGTATCTTTGAATTC
>Ga0209336_10001684_pt1 | contig 10742 bp, 18 predicted proteins | sample LinPmetageLP32_FD_184042 | JGI IMG/M metagenome (GOLD analysis project Ga0209336, IMG submission 184042) | Marine viral communities from the Pacific Ocean - LP-32 (SPAdes) (version 2) | ecosystem: Environmental > Aquatic > Marine > Oceanic | place: Pacific Ocean | collected 2009-08-23 | reverse complement strand
TACCATATGGTTGTGTTTAACTTTGTGTTAACTAAGACCCCGAAGGGTGCTAGGTTATCAGGCGACTAAATAATCGCCCGAATTAACCTTTTTTCGTATGTCTTTAATTGAAAATTCATCTAAGAATTGAAGAAGATAATAATTAGTTGTTTGACTATACATATTCCAATATGGTTCGTATAGTGTAACGTGAGATGTTCCGAACTTTTTAGATGCAACTTTTACACCGTATGAATAAAAATGTGTTCCATCAGTATGAAAAACTAAATCTTGATTGCTTGCTGGATTTCCGCCTTTTGTTATCATTGCTACTACTCGACTCATTCAAACCAACCTCTTGACTCTACCATTCTTAATAAGAATGTTAATAATTCCGGCCATCTCTTTTTGAGTATAATATTCAATTCTTTGAATACTCTTTAGAGTCATTTCATCGTTTTTCGTTTTTCCTACTAGCATTCCTTTCAACGCCTTGGGTCTCTCTGACATACTACTAGTAATTTTTTAAAGTATGTAAGGTATATCACAAAGTTCCTTACCATATGGTACGAGCATCGGATAACTTTGTGTTCTCCGTTGAGTGAAGTACCCCGATGTACTTGCGTACAAAGGGCTACCACACTTTTTCGAGTTTATTCGTCGTCGTCGAACATCATTCCACCTCAATTTCATTTATTCTGAAGAATTTTACAGTTATCAGATTCTTGATATGATTAAATCTATCATATCCACTACCTCTTCTAGTTTTGAATCCACCTAGACCCATAATTTCATTCATCATTTTATTTGTCATTCTTGTTTGTATTTTTGAAATTGCTCGATTTGCTTTTTCTTTTGAAGAATACACTTTACCTAATGCATCTTCAGTCTTCCAACCTCTAACTTCTTTAGTTACTTCGACATATGCCGGATACTCAAAATCCTCTATATCATCACTAAATTCAATCGCTTTTATTCCATATACTACTTTTTGGTCTCTACTACCTCGCATACTATATGTCTTAGTTTAGAATACATAAGGTATATCACAAAGTTCCTTACCATATGGTTGGGAATACTTTGTCCTTCCCAACCCTATGTAAAACTCTTAACACACAATAGGACTTCAAGGATAACTCGTTTCCATGTATAACCGTTTGACATATTGGTAGATAATTGAATTACTAACCGAAAAGACTCTAATCTAGAATAGTCTACATAGTTTTCATTTCACAATATCGAATCCTCAGTTCTAAGTTATACACTCGGATTTGCGCCTTAAGGTCGCTTTTCCTGTGAGAGTATAATTATCTCTATCCGCCCTATTGGTGTTGTTCGTTTCGCGTTGAACTTACGCTTGGGAATTTTACATTTCGTTTAATGCATCAAGGTAAACCTTGAGAACATTAAGTGCTTTGCCTGTTTCTTCAACAACTTCTGAAGGTGAATCACCTCTAATTTTAAGAGACTTCACGATGTAAACATGATTAGAACCCGACTTAGATTGAGAAATTTCAATCTCGTAAGGATAACTTAAGTTTAGTATCTGTTCAGGGGTTGTCGTTTGTTGTATTGTATTGGTTGACATACTCTTGGTGTCAGAAAATAGTATATGAGGTATGTCCGACAAAGTGTCCAACCATATGGTTCGTTACTTTGTCAACGTTAACCTTATCTGTTCTTCTACCGACTCAATAATGTGTCAAGGGTATGACCCTAATCAAACGGAAGTGAATAAAATGGCTAAAATGGAAATGAAAGAAATACAAAACAGAATAACAACGTTCTTAGAAGGCGGAGATGCTCCGGCATGGTTCGCGCCAGCATACGAAGATAACACATCTTCACTTGCTGAAGGTCTTATGACTGAAACGCAGTTTTCAACTGCGGTAGTCGGACTTTGCAAATCTCTAAGAAATCTAAACCCTCTATCTCAAAGAGTAAGGGCGACAATGAGTCCAGCAATGATTGCTAGGACTGAACAATACGAAGTATTTTTCAATGGTGTTGCAGAACTATTCGATGCATTACCGGAAGGAGAAAATCTTTACTCGGCAAAAAAATCAGACGCTCGCCCTCTCGGTGCGTATGCGGATGGTAAGGACTTGGTAAGCGTTATGCGAACCAAGGTCATCAATGCGGCTAAGGCTTACGATAAAAGTCAAATAACCGTAGCAACAAAGGGGGACAACTGATTAGGTAGTTGTCCCCCCTTGACACACCTTAAGGTTGAATGAACAAAGTAATCCAACCATATGGTAGCATTCTTAGGACATTTAACATTACTATTTGAAAAAAGGGAGATTTGATGGTGGCGGGCGCTTTATAGGTGAAATCGCCCGTTCAGCATCAGAACTGGCTGATTGAGTCTGTTTGCTCAAGAGTTATCTATACTCAGTATAATAGAATACTACTCTTAGGTATAACAATTAACTACCTAAAAATTAAGTAAATTTAACGTAGTAATCCTAACTTCCTATATAGTATAGTATAACATACTAATATTGTATAGTATAAGATATAATATAATAGATATAGTAATCATGCTTGAGACATCGTAGTAATTCTCGTTGTTTCTTACTGTTTCTTATCTCATATGAGAATGAGAAACGTGAGAAAAGTGGGAAATTAGAATAATTTAAGATATAATTATTATTATTCTCATATTATCATAATTATATTATACTACTACTCTCTCTCTCTCTCTCTCTCTCTCTCTCTCTCTCTCTTAGGAGAACGTGAGAAAATGAGAAAATAAGAAAAAGGCACTAAAATGTGCCATTCCAAGTAAATATCAAACATTGTCTCTCTCAAATGAGTGAGAAGTGCTTGAGAATTACATCACACTCACACATAAGGATTGTCTCGTAAATCTAGGACTTGAAACTACTTCGGTAGCAGAGAGTGTTAGTTGACCTTGTGGGAACTAGGGGTTTTTACAGTAATAAGAACCGAGTAAATAATTCGTATATCCTTAGCGGGATTGCGAATTATATAACTCAGAAGAAGATGCAGAAGTTTGCATTAGAAGAACCAAACCAAACAGTTGAGATTCAAACGGCTGAATTACAAGTAGCGAAAAATGCCTTCGGGAGTGAAGTAGTGAACGTCTTTCAAGTGCGAATTAATTCTTAGTAGGATTGGGAAATCTAAAAAATGCTTTCTTTGGAAAAGGTATTTCTAAAGAACTAAGCGCAATAATGATGAAAGCAATTTTTTAAGTCATGGTCTTGCGAGACTATGCAGTTGTAAGTAATATTAGTAGTCGGCATGAGCAGTAAAACATCATTGGTAACATTTGACAGACGTTATCATACCAACTTCGTGTAAAGCGGCATAGTACGTTTTTTCTTTCCCCTTTCATACTCAAAATTTATCACTTTCGGGACTTACCCGACTTGGGGCATACTACTGTTTAGCCATAGTAGTATGCTCCTTCACACTCAACACATTCTCTAAAACAAGAGAATATACTGAGTTAGGTTTTAGATAATAATAAATTGGATAATCCGTTTTCGTTCGGTAACGTGTTGACACTCCTATCTAGTCGTGTGGTGCGACTCCAATTTTCCTAACTATCACATTCCCAAACAACAATAAAAAAAAGAGGAAATAAAAATGAAAATAAAAGGAACAAACGAACAAGAAGAAATATGGAAAGAAATGACTTATGGTGATTCTCACATGATGGTCTATGCAGGTGCAGGTACAGGTAAAACATTTACAATTGTAAATGGTGCTGAACACGTTGTTGGTAGCAAATGCTTCTTAGCATTTAACAAAGCAATCGCAACAGAATTAGCAAACCAATTACCTGATGATTGTGAAGCAAAAACGTTTCACAGTTTAGGACTATCTGCAATTAAATCAGAACGTAGAGATTGTAAAATTGACAACAAGAAAACCTACAAGATTTTAGATAACTTACTTGGTAAGAAATATAAATCTAAGTCTCAACTAGTTAAATTAGTTAGTCTGATTAAATCATCAATGGTAGAGTGGGATGACCGAGAATCAATTATCTCAATCATGCAAGAATACAACATCGAATTTGATGGTGTATTAGAAATGAATAATGCTTTGAAATACTTACCTACAATTAAGAACAATTGTATGGATTTATCAGTAGTTGACTTCGATGATATGATTTGGCTACCTGTTGAATTAGATATGAATGTCAAACATTATGATGTAGTCTTTGTTGATGAAGCACAAGATTTCAATGAAGTCCAAAGACAATTAATTTTGAAGACCTGTAATGGTGGACGAATGATTGTAGTTGGAGACCCAAAGCAAGCAATCTATGGATTCAGAGGTGCTGATTCAGCATCAATGAAATTATTCCAAGACACATTAACACAATCTCCTAGAGGTGTCAAAGAGTTTACTCTTAGCATTACTTGGAGATGTCCTAAGACAGTAGTTGCAGAAGCGAATCGTTTCTTTAGTGATTATTCATGTAGAGAAGATGCAGAAGACGGAGCAGTTAGAGTTGATGTAGATTTCGAGCCTAAAGTTGGAGACATGGTTCTTTGTAGAACAAACGCTCCACTAATTCAAAACTGCTTTCAACTGATTGCAGAAGGAATCCCTGCCTATGTTTTAGGTAGAGACATTGGTTATAGTTTACAATTGTTAGTTGGTAAGGTAACTAAGAATAATGATATGTTAGTATCAGATTTCCTACCCCTACTCAACAAACATATTGAATACCAAATGGATGTATTCAGAAAAGCAGACAAAGAAAGATTCGTTCAATCTCTTGATGACAAGAGACAATGTATTACTTATCTTACTAGAAATGCAAATACTGTTCAAGGTATTCTCGATAACATCAAAGCAATCTTTGGTGATGGAAAGAAACGTGGTGTTATCTTTGCTACTATTCACAAAGCGAAGGGATTAGAAAAAGATAACATTTGGATTTTAGAACCACATCTTATGCCTCATCCTATGGCTAAGACCGATGCAGATAAACAACAAGAAAGAAATCTATGTTATGTGGCAATCACAAGAGCAAAGAAAACTTTGAATTATGTAGGTGAAAGAATTGGTTAAGTGTGAAGAATGTAATGATACAGGTTTGGTTGCAATACAACTCCCCGAAGGAGGTATTGTAGCCGAACCTTGCTTACCTTGTAATATGAAAGATTATGTTGAATATATTGATTCACTAGATTTCTTTGATAAACATGGTATTGACGAAGAGGGGGTTGAGTAAGTTGAGTAAAGTCTTAACTTACTCTTCCCTACTTTTTTTTGGGTTGGAGGATTAGAGATGCGCTTTAAGAGTGTTAAACACGCAGAATATGAAATAATAAGAGCAATATTACACAACCCTAACAATGAAAACTTTATTGTTTCCATTCACAAGGTTAGAGAAAAAGGTATTCCCGAAGGAGATAATGTAGCGGAAAAACGCTTTAATAAAGCGGCTTCCAATATAATTTCTATATTGAGAAACCTTCAAGGTAGTAGACTATCATCACTGCCCGAAGGTCATATGGACTATGGTCTCACAATTAAAGAAATGATAAATGAAAATGTAAGGAGGAATAAGGAATGAATATAATAGTGGAAGAATGTATTACTTGTGGAAGAATTAGAAAGATTTGGAGTAACCAAAATGGTTTCCAGTGTAAGAAATGTTTTGACCCTAAACCTACTCGGAGTGATTGAGTTGACAATTATGGTTGAAGATTTCAGTAAAAAACACTATGCAAGATTTACCAATGGCGTTGTCTGTATAGATGATGTTCAAGCATTTACTTGGAGTAAATTGAAACCTTCAGAAGACTTAACTAAGTTTATCTATCCTACTACTAAATCAGGAGATATATATAAAATAGTTATTTTCCTCAAAGGAGGACAGAATTTTATAACAGCAACAAGTCCTAAGAATCTAACAAAGGTCATTAATAGATTCAAAGAACAAAAAACCCTTCTTGGAGAAGATGAACTATGGGAAGAGGAATGACCGAAGAATTAATACAAAATCTAGAAGCAATGAAACACCACTACAATAAATTAGTGGAGGCTTATGAAAAACTCCCTCATCTATCCATGATGAGAAGAGTAATTCTAGATGATGCACTTACAGTAATAGGTGTAACTATGGATGGAGTAGTTAAAGAAATGCAAGACTACACTGATATGTATAAGGAAGAATAAAAATGGAAAATATAGAAATGAAAAAATGGAGAGAAAGTCAAAACTACGAGATAGGACATATAGGTTGGTCTGTTTTAGGTGGTAAATGGTATCAAGTAAAAGTTATCGGTAGGGAATATTACCCTCTAACGAATAATTTTAGAAGACATATTGTAAAAATATTAAATATGGATTATACATTTAAGAGAATAACGATTTACACAAGAAAAGAAAAGGAGGAATTAAAATGAGTATAGAAAAAAGAAAAAGAGAAAATAAAGAATTAAGAAAGAACGCCCCAATGCCTGATGGTATTGAAGATTTGAGAGGTATTACTTGGAGAAATAAATATAACTTCACTGTAATCACTATCTCAGAAAGCACAACTACCGATACAGGTAATGTGTTTTGGTTAGCAGATGTAGGTGGAGTTTATTCCACACACGATTTAAACAATCATTGGAATAGATTATTAGAAGAAGAGGAATAAATATGGAAAGAAATGTTGAATTTAGAATGGTAAATGATAATGAGATGCCACCGTTAGTAATAACGATGAATGATGACGATGAAGTTAAAGTTGTATTAAATCAAAACCATTTGATTTGGTTATCACTAAATCGTAAAACTATTGGTGGATTGCCCGAAGCATTATATAAGAATATAGATATGTTACTAGACGGTTTCCTCAGAGAACAACGTCAAAATGAGAGGATGGAATAATGGTTACTTACGGCAGAATAACTAGTAAAATATTAGAATTATCTAATGCTGACGATTATGAAGAAGCAAAGAAGGAATGGAAAATTACAGGAAATGTTTGGAGACAATCTTCTAATGAAACAACTAGAAACCATGTTTCAGGACATCCTAACTCTTGTCTTTGCGGACACGATATTGTTTATCACTTTGAAATAGAGAATACTGAAAACGGTATTAAAGAAATAGTAGGTTCAACTTGTATAGGCAATTGGATGGTTCTTCGTCATATCGAAGAGAAGATGAAAATAGACAGAAGAAACATTACTGAAAAGATGATTGAAGATTGGAAAACAAACGCAGTGCAGTCGTTAATCAAAGATGCTTGGTGGGAAGAAAACGGTGAAGAGTTTACTAATACTTTTGATGAAGTTAAGGAATTAGACTTAAGAATTAATGTTAAGAAAACAGGTAGAAAATATTGGGATGAAACTGTAAAAGAATACCGACCTGAGTCCTTTATTCGTAAGAGTAGCAACGGTCTGTATGGAACTCCTACCTATGAAATGGCTTCTATTGTTTGGAGATGGAATCATCCTGACAACCCTAGAAGACAAAGAGATAGTAAAAGAGGAACTCCAAATGATAAACTTATGGAGGATTTAGTTTTATTTAAAATTAATATGGAAAAACATATGAATGTTGTAAATAAAATAGATTCTATTGATTCTAATCGGGTCATTGAATTAGGCAATATTGATAGTTATATAACACAGCAAATATTACAAATTAACGCTAATGATTTAGACCAATCTGATTTCTTACGAGGGTGTAAGTATTTTGGCATTAGACCATTCACTACGGGTGAAGCAGTAAATAGTTGGGAAAGAAGATTTCTAAGAGACATGAGAAGAACAGTAACTAGACTCAAACAACCATCTGAAAAACAGTGCGATAAACTTATTAATATACTTCGTCGAGACAATAATATTCCCCTAGTGGATAAGGAGACATGAGAATGGCAAAGAAAAGTAAAAAAATTGAAGAAGTAACAGAAGACGTGGCGGAGCAAACGCCTGTAAACACATTGCAAGAAGATTTCAACCGTCTTCTAGAGTATGCTAAAGGATTAGAAGGAACAATCCAAGCATTCAGACAGAAGGTTGAAGTTTACGAAGCAATGCAAATACAACTCCTTGGTGATAAAAGGGATTTAAAGTCCTATGTATCGTCATTAGAGAACACGCTTAATGAAGCGAGACAATCAACACAGTCTTGAACATAGTTGAACCAAAAAAAAAGGAAGTAATAAAAATGAAATTGAGAATAATGAACGAAAGAGGACATACAGAATTAGATGTTACGACATCTGAAATGATTGAACAGATAGCAGAACACCCAACTCATTGGGTTTATGTTGATAACGACATGGTTAGCCGTGAATCTATTAACGACATAAACTGGAATGAAGTTGAAACTGTTAACTTAGTTCAAGCAATTGTTGGCGGAAACCAATAATTCTGTCAAAACAATCTTGCTTACCATAGATATAAAATCTATCGGTAATTACTATATGGTATTCACTACTGTAAAGTATTCCTAGTAACGGGAGATGTTATCAAACGGGTGCGAAGCCCGTTAAAAAACAAGATGGGATAAAAATGAAATGCAGAATATGCAAACAGAAATTAGGAAGAAGAAATCACACTTCTAGAAAAAACACAACCACAAATATGTGTTTTTCTTGTGTTAGAAACCCTCCACTCGAAGAAAGGTGTAATGGGATAACACGATTAGGTGAAAAGTGTAAATTAATAAAAGGAAAAAATAGTGATTACTGTAAAATTCATAGTAATCAAGAAAAAAATCAGATTCAAATAAATAAAATAATTAAAGGAGAAAGTAAAAATGAAAATAAAATATATAATACCGACAGTAGGTGATGGTGGAAATCAAATAACATCGAGTCTACTGTTAAGAATTGAAAGTAAAAACAAGAAAATATTTCGCTCTCTGTTCGAGAGAAATGTAAACCGGCCTAAGAGTGAGTTAATTGCTAAAAAAATGGGTCTAGAGTCATATAGACATTTGCGTAATGCAGACAAGATTTATGATTATAAAACAAAAAATCTAAATTCATTCGGAGAAAGAATTGTTACTTGTAGAAGAACCCACATGGATACATCAATAGTTGGTGTTGACCCTGTTCTAGATTCTCTCAGTAAGAAAGTTGAAGAAGTTCTTTTTCCACATAAACTCTATGATGATAAAAAAGAGAATTTTATGAATACTATATCTTTCAAATATTACAACGGACAAACTAAAATATTCTATGGTAGAACAAATAAAAGATATTACATTAATGGTCTACCTAGAAACAAGGCAGATGTAGTTAAATCAATTAGTAAAATAATTCTTAGGGCGGCATTATCAAAATGTTCGAGACAGTTAACAACTTACGCATTAAAAGTTACTACCTTTCCTCACAACGTTTTGTATGCTTTGGAAAACAGAACACCTTACCATTTCCATCATCAGTTAAGAGAAACAGAAGTTGTTATCAATACCAAATTAATCAGCGATACTGAATGTGTATTAGAAATATCTGATAGTATTTGGGGTGTTCTTTCTACTAAAGAATTAAGCACTTTCATTGATTACTTTAAGTTCGGTAAGAAGCGAAGTAAGAAATGGAATGTTGGTGTTACTAACGAGTTCCTTTGGGAACAAACAATGGGTAGCAAACCAAGTGCAACTGAATTAGAGAAAATGACACAGTGGTTATTGCAACATAGAACTTCTGATATTGTTGAAGATAGAGCGACCAAATTACTGTTCGATATTGCGGCGGAAACACCGGAAATTGATTTTGTTCAGTTTAAAAATCCTAAGAACAAAGCATTGTTTGTTCATGGTAAGTATTGTGATTGGGTAGTTGTCTATACAGGAAACGGTATGAAAAGAGGAAATCAAGATGTAAGTACTCATCAAGTAGTAGGATTTAGTCAAGAGAAAGGCAACTGGCATGGAATGAAACTTTCAGGTTCAATTTGTATTGACAATGTTTCTAAGGGTGCTAGTATCGGAGACCAACTAACAGCGAGGGCGTTAGCATTGGTAAACGAAGATGTAGCGGCACACCATCTATACACAATTAAACCACTAATAACCCCTCAATTAAGAGATGGAAGTAAAGTTATGGCTAGATTAGATAGGTCTAAATTAAACCATTGGAGTCAAAGAAAGTGTGATGAATATTTACACAAGAAATCATTAAAGGAGAATAAGTAAATGAAAATATGTAATAAATGTAAAAAAGAATTAGGAGACCTTCGGGTTGAAGACGGCGAGTGTTGTAGAATAGTGGTGATGAAATGAAATGTTCAGAATGTAATTCTATTACTACAACTTTCGATGAAAGAATGGGTGAAACTATTTGTGCTGATTGTGGGTTAATATTATCAGTAAATATCTTTGAGGAAAGCAAGGTGAGATTAAATAACAGTGGTAGTATAGTATTAGACGCTGACTTCAATGGTTTAGGTTCAATGATAGTGAGGTCGGATGTTAGCGACAAACGGTCATTTTCATTATTCGAGCAACAGAAAAGAACTACCTACGATTCCTCGTCTAGAAAGTTTAGGCTTTCCGCTAGTATATTCTTATCATATTATAATGGTAAAGACTTACTGCAAGAAGCAACTAAAAAATTCATAACCATGAAAGAAGAACACTTGGTTAGAAGTTTACCTCTAGAAAATGTGGCCGCCGGAATAGTTTACTATATTCTAAAGGATAAAGGGTTTTCTGTTTCTTTGAAAGAATTTTCAAAACAAACTAAAATACCTGTCAAGAATATAGTAAGAACATCTAAGAGAGCGAAGAAGAAATTCGGTAGCACTGATTTCGACTTC
>Ga0209336_10001683_pt1 | contig 10757 bp, 5 predicted proteins | sample LinPmetageLP32_FD_184042 | JGI IMG/M metagenome (GOLD analysis project Ga0209336, IMG submission 184042) | Marine viral communities from the Pacific Ocean - LP-32 (SPAdes) (version 2) | ecosystem: Environmental > Aquatic > Marine > Oceanic | place: Pacific Ocean | collected 2009-08-23 | reverse complement strand
TTCCAATTTTTAGAGCAGTCTCTCTTGTTATAGTAACATTTTCCCCATTAGTATACTCATTAGTGATATTAAACTCTGCTGGAGCTTGTTTTTCTTCTTCAGTAGTAACAACTTTTGACTTTCTACTTTCAGATTCTTCGTTTGCTAATATCTCAGCTTTTTTGTTTTCAATATCATTTGTAGATTTTAAATTTACTAAATCTTTTTTGTATTGTTGCTGTGTAGCTTTGTCAGCTAATTCATTAATTCTTTTTTGCTTAGCTGCATTGTTAGCATCTTCAGCTTTTTTAACACCTTTAGCATGTTGCTGTCTTTGAGCATCAACATAATATTCTTTTAAAACTGTTTTTGATATTTCTTTTTCTTCAGGAGTTGAAGGGTTCATAAGTCGTCTTTTTATTTCACCAGCATCTTTCATTGATATGTTATCATACCAATTAGCTTCACCTTCATCTAGTGGCATACTTATACCACCTAAATCTAGTTCTTGAGCAGCAGAGCTAAGACTTTGTAATTCGTTTGAAATTTTATCATCTATACTAGCAGAAAAACTACCAACACCCCAGTCATCATGTAGTGCAGACATGAAAGAAGCGTCTGTAGTAACTAAGTCATCGAAAGCAGCAGCGTTATTAGCCTCATCAAACTCTTCACCTTTTTCTCCAGCTGTAATATTAACTAATGCTTTGTCTTTTGTTGCTTTAGCTCCAACTGCATCTGTCTGCATCTCATAAAGCTTTTGAACTTCTGCTGATGACATTTTCTTTTCTGTAATAGGATTACCTTCACTATCCTTACTACCTTCAGGCATAGTAAAAGTGTATGTTAGTTCACCACTTGCGTCTTCATCAATAGTATAAGCACCAGAGTTTGAATTAGCAAATGCACCCATAATATGTCTATCTTCAGAAGACACGTCTGTTCTTAAAGTTTTTAATGCTTTAGCATTTAACACTCTTGCATCTTTCTGAGAAGTTAATCCTTGACTTTCTCTAGCTAGTTGCCCAAGAATCTTTTGTCTTCCTGAATCATCACCAAGTTTTAATCTATCGTATTGTTTTTTTAATCCAGCAATTCTTTTTTGTGTAATATCATATTCTGCCTCGCCTAAAGCACCAGCTTGTAAATCAGCTGCTTCAGAATTAGCCGCAAATGTATCACTAAACTCTTGATCACGTTTTTTTGCAGCAGTTAATCTTGCTTTTTTTTCTTTAAGATTAGCAGCAGCACCTTGCATTGCTTGACTATAAGCCATGTTTAGACCAGAAGTAGCTCCAGCTATTTTAGCTGCTCCACCAGCCGCCGCAGCAGCGCCTTTTATTAAATTTGCATCACTTGCCATATTACTTTAAGTTTTCGTTTTCTTTAAAAAATGATCCACCACCCTCTATGTTTGTTAGACCAGCTTGAACCCCTTGAGTTACACCACCAGCTATCATACCAACACCTTCCATAGCTTGTTGTTTTGAAGCTGCAATAGCAGCATCAGCCCCAGCAGATCTTTGTTGTGACATACCAAGCATTGTACCTGCTACATCCATTTTTCTTTGTTGAGCAACTTGAGCACCACCAGCTTCTAGTTGTTGATTTTTACTAGCTTCACCAGCTATTAATTGTTGGTTTTTAGCTTCTTGAGCTCCAATTGAAGCGGCTGCTTTTTGAGATGCTAATTGACCTTGATTAGCCATAGACTGCGCTAAAGCAGCTATACCTGATCCACCAGCAGCACCAGACAATTGATTCATAATGTTAGCTTGATTTTGTTGGTTTTGCTGAGCTTCAAAGTCAGCTTGCTGTTTGTTAACAGTTATGTCTTCATATTTATTTTCTAAATTAGCATATGTATTACTAGTGTCAATCTGCTCATAAGCTTTTTTATTTTTTTCCATTTCTACTCTTGCAGCTTCTTGCTCCGCCATTCTACCCTTACGACCTTGATTAGCCATTATAGTTTGAGTTGCACCAGCCACAACCGCTACACCTACTAATATAAACGACATATTCTATTTTTTTTGATTAATGTAATTTTCATATTCTTGATAATTTTTTGAAACTATATCAGCTTCTAGTTTGTTTAAATCCTCAGTGTTACTAGGATTTTTATGTATGTTAACAAATATACTTTCTTTATTTGCGTATATAACTCTTTTAACCCCAGGTGTTGATACAACATAACAAGGAGCTAAAAAATGCTCTTTCTTGTCTTCTGTTATAACTGTTATTTCACCGGTTAATAAAAACCAAGCATGTAAGTGATTGTGTATTGCACCTATAACAACTGAGTCTTCTTTCATACCCATTTGTCTAATATAAACACCATCAGCAAATGAATGCTTTAATGGGAATTGATCTGACCTTACTATACTTTTGCCTTGATCGCTTATAATGTTAACACCGTCAGTGTTATCCATAAGTATTTTTTCTAACTCTAGTATTTTTTTTCTAGAAATTAAACCTTGTGTTGACATATAATTATATTTAAGTATATATTATAGTTACACTTTTTAGAGTTTATTTACTACTAATAAACATATCAGAACCAACACTAAACAACTCTGATTTAGCTGTAGAGTCATTTTTAAACTTCAACTCACCATAATAACCTAAAACAGTACTTAAATTAACTTTATTGTTTTTGCTAAAAAATATATAACTACTTGTTGTTGGCTGGCCATTATTTAGAAGTGTTGTTGTGCAAATTATAGTGTTTGTATTGTTATTTATAGAGTTTACAGCTCCAATTTCTACAATCTCAGCTTGAGTAGAAGTTTGAAAACCACCAACCGTTGAAGGTGCTAAAGTGTAATAAGCGATGTCCCCTATTTGAATAGAAGCATTTAATGGGCTTGAAAATGTAAGCGTTAAGTTTGGCATGTTTTATTTTTTTATACTAAAGCCACAAGATTAGATACTGAAATTTGTATATCGGTGTCATTAACTGAAACTCGCTCAACATAAGCGTCACCGCTAACAGTAATAATATTACCTGCGTTCTCGTTGTTTGGTGTAGATGTTAAAAGATTTGCATAGCTAATTATTAAACCATTCCCACCAGTAGCAACAACAAAATCACCGGGTTTTGGATTTCTAGTTCTTGTTATTGTAGCGCTAGAACCTGCTTGAATAGCAAAGCTAAATGATATTTCGCCAATATTGTCTTCACCAGTAGAAACATTATCTACTAAGTCAACTCCAGCGGCTAATGTTGTTTTAGAGGCAGCGCTTGGCATTGCTGCAAGACTATTTGCGTTAACTGCAAGATTTCCTACTACAGGAGTTATTTTTATTTCAGGATTATCGTATTGATAAACTCTTATAGGGTTTGAAAAAGTAAGTGTACCATTAGTAACAGCTCCACCAGTTGTTGAAGCAGACAACTCAAAAGAGTTGCTACTACTACCGTTTAAAGAAGAAACTGTAGCTCCAACAGGTATACCAGTACCTGAAACTTGCATACCAGCTTTAATATGAGTATTTGGATTATGTGTTATTGTTGGGTCATTATTGTAGTCGCATGTAGCATCTGTAATAGCGTAACCAGTTCCCGCATCTTCAAAACCAAGAGATGTTCCGTTATTTCTAGCCACGGAGCTACTAACACCAGACTCTTGACCAACACCGGCTAAAACATATATATCATAATACGTTACAGCTGTTACAGCTGGAAATTCTATTAAATACTCATGATAAGCAACTGGGTTAACGTATGGGTCATGTGAGGTTGATGATTGTCTATTGCTTTTTGGATAATCAACAGCGTACACTTTGCCATCAGGAGAGTGAGTTGGTAATCCTCCTTTTTCATTAACTACATTTAATTGAGTAACTCCAGTACTAGTAGCTGTTGATGTAAAAAGATTTGGATCTCCTTGTGCTGGGTGCGTGCTTGCAAAAGCTAAAGTTTTAACAGTTGTTCCAGTTACTTGTTTTAATGCTAAATCATAACCAGCAAAATTACTACCACTAACAAGCAGCCTTCTTAAACTTCCATAAACAGGAATAGGTGTTGGGCCAGCACTAAAGCTGGTTGGGCTTCCAACCCCTATTTGTCCTTGCAAGCTAACAGCTGTTATTAATTGACCCTGACCTCTAGCAGCAGCAGGAAATGCAATTGGTGTAAAGTTACTGTATATCAAGCTGTGGTTTAAAGCACAAAACTTAGCTAAATTTTGCGCGTCTGTACCATTAAGATCTTCTATAGAAGGTATAGGCGGCTCGTAAAAATACTCAAAAGTGTGTGTTGTTATTTGATTGTCAGCATTTCTCACTACTGTTTCGTTAACAGTATACGCATCACTAAAATTTAAATTAAACGTATTAGAAGTTATTTGAGATGTAACACCAGGATCAGCAAAATAATAATCTGTATCAGCAACAAAAACGTGTGTTAATATTTTTGTAGGCTGTCCTTCTGGCACAATACCAGAGTGCTCTATTTCATTAAAACCTAAAGAGCAATTAGGATTTGAAGCTAAAGTGTTGCCAACGTTTGAGGTTGTAAAATCTGAAGTTGAAGTTATAGACGCTATACCAGTGTATGCACTATTAGCTCCACTACCAGCAACGCAAGTAGCGGTAGATGAAGGTGTATAAGCATTTATACAAAAAGGCCTACCAATTGAATTACCTCTATTTAAATTAGGCGCTGTGTAATCTATGTCAATAAGAACTATTAAATCAGAAGTAGGCATAATAGAGCCTGCTATTATATAAACCCTTACAAAAACAATATTAAAAATATCATATGGTGTTGTTTGGTCTACAAATTCAACTTTTTCAACTATAGAGTCAACGTTGCCACCAAACCACATGTTTGATCCAGATGGATTTTCAGCAGCATTACCAATGTTAAAATCATCTGCCGCTATAACGTTTGGGTTACCTGTGTGGCCATTTATAGGTGTTATTATTAATTCAAAATAAGAGCCAGATATAGCTGAACCTCCAGTTTGTGGATACCCACCACCTATAGTTGTTTGTAAAAAAGAGTAATCGTTTAATGCCATATTTTTTTATGTGTAAGTGTTACCATCATCCCAACCATCCCCGCTTGTACCTGTTGAACTGTCATCGACATAAAGTTTAAACGGATCTCCACTACCGTTAGAAGGACCATCATGCGATACACTTGAAGGGTTTCCTAGTCCTTGTACAGATATTTCGGTAGCATCTAAATTATCAAGCGTAGTAGTGTCTCCTTTTAAATAGTTAAACCACTTTCCTTCTTTGTTTATAAATTCTGGCACAGCTCCAGTCTGTAAATCTGTAATAAAACTTTCTAAATACCAGCCTTGTTTGCTTGCTAAGTTGTGATAATTCCCGTCTGTTACGTCTCTTACAACTCTTGTTTGAGTTCCTTCATAGTTTACAGTATTAAAACTTTTAACAGCGCCAGGCATATCATTTAATATAAGCGTTATATCAGAGTAGTATTGAATATTATAGTACTTATTGTTTACCGTATTAACATGGTGTCTCCAAGGAAAACCATCTTTAAACGTAAAGTATTTGTTGTTTGAGCTTATAGCAAACTCAGGTATAAAAGAGTGGAAACTTTGCCATCCTCTAACAGACTCTTTGTAAGATAACGTGTAGTTAATTTCAATTTGTTCATTACTACCTTTTTCTGAGGTTGTTTTTAAAGTTAGATTATAAACAGACTTGTCTTTGTCATAACTTCCTAAAGCGTTGCTTACATTAACTTGACCAAAATTAGTTTTAAACCAGTCTCTCATACCGTACTCTGATATTGAAGTCATACCGTCTCTTGACAGTCTAAGTACAGCGCCTCTTTGCTTGTCGGTAAAGTACATTCTATAATTTTCAACAGCAAAAGATTCTGGGTTTTTTGATATACCGTAGTCTCCTACATAAGGAATAGCTTGCCCTAAAACTTTATTACTAGCTACAAGTTGAGGGTTTCCATCAGCATTAAATATAGCATCTTTATTAGCTGTTATTTTTAAAACTTTATCTTCACAAAAAGTTATTAAATCACCATCCCTGCTGTAAAGTTTTTGAATACTACCATAACTAGGGTTTAAATCTTTTGTTATTGGCTCTGCTTGAATAAATTGATTCAATCTGTTAACTCCACTGTTACTGTTGTATATACCAGAAAATATTAAACCACTTGATCTTCTTTCTTCTTTAAACTGTTCAGCAAGGACTGTAGAGGCTTTAACACCTTTGCCAATTCTAACTTGATTATAGTCGTCTCTTATTCTATCAGATTCAACACCGTTTCCAAATGAGTAACAATTAAAATACGGTAATATAATGTTTTGATTATGTGGTCTTTTTGTTGGATCGTTATCTTGACCGTCACCAGATAATACTATAGTAGTATCACCTGCTGAAACAGCAGTAGCCACTTTAGCGTGAACAGCCCCGCCATCAGGGTGTTCAAATCTAATTACAGCCCCAACGCTTAAAGCAACACTTGTGCTATCTAAAGTTACTTTTTGATCACTTACAGAGTAGGTTCTTACAGTGAGAGCTGGAGTTAAGTTTGAAACAGTAACCCAATCACCGTTGGAATTATTGTATTTAACTAAAGAGCTGACAGGTATAAATTGTTCGTTTGTTTTAAAATCAATATCCATTGGGTAAGCCTGTGTTGCTTCGTAGTATATATCTAGTCCTACATCTTCTTTTGGCTCTGTTTCCCAAACAGCTGGATCTTCACTAAAAGAAGAACCGTCTTCATTATAGGCTTGTAAAACCTCTATTGTTTGACCTTGCGTACCATCATGTCTAACATCTAGTGGCCAAAACAATATTGGACTGTGAGTTTGGTCACCAATAGCTTTGTCAAGAACTAAAGTCCATCTATGTCTTTTGTTTGCCGCGTAATTTGGTCCTTTCTCGAAGTCTTTGTCTTTGCAGTTATCATTTTGCTGTGTGTGACTTTGAGGTTTGTAATTTCTTAAACCATAGAGCTCTCTTACGTGAAGCACTGTATAAACAGTTTTATTGGGATCGTTTTTAAATCTAAATCTTGCTCCAATTGTAAACAAAGCATTTGCAAAAGCAACGTCTTGCTCATATTGAGGTTTAGTCGCAACAGCGTCTTGTAACCTGTTTACTATACCAGGTTTACCAGCTTCAGCACCATAAGGCCATATTCCAGAAAAAGCAATATCTATAGCATAGTTTTGAGCATGTATACCTTTACCATTTATTGTTGCTGCAGTATTCAACCCATTTGTGTTAGTCACCTGTACACCAGCATCCAATATTAAAGTTCCAGCGTCAGGGTGAACAAAAATCTGACCACCACCGCTAGTCATACTACCTACACCATTACCATGAGGAACATTGTGACCGCAACCCTTTAAACCAGCATAAACAGTGGTAGAAACACCGTTAACAGTAATAACGTAAGTATCAGGTCTTACAGCAGCTTGATCTATAAAAAAGTTTCCTTTGTCATGATTTTTATTTGTAAGAGAAAAACCTTCCCAAAAAGCTCTTGCTTGTTGATGATTATTGTCTTCTCCACCAGTGTTGTAAAACTGGCTAAGCGTGTTTACCCAAGTGTGAAATGCAACACTACTACCACCGTTACTATTTGTAACAACGTAAGTATATTTACCAGGTGTACTAGTGCCGCCAATTTGACCAACTGGACTAGTTGGAATAGTTCCAGCGGTTTGAGCAGCAATACTTCCTATGCCTTGTTCTAAGGTATTTATGTATCTAATACTACTAGCACTTGTTATAACTAAATCTTCTGTGTCAGAAGAACCTAAAACGTTGTCTTTTAAAACTAAATCTTTATATATTTTTACAAAAAACCTACCATCAAATTCTGGTTTGTTTTCTATAGTTGTTTTAGCTAATTCAACCTGAAGAGTTGTACTGTTAGATGTTAAAAGTCTATTAGCCCAAGTTTGTGGATCGTCAGTAGTTGCAAATAAAACATCATCTCCAAACTTTTTCTTTAAAAGAAAATTAACTTCGTTATTACCAACAGGACTTGCTTTAGCAACTTCATACCAAAGCGATTTACTACCATCGCTAGATGTTATTCTAACTTCTAGTTTTTCTTCAGTCCAATAGCCTGAACCCCAAATATCTTGAGATTGAGTTTGTGTTATTGTAAAAAAGTTTTGATTAACAAATGGAAAACCACTAGATGAATCTCCAATAATGTTATCTACTACTCCTAACCAACTAGTGTTTGTAACAACACCTAAAGACTCTCTTTTCTTTTTTATAAACTCAGGAGCATCACTTTCTATTGCAATAACTTTGTATCTAGCAGCTTCTACAACAGCGTTAGAATTATCGTGTTGTTTTTTTAGAATTAAAAAAGTTTCATCATCTATTTTGTTTCTTTCAGCCGATGGAAATGAAATCCAAACATTACCATCTAAAGCGTCGTACCATCTATCCATTACTAAGTTGTAGTACTCGTTAGAGGTTTCTTTTACATAAAACTTCCAAGTTCTTGCCCAGTCAGGAGCTTCAGAGTTAATTTTTACCTGCATCTTACTAAAGTTAATACACTCTTCTTTTGGCACTGTAATAGAACCAGTTAGTTGATCTGTAAGAACCGGAGTTTCTCTACCATACTCATCACCGTAAACAATACCAACTTGATAAGTACGCATTGTTTTTATTGATTTATCTGTTGAAAAGTTAGTGTTTGGAGAACTTAACAAACTAACATCTAATTGTGGTCTTATAAGAGAAGTTCCGTTAGTTAGATTATAATTTTGTAAATAATTAGCATAAACTAATCTATTACCAGTAACTTCTTGTGCTAAAGCTTTTCTTGGTACGTTATCCCAAGGTCTTAAAAGCTGGTTAGAAGCAACAACAGCATGTATCATTTCAGATTCTATTTCAAACTCACCTCTAGCATAAGGACTTGTACTGGTGTTTGGCCAAACTAAAGGGTTTGTTGAACCGTCTTTAGGTTTTAATGTTTTAACAGTGTAACAAAGTGGTGAGTTACTTTCTTTATACAATATATCAACCTCAACAACATCTCTAGGTCTTAAAGAGTCTTCTACTATGTAGTTTTTTAAAGTTAAAGACCTTACTCTATTAGTCATTGCTAAATTGTAACCTTGTTTAACTAAATAGTCAAAATTACCAGGTATAAAAGCTATTTCAGACCAAGGAGCAAACGTAGAGTATTCACCATCAACATATTTGTATCTATAAGAAAATCTAGGAAATTTAAACTCAAACAAAGGTTTTGATTGTTCTAAAATAGCAGAATAAGGCTCTTCAGTATCTAAAGCACTTGAAGAAACACTAGACATAGTTATTGTAAACACACCTATAATAAGACCATCTGGTGGTTGGTGACCAGCAGGTATTGCTGTTACAACTCCCCTAGCTATATAGTCAATGAAATCAGAAGGTGTTGACTGCTCTGCTACTGATTTAAAAGTTAAAACATCACCAATCCTAAAGTCAACAGCCGTTTGAAAAGTTATGTCTTTATCTACACCTGCAGCAAGAGGAAAACCATTTGCATCAGTGAACTTAGTTGATAGCGCTGTAGCTAAAATATTGTTTGGGTCACCATCAGAGTTAAATCTTTCTACATTTGTACTAGACATTTGTAAATATAAAGGAGTAACTGGGTTTTTTCTAATAACAGTTATGTGCTGTTCTTCTAGAAACACAGCTTTTGTACCTGCAGCATTAGTTATAACCTCAGGACCAATAGAATCGTCTAAAGTTGCTACTAATCTTGTGTGTATGTTGTAATTCTCTCCATTGAAAGGACTTGATTTAAGAGAGTATGGTGCTGGAATATCTGAAGCTACGTTAGTATCTGGAACTATAGTTAGTTTTCCAGTACCTAGCTTGCACCTTGTTATGTTTATTTTTTTAGGTTCAGTGTGATTGTCTGTCCAAAATAAATTATCATCAACAATATTCATTGCTGTTACAATTCTACCAGCTTTAAACCTTAAAACTCTATCAGCTGTAAAAGTTATTGATTCGTTAATATTTACCTCTAAAGATATAGCAACACCATTTAAAGGAGCTAAAGTTGCAACATCATTAATAAAAGACAAAACTTCCCACCTTTGTGGTTGACCGCTTGAGTCGTTAAATGTAGCGTACATACCTGCTCTCACAGTGTTCTGTGTTGAACTTGGTGAAAAAGTTAAAGTTGCACCAGCATTTCCAACTGTTGAAATTGCAGTTGATATTACTGTTTGATAGTTATCTACAACAACATACTTAAGTACGCCAAACTCTACATCAACTTCTAATATAAAATCGTAACAAACAAAGCTGTTAAAAGGGTTAGGACCTTGTACTAGCCAATACAATTTATCGTTTTTTTCATCGGCAATAGCTCCAACGCAAACACAGTTAGGTGGTAGTGAAGGTGTAGACGTTATAAAACTACTATTACCAAGCATTGTCTGCACTGATCCTACATCAGAACCATCCGATGTTGAAACTTGAATATTGTTAGCGTCTCTGTATTCACCAGGTGGAAGTAATCTCTCATCGAGATCTTTGTTCATCTTACCTTGTGAAAAATTTCTCTTTAACTCCGGCATGTACTAGTGTTTTATGTGTTTGGACTTACCTCTTAATATCTGTGTAAGTTCTTCAATTTTAATGTTTGATAATCTTAACTTAGCAGTTCTTATTGCTGCGCGTTTTTCTTTTTTAAACCTAGATACTAAGTATTCAGGCACGTCTTTTCTAGTTGCTAACACTGCGTGTGCTATACACTTGTACATAGCTTCTTCAGCAAACTTATGCACTTG
>Ga0209336_10001681_pt1 | contig 10761 bp, 8 predicted proteins | sample LinPmetageLP32_FD_184042 | JGI IMG/M metagenome (GOLD analysis project Ga0209336, IMG submission 184042) | Marine viral communities from the Pacific Ocean - LP-32 (SPAdes) (version 2) | ecosystem: Environmental > Aquatic > Marine > Oceanic | place: Pacific Ocean | collected 2009-08-23 | reverse complement strand
AGGCATTCCTAGCAATTCTGATTTTTTTTGCTATTTCGCTAGGTTTTAAGATCGAATGATCAGAAACGGATGTTGATCCACATCCAAGTGTAAAATAGATACCAGAGCCATCACATTTAAAATGTATAACAGAGTAATACCCATCCCTTGGAGACGGAGACATAGATTCAGAATGAAACCTTACCCAAGGGGTTGGAACTTTATTCCCTTTTCCATCTGAAGATCCAACTGAAAAGTCACCACCGTAGGGACCAAGGCTTTGTGAAAGAACGGGTTCTAATAGTTTTATTTCATTAGCTAGATCATGATTTATAAGTCTACTTCTTTCCTGCATCGCAGTAGTGTTCTTATAGGAATACTCTGGTTGTAATTCGCATATACTCTGCAGAATTTGTTTCATAACGACACTATATCTTTCTAATATTGCTACAACCGTAGCAAACCAAGTGACTCAAATAAATAACTTAGTGGGCACTACTTGAAACCTAAGCTCTAATCTCTTAAATAAAATCCAAGGTATTTAATCTTCAACTTGTGCGCCTTGCCATGGTGGCTAAAGCACTAAAGCGGAGGGACAATTTATGTCTACCACAAAACACACTTCATTTATTCCTATGTCACCTGAGTTACTTCCTCGTCAGAAGTTAAACGAGGTTGTTACCGTTCCTAAATTACCCAAAGGCCTTGCTCCCAAAGTGGAGTGGGTTGAGCCTTTGCTGCGCGATCGACCTAAAGCCTCACCCAGAAAGCTTACCTTTCTGTTTAGCGTAGAATGGTCTTGGTCCCCAATGCATCATCGCATTGATAACTACTATTTAAATCCTCGCAGAACAGGTTGGTTGCTTTGGAACAATTGGGTGAATGATGGAACCAGACCATGGAGCTGGTACTGGTTATTAATGGCCCATTGCAAAAAGGGAAATTTTGATGAAAAGACTATTGCTATCCACCTGATGAAAGCCCTTTGGGAATGTGAGCAAAAACACCAGATGCTTGATGAGTATCATTGGATAAACAATACTGGGCTTCTCGATGTTGAAGAAATTCAAGCCATAGCAAGAGAAATTTGGTAAGCGATAATTTTTAAATTCTTATGGGGTAATTAATCACCAACTTGTGCACCCCGCCATGGTGGCAAAAGCACTAAAGCGGAGGAAGTCATGTCGAAACAAACAAATTCGAAATTTCAATCAACTGCGACCAGAGAGAAGTACGATCAAGAATTTTCTGAGGCTATGAAACTAAAACTAAAGCTTAACCGAGAAGGTCGGTCACAAGCATTGAGGAGAAGTTTTGCAGAAGAAACTGTTAAGCGTCATCCAAAAGCTAATATAGAGGAGATTATGAGAGCCATGGAGGAAATGGGTTTTTGAAGGTTTCTGCGAAATTTTTTTCAGCAAGCTATTTCAATAAACTCTTGGCTGTTATATTTTTTTATTTGTATTCCATACAAAGCCCAAAGCCTCCAACTCTAAGATTTTTTTCTTACTCAATTTTCCATTTTTGTAGGCGTTGCGTCTGTGATTAATCCATTTTCCAAGATTGAAGCCATCTTTGGTTATAAATTTGGCGGGAACCAAGGCATCTCCATGAATTGAAATATATCCTTGTAATTCAATTATTGCTTGGTTCCATTTGTATTCAATAGCGTCCCATATGAAATTAATAGAATTGAGCTCTGTTATTTGCTCAGAACTTAACTCCTCACGTTTTTTTTGTGCTCGCAGGCGGGTAACAACCAACCCAAGTGCAAAACCATCGGTCGTTCTGTAATCTTGTGGCACGTTGGTGTCACCATGTTTTGTAAAGTATTCTTTCAAAAGATTAACATTCTTTAAAAAGGTGTCTTGGACTTCATTAAAATCAAAGCCCACGCTTTCTAATATCTTTATGCGCTGATTTGAAAGCAAGCCTTCGTGAAATTTTTGCCTTTGTGTAACAATCCACTGGCCTACGTAATTACCATTTTTGTTAATAAATCCTGAAGGAATTTTTTTTTCTCCAAATTGCTCTTTGGCTTCTACAAACCGTTCTACGCTGAACAAAAACAGGTTTTCATAGGAGTTATTTCTGAAACCTATTGCATCCAGCTGTTGTTGTCTGTTGCTGTCTAGACCGCCTTTTTTTATTGAAAGATTGAGATTTCCAATCCAAAATCCTAATTGAAAGCCATCTGTAGTTTTATAATCGTTTGGTACTCGGCTGTGGCCATTTGTATTGATAAAGCCCTCCAATGCCTTCAACCCAAATAGCCAGTTTGCTTCTAGCTTATCCCAAACGAAATTTAGTCTATCCAATTTTTCTATTCTATCTGCTAGCAAGGATTTCGCATGTTTTCCTTTTCGGTTAGACCGCTGCACTGAAACCCAATTACCAAGATTAAATCCATCTGCTGTCTTAAAAGAAGTAGGCACTGAGGAATGTCCATTTTCGTCAAAATATGCTTTGAGCTTTTGATAACCATGTTTCCATTTTGCCTCCTGCGCATCTAAGCTTATGTTAAAGGGCTTTAGGCGATTAATCCTATGCTTTTCCAGTGCGCCATCTCGCAACAATTTCCGATTCCTGTTCAACCAAAACCCAAGACCAAAACCATCTTCTGTTCTATAAGTATTGGGTACAAAAGAATGTCCATGTTTTTCATAAAAGTCCTTTAAGTGTGGTAATCCACGCAACCATTCTTCCTCCTTAGCTGACCAAACAAATCCTACAGAGGTAAGTTTGTCTATGCGAGATTGCTTAAGCTTGCCTTGCTTTTTTCTTTGACGATTACCCATTATCCAAGAGCCAAGACTATAGCCATCATCGGTGATAAATCTCTTTGGGACAAAAACATGGCCCGTTTTTTTGCAAAAACTGAGCAACAGTCCAAACCAAAAGTCCCAACTGGCTGTAGTGGCTTCAACCAGTACAGTGCTGAGTGCGGATGAGAAACTGGGATCAACAGTTGTTGGTAAATCAAAAATGATCCTGTCATCCAATGTCTGACGTTGAGCACCCGACAGTTTTGCCATGTTGGTTCTGTGTTGATCCAGACTCTCAGCCAGTACTTCATCATGTGATCTTAGTGCTTTCAGAACATCCCAAACAGGCTTGAAGTTACTAGCTTCTATCTGTGCTTCTGCATCGTCACCCTCTTCAATAAAGACGGGCAGTACTATCGTGCCTTTGGTTTGAGTGCTTGCACCCCTGATCTTACGAATAGCTCGTCCTACGGCCTGTATAATATCTACCTGACTACCTCTGGGATCAATGAAGGCTATGCCGTCTAGTGAGGGAACATCCACTCCTTCAGACAAGCATCGGGCATTAGCCAGAATCCCAATATCAGCGCTTTCCAAACTCTTGAGTTTATCAATTTCAATAATGCGATCTGTGGTTCGCATTGCCCCTGATACGTACGATGACCATAGAGAGCCTTTAAGGCGATTGGATGGTTCAATAAGATCCACAAGCTCTGATACTTCTGCTGCAAAGTCCCGTGCTGCGTTAACCCTGCTATGGAATGATATTACTCTGGTAAGACCGTAATCTTTGATTGCCTTCAGTAACCCTATCTTTGCAGCAAGTGTTCTAGCATCCGTCACGTTATCTGGATTTACACCCAGTAACTCTTGGTTTTCTATCCACTCTTTGATCATAGGCTGATCAACACCTACAATGACTACTTGGTAGTCGTTCAAAAGGTCTTCTGCGATAGCTTGTCCGAATGGCAAAGTATGTAGCACGGCTCCAAAGGCTGCCTCATCGTCCATGTCATAGACTTCAATACCACGATCGGCGGCGGCTCTCTTTACACTGCTGGAGTAAAGACGTGGAGTTGCTGTCGTAAATAAGCGTTTGGTGGCCCTTATCGCATCACTATCCAATACTTTTGAAAAGGCAGCATCTGATCTTCCCGAACATCTGTGTGCTTCATCTGCAATGACTAGATCAAATGAACCGACGGCTTTATTTGATTGTACTTCAGCAATCAAATCAGAAGATTGGTATGTGCAGAAGATAACCTGATGACCACCTTTAGAAATAAAGTCTGATATAATTGATAGATCAGAGGTAACAGAGAACGGAGCTTCACCAAGATCCATATCTTCTTTGTCTCTTTTACCCACCGTTTTATCAGAACAAACGCAAAGGACTTCAAAACTATTCTTGGCAGCAAAAGCCCATTCATTCAGTGTCTGGGATAAAAGGTTGAGTGATGGCACCAATACTAAAGTTGTCTGTGCGGCTAATGCCTCTTTAATCCATAGAGTAGTAAAGGTCTTACCAGTTCCACAGGCCATAATAAGCTGCCCACGATCATGATCCCTGAACTTTGAAAAAACATCTGTTATAGCTCTGGTCTGATGTGGGTCAGGCAATGGTTTGGCTTTTGGCTCTACAGATGTAAGCTCCGATATGTGCGAAGGATATTCAACTTGTGCAGCTTCAAAGTCCTTAAGCATGTACAGTGTGACGGGCTTTTCTTGTGCAGCACACGCTCTTTGCGCATTGCGGCCCATATTGTTGGTAGATGCCATCAATATTCTATGTTTAATAAGGGCTCTATTTGACTCAGTCAGAAAGCTGTCCATGTCTGTCTTTGAAACGGAGTACTTCTCATCGTAGCACTTGGCTTGAACAGCCCATATATCCCCATTCCTATGCTTGAAGATCAGGTCAATACCGTTATCTGGTCCCCATCTGTCATGCCATTCACTGAAAAGCCATGCATTATCTACTTGGGTTTTCCAGTATGGATCATTGATCAAGAACCATTTGCAGAAACGCTCAAAGGCTTTGCCATCATTGCCATCATCTTGGATGGATTTAATAAATTCTTTGAACGTAGCCATATGACAAAATGAACATTCAATTTGATATTTATCAACCCCCATCCACTACACACACAATATACATATAACCTACACCTCCTATGGCCCCTGTATGCCCCATTTAACTACCTGAACATGATTACTTGCGGGGGTAGGGTCACTTACAGTGAAGCACAACAACACACTCAGCTTATGCAATGCGGGTACTGTGCTTACTGACATATCACATTATGATTAAAGGAAATGGGCACACTCCATGCCCTACTAAGGGGTGTTAGCACGTACTGTGACTCACATATACGCTGCAGAATGTGTTTCATAACGATACTCTACATATATCAACGATTGCTACAATCTTAGCAAACTAAGTGACTCAAATAAATAACTTAGTCAGTGATAGAATATTCGTAATTTGTGCGTTGTGCTAATTTTTTTTATCCAGCAATCTCTAATTAGTAACTTGGAGATTGCTTATGAATCAAAGAAAAGTCTGCCAACACTGTGAGGCGTTTTTTAGCGGGAGAAGAAATCAAATTTATTGTAGTGCAAACTGTAGAAAACGTCACTCAGAACCTGTTCAAAACTCTCTAAAGAGCAAAGAAAAGAAGAATAGCAATATGCGTTTGATCGACTCTGCATCCAGAATAGCTGAGCTATATTTTACAAGTCCACCATTCGAAAGATTGGGTATGATGAGGGAGTACATAGCACTTGCAAAACAAGGAAATGGGAAGATGCGCGAGATTTTATCTAATGAATATTTGTTGGAAAGGAAGAATAATGATGGAAATCCTTTTAAAGGTAAGCGTGGGAAGAGTTTCGGTAGCCTTGCTCAAGCCTGTGAAGAGTATTGTCGACATTATTGGAAGGCCTCTGCTCGGGAGGTGGTTTATAACATTGCCCCTGACCCAGACGATTGTGTTATAGATTAAAAGTGTCCGACCATATAATATATGCTATCTGATTAAGTTTCCTCAAGACTTCACCAAAGGAAACAAAAGCTACTACCGTATTAAAAAAATTAAATGCGTTAAGCTTATAGCTGACAACTTGCGATAATGATTAAAGCAATAAGAAAAGATAATAATGTTTAAGCTATTTGCTACAGGTGAACTAGCTACATTGGCTCTCATTGATAAAGCGTATGAGCTCGCTGTGTGCCCATCCAATACGGCGTTTGGAAATCTTGATTTTCTTGAGCTTCTTTACTTCTGTAAGCCTAAACAAAGTGCTTTTGGAAATACCAAGTAAAGTACTTGCATCGTCGGCGTTATAGATGAGTTGGTTCATTGAGCCTCCCTATAAAAAGTCAAAACGTTTTCGGCAGTATTGCCATCTTTACTCGTTAGCACTTCTGCCCATTTGTTGAAGATTACTCTTAGTTGATGTGAATGGTTGGAGCGCGCGTAGATACCTGTGACAGACTTATCTTTATGTGTGAGCACGCGCTCGACATAAAAACGATCAAGCCCATTATCTTCTAGATGTGTAGATAATCCACGTCTGATATCATGGAACCGCCAGTCCTCTACGCCTGTTAGCTTATCAAGCTTGGCTTTGAGTTTTGAAAACCCACTTATGGGAAGTTCGCCTTGGGTTGTTGAGACGATATAACTTCCATCGGCGCTGCTAAGTTCTTCTATGCAAGTCCTAGCTGTATCTGAAAGTGGAATTCTAATTCGAGAACCTGACTTGTTCCTTTCTCCAGAAACATCCAAATGATCTTCTTTAACTTCCTCTCGGAGTAGTCGCGCAATAACACCAACACGCTGACCAGTAAGAAGCAGAAGGCGCACTAGAAGGCAGTTACCTTTAGATAGGTGATCTGTCGCTTTATAGATCTTCCTCATCTCTGAAAGACTTAATATACGCGCTCTCGGTTTTTCTTTGATAACTTTTGGAATGCCAGCAGCAGGATTTGTCTCTATGTGGGACCGCCCCACACACCAGCGAAAAAACTTATGGAGTAATGACAGGGCTCGGTTAGCTGTCGTTGGTGTGCTCTCACCGACCTTATCAATTAATCTTACAAGATCTGATCTTACAATATCCTCTAGGGGCACTGGCCCCAGCTTCTTGAGTAAATACCGTGATGCCAATCTGCGATACTCGTTAGCAGTCTTCTCCTTTAAATTACGAGATAGATGAATTTTATCAAAGCTATCCCAGGCTTCAGCAAACTTAAGCTTTTGTTGACGAAGCTTTTGTTTCTCATATTGAGGATCAATTCCTTGAGCGATGAGGTATCGAGCGTCATTTGCGAGCTTGCGAGCTTTAGTGCAATTGATTGTAGGATAAGTCCCTAGCGTTAGCTTCTTATTTGAATTATTAAAGCGGTATTGGAAGCTCCATGATTTAACCCCAGCCTTTGAAATCCTAAGCTGTAGGCCTGCACCATCAGTCAAAGAAATCCTTTTAGTAGGATCTGGTTTAGCGTTGCGCACGGTCTGATCTGTTAACATCAAATGAACACCTTAGATTATGCTTTGGGGCTACACTGGGGCTACATTTTTATAGCATAATTAATCTAAGCTGTGAAGAGCTTTAACTTTTGCATCGTTGCAAACTACTGTTTTTATTGCATATATGCAATATCTAAGGTGTTGTTTTAGATAGTCCAAAAATGTAGAGCAACTGTCTTTTAATCAGTGGGTCACAGGTTCAAATCCTGTACGGCTCACCACTAAAATCAATGACTTAGCAGAAATTTAGGAGAGCAGTTAGTAGCTGGGGCTACACTGGGGCTACAATTTGTTTTGCTATCTCCTGATAAGGGGGTGGGGGGCAAAAACTAGCAGCGATTAGGTTACTAAGATACTACTCTCACATTTTCTCAATTTAAAGTTCAGTACTATCTGTTAAATCGCCTGATTGGTTATAAAATTTTAAAAATCTTTTTCCATCAATGTTTTCAATTTCCATGTGTGAGCGTACGGTTCCATCCTCATAAAACGTTTTATCATAAACACTTTGATAGTTTTCAAATCTCTCTTCTTTCTCCAGCTGTCCGTTCTCAAAAAAAGTTTTATGGACACCAAATGGAAAACCGTTGTCAAAACTGCCCTTAAATTGAATTGATCCATCTTGGTAGTAAAATACATATAATCCATTCCAATTTTCTTTATTTATATCGCATTTTTTCGCCAATTGGCCATTTTCATAGTAATATTCCCACTCTCCAATAGCTCCATCATTTACATAACCTCGCTCTTTTAGATTTCCGTTTTCATAGTACCTGGAATAAAGTTGTGGTGTGTTTTCCTGATCATAATTTGTTTCATGTCTCAAGCTGCCATTTTCATAGTATTCTCGCCAAGGTCCAATAAGAGTTCCATCCGAGAATGTTCCTTCTGAAAGTAACTGGCCATTTTCATAATGTTGTTTCCATTCGCCATCCCACTCGAATTTGTTTGTTTTTAAATTGAATGGTGGACGACTATCAATGAACTTAGTTTTATTTTGTTTGGGAGTTTTGGAACGGCTTTTTAGTGCGCCATTCAAAATTACAAATATGCCATAAGCAACTATTAAAAAAAATATTGTAGAGCGTACTTTAGAGTAAATGGTAGATGAGTCACCTCCGTGATAGTGATAAGAACCAGCACAGCTGCCCACATAGCAATTGTGTCCACCACTTTGATCTAGTCCTCCGCCATGCGATGCCGCAAATGTTGGTAAAAAAAGCCAAAAAGAGATTATCAATATTCGCACAAGAAATTTAATATACGTCATTAAAACCAAAATCCATCCGCATGATAATACAACCCTAAATTGGATTTGCTAATTGGAATTTTACCAGAATCGATTTCTGTGTTAATCTTAATCCTTAACCAGCATAAGACTGGTAATAAGAGGCAGATAAATGAATAATTCAACAGTAGTGCGGTCTTTGCGCCGTCGTTTTAATTTTTATTATAACTCCCCTGTTTTTAATAAGTATGGCAGGTCACTACGAGACTTCGTGGTTGTTTCAGTTTTGACAGTTTTTACTTGTATTTTACTGCTATTCGCAGTGGCCTGGGTCACTGATGATGGTAGGGGCATACATTCAAGCTGTGGCACCCTAGAGTGCATAGATCAATGAGCACTGACACCGACATAGAGCCACGCTGGCTCAAGAACCTAGAGCGATGGTACGAATTTGCCTTCAAGCTTTCTTTTATCCTGACAGGCCTTCTGAGCGTCTACATCATATTGTTTTTCTTAGTTGGTGGGGCTTTCATTTCTGATGACGGCGGTCCCGACTCTCATTCAGAGTGGTGTGAGGAGTATCATCCTAAGCTGACTTACAGTGAATGTGCTGATGTGGCGGGTTGGTGACTAGGGCTTAAGATATTAATCAGCGGAGAATAGATTGCGAAAGTTTTTCGCCTTTTCTTTTTGTTCATTTTTTATTTTTTGGTCCTTTGTTAACTTCTCCTGATTTAGCCTTTCTTCTTTTTCGTTTAATTTCATAAAATAATCTCCATCAATAATAGAGTAGCTTGCATGAAGAGCCGTGGGTTCTTTCAAAATACCGCCTTTTTTAAAGATAACCCTTTTAACTTGTACCAGGTTATCATTATTATTGATGACAACGCCACAGTATGTATTGTTTTCGGAACCTTCATAACCTTCGTAACTCCAAAAGTCAGTTCGAACACAACCCGCAAAACTAAGTATAGATTTAGTTAATTTGTCATTAAGTTTTCGACTTAAGAGCAGGGTATAATCATTATATATTTCTCTTGCCCCAACCATGCTTACTTGCAAATAATTTTTAGATTTTTCACCTTCCTTGAAAGCTTTAAGAAAACTTACGGCCTGTTTGGTATCTTTTTTATAATCTACCTCAACCAGTCTTATTAAGTATTCATCTTGGTCATATCCTGCTCTGACATGCCAACCTAAAGATTTGCAACTCAAACTTGGCCAAGGATATTTTATTTTTTCGCCTTTGCTATCAGGTACAAACCCAAGAACATTATTAATAGTTCTTTTTGTTTTTTTTATTGCGCTAACTTCTTCGCAAGAAGTGTCTGTATTTTTAACAATTTGTAAAAATTTATGCTTTGGTAGGTTAATTAAACTTTTGATCTCACTTGCCTTAGTCTTTTGAGCAAACATCAATAAAAATAATAATAAGAATAAAGTACAAAACTTAGCATAAATAGGTGGTAATATTTTGGCTTTCATTTTTCTAACCTGTAAGCAGTAGGCTGGATATTCCAATCGTCTATATCCCATCCAATCTGCATATCTAATATTCCCCCAGTTGCTATTGGTTTCTCTCCTTTAGTAAGCTTAATAGAAGAGACAATTGCCAAAGCAGTGTTTCCTTTTTCTTTTCGATGTAACTCAACTTCATTAGCAGTCATTAGAATAGCGTTTGGTTCTGGGCTTGTTGTTCCTTTGACCTCAACAAATATTTTTGATTTTCCTGATGAGGCTTGAATATCGTAAGATTGATTAGCTGAGGTATCCTTTGTCGAATAGCCATTTTCTTTAAGCCATTGATCAGTAACTTCCATTGCTCTTAATTCAACAGCCCTTTTTTCTTGGGCATTTAACCCATAGCCTTGGGATGATCCCCTCCTTCTTGCTGGCCTGATTGCCTTCTCAATATCTATTTGTGCTTGATCGGCTTCTGACAAATCAACGCCTGTTGATTGCACGTCCTCATAGACCGTACTTAAATAAGTAGCTAAATCAGAAAGAATGCCAGTGAGATCAACTTCGTCTAGTTCATCAATCGAAACAAACTTAGCGATTGCAGTTGCTTGTTCAAAGGACTTAGACAACTTACCTTTTGCGCCGAGTTCAATTTGATCTGAGAAGCCTTCTAACTTTCCGTATTTAGCTTCTAAGGCATTCCTAGCAATTCTGATTTTTTTTGCTATTTCGCTAGGTTTTAAGATCGAATGATCAGAAACGGATGTTGATCCACATCCAAGTGTAAAATAGA
>Ga0209336_10001680_pt1 | contig 10768 bp, 3 predicted proteins | sample LinPmetageLP32_FD_184042 | JGI IMG/M metagenome (GOLD analysis project Ga0209336, IMG submission 184042) | Marine viral communities from the Pacific Ocean - LP-32 (SPAdes) (version 2) | ecosystem: Environmental > Aquatic > Marine > Oceanic | place: Pacific Ocean | collected 2009-08-23 | reverse complement strand
AGATTACTTTTATGTTTATAGATGATCCAAGAGTAAAATGGTGGTTACCAAGAACCGAAGAAAATATTGTTCCAATAACTGGCAACACCTCTCCTTCGCGTTGGTTTAGTATTAACACTCAATGTACTTTTTTTCCAAATCCTTTTAACGCTCTATATCCATGTAGTCTTGCACAAAGTACAAACGCCTTAGTAACAGGTAATATATATGTTGCTGGATCAAATAATGTAACATTTACTCTTAGATGGCAAGCTATTGAACAGACAAACCCAACTGGCCCAGGTATCAATTTAGGACTTGTTATTGTGAGTGCTAAATTTTCTGAAACCGGTAATTTTAATAATCCTGACTTCACAATTCTAAAAGGACAAAACGCAACCACCAATGATGGAGTTTTTCATGCAAGCTTGCCTCAAACTATACCTTTAAATTGGGGTCAATCTTCTAATGGTAATGCTAATGTTGAAGTTAGAGTTGAGGCTAATTATGTATCAACAACAAATACAGTTCCTGTAATTCAATATCAATTCCTAGCGAATCCCATCTAGTAAAAACAAATTAAAAAAAGTAATAATAAAAATGGCTACAATATTAGAAATAAAATATTTCAATAGTTACATTTTGAAAAAAATGAGTTTAACCTCAACAAATTCTCCTATTTGGAACGGTTCTTTTGGTATACCTACGGCTATAGGTGGTTTTCCAAGAAACGCTAGTGGAATTAATAATACCAATAGTTGGAATTTAGAAGAATCTAGAATAAGAGGTGGTTACAACAACACTTCAACAGACTATGGTGTTAGAGCGTATTTAGTTGAATTAGAACCAAACTCTAGTATTAGATTGAGCTCTTTAATATATTCAGGTATTTATAATTCAAGAACAGGTGTAAATAATACAAATGTTTTTAGTGTAGCAGAGGAAATAACTAGAAGCTTAGATCCAGCAAATGGTTCAATACAAAAGCTTTATGCTGAAGATACTAATTTAATAATATTTCAAGAGTTTAAAGTTAACAAAGCTCTTATAGATAAAGACGCTATATATAGCGCAGAAGGTGGTGGTTTACCAGTAAGCACGCTTAAGTTAGTAGTTGGTCAAGTAGTACCTTTTGCTGGAAACTATGGAATAGGTACACATCCTGAAAGTTTTGCGGTATATGGATACAATAAATATTTTGTAGATCCAAATCAAAATGTTGTGATGAGACTAGGTACTCAAGGTTTAGAAGAAATATCTAGAGCAGGTATGAATGGTTTTTTTAGAAATCAAATAATAAATATTGATTCACCTAGTTTAGGTAGGGGTAAAATAATAGGTTCTTGGGATATATATAATAAAGAATATAATTTATCATTGCAACCTTCTAATACCGCACAAGAGTTAGCTGAACCTACGCTTTCGTACGATGAAAGAGCTCAAGGTTGGATTAGTTTTTATAGCTATAAACCTGATCAATCTTTTAGTATTAGAAATCAATACTATACAACAAGTGGAGATTCTTTATATTTACATAATGCTCAAAATGGTATTTATAATACTTTTTATGGAGTTTCAACTCCATCTTCTATTGATTTTGTTTTTAATCCAGAAGTTAGTAATTCAAAAGTATTTAATACTGTTAATTATGAAGGTTCTAATGGCTGGCAAGTTAATTCATTTATTTCAGATGAAACAGGTCCAGGAGGTTATCTCGCTGCCTCTGCCTTATTTAGTGACACAACAGCGTTAGTTAGAAGCTATACAGAAGGAGCTTATGATTCAGCAGTGCCACCTAACACAGGTGCAGCAGCAACTGTTCAGCCTGTATTTAGAGCAGGTTTTTATAGAAAAGAAAATAAATACTGCGCTAACTTAATAAACAATACACCAGTATCTGAAGGAGAGGTTGTTTTTGGCAATCAAATATCAGGTATAAAAGGATTTTTTACTAATGTAAAAATATCAACAGACACAACAACAGATCCTAATGGTTTTAAAGAATTGTTTGCAGTATCATCTAACTACACTTTTTCAAGTGGATATTAATAATAAAAATAAAAAAATATGGCAGCAGTAGCAATGGCAATTGGTGGCGCTATTAAGTTAGCAGGTGGAATATTTGGGTCTAGAGCAGCTAAAAGAAGAGCTAGAGCTTTAGCAAGACAATTAAAAAAAGAAAACGCTAAGCTTAATCAACTACAAAACTCTAGACAGCAAATTGTAAACCCTTATAGCGGCGTTACAGACGTATCAGCATTAGCTAAAGATCTTTCTAGTAAAGTTTCTAATCCTTTTGCAAACTTAGGTGTAGCCACGAAGGCAGCTGAAATACAAATGGAACAGTCTGATATTGCTTTAGCAAATACATTAGACACATTGAGAGCTACAGGAGCAGGCGCCGGTGGAGCAACAGCATTAGCTCAAGCGGCTTTACAAAGTAAACAAGGTGTTGCAGCAAGTATTGAAACTCAAGAAGCTGCAAACGCAAAAATGAGAGCACAAGGTCAACAAGTGATGGAGCAACAACAATTAGCTGATGCTCAAAGAATACAAGGTATACAAATATCTGAAGCTGGTAGAACTCAACAATTGCAAGGTATGGGTGAAAACATTAAATTGCAAATGAGAGAAAATAGAGAGCAAGATAATATAAACTACCAAAGAAATAAAATTTCAGCTTTAATGGGTGCTAAGCAAGCGGCTCAAGCACAATCTTCAAATATGATGATGGGTGCAATTAGCGGTCTTGGCGACGCTGCCTTATCATATGGACAAGGAAAATTAGGAGGTTAAGATATAACACATGGAAAATAAAAATATACAAACAAACTTATATCTAAAACAATTTAACGAAAGTAACGCGTTAGGTTTTGATAAAAGATTTATAGCGGCTAATTACAATATAGATTTTGATTTGCTAGGAAACGCATTTAGACCTACGGCTAAAACATATGCTAAATTAATGTCTTCTATACAAAACAATACATGTGTTGAAAGTAACTGTGAATATGAATATAAGCAATTAAAAATATTAAATCAAGCTCCTCAAGATGCAATTGATTTTTTAAGTGAACTTGTTTCTCAATTAAGTATCACAGAAGAATCTAATTTTGATCCAAACAACAATTACAAGTATACAGTTGCTAATTCTATAATGAACACTAAACCTGGTTTTTCTAAAGATCATGGTTACGACATGAAGTTACATATACTTGAAAATGGTTCACTAGAAATTATATTTATGGGTCCTATGTTTGAAGAGCCTCTTGTTATAAACAGCTCGTCTTTAGATTTACTAGCTAAAGCTGGAACTAGTATTGTAACATCTACACCAAACATAGAAAAACTAATGATGTCTGTTATGCCTCAGACTGGACTATTTGAAGGTAATTCAATACAAGCAAATGGTGAACTATCTCCAGTAGCTACTATAGCAGATGAGTTTGTAGTAAAAAACCCAGATGGTTCTTATGATTATGAAATAATAGACATAGGAAATGGTAAAGGAAGAAATATACTTAAGTTTGATTTAGACAAAATTACAAAAAAATCTATGCCTTTTATAAACGCTGAGATAGCTGGAGTATTATCAATAGAGCAAGAGGCTGTTGCGCTTTGGAATATGTATTTAGCTAAACAAACAAGCTTAGAAGAAGACGATCAAATGGTACAAAATGCTAATGCAGCTGGTGAAAGTTGGAGTTATGAAAAAGATTTACCATTAACACAAGATAAAAAAGTTTTATTTGAACAAAAATTTGTAGAATACTTTATGAATAACTATTTAAAACAATTCATTACAGATAGATTACCTACCGTTGAAGAAGATGCAGCTGTATTTGATTTATCAGAAGCAAGATCTTCTAAAGCTCAAAAATTTTTACAAGATAATAAATTAAGTTAAATTAAATGACAATAGAACAAAAAACTATAGAACTTCAGTCTGTTAGTCCACCGCTAACAAGAGATCAAATTATTGCTGAACTTGGAAAATGGCAAGCAGAGCAATCAACTCAAGAAACTGAAGGTGTTTTAGCTGAAAAAGAAACACCTGAAGTTGTTGAAAATCAAGAACCAGTTGAAGAAGAAGTTGTAGAAAACGAAGAGGTAATTGAAGAAGAGGGAAATCAAGAAGTTGTTGCGGAGGAACAGGATGCGACTGTAACAACTACACCGGAAAATGCATCCGAGACAGAAGATACGGAATCTCTATCGGAAGATGGTTCATTGGAATCACAAGAACCTGAAGAAGAAGAGAGTTATGAAGTAATTCGTAAAAGATTTTTCGATACAGTTCAAAAGCAGAAAAATGAAACTAGCAGAAGAAACGCTATAGATGATGCTGTAAAAGACGCTTATAAAGATGTAAACTCTGATGTTGAAATAGTAAAATCAGATGAAGAGGTTGTTGATGGTGATTTTACTTACAAGTACGTATCAGATGTAGACGATGAAGGTAATTTAGATTTACAAGTTTTTTACAAAGGTAAAGATGATGAAGAGTTTATTAATGCTTCAGAGCGCGCTAAAAATAATCCTAAAAATGTAGCTTTACAGAATCAAGTAGCAGCTATACAGTCTCAATTAGGATTTTTACCAGCTGAAGTAAAAGAGCAGGCTAATGCTATTTTAAATTATACTCCTCCGCCTACACCACAAGATTTTGATCCTAATAGAGAAGGCACTCAGTCTTTTGATGACATGCTCCTTTATAATTACCAGGAAGAAGACATTAGAAATCAAATGACAGAGGCTGATAGGTTGGTTTATGATTCTCAAAAAAAATTAGAAGTTGCTAAAAATAATTTTAATGAAATACTAGAATCAGATCCAGAAATAAAAGCTTGGTATGAAGATTTAAAGAAAAAAATGGGTGACTATGATACCCAAAAAGCTGAAATACAGAAAAAAATAGATGCTCTTCCCATGGGAGAAACTGGCAAGTTAGCTGAGCTTGAGCAAGAGCTAGAAAATTTAGATGAAAAATTTAAAGATATAAATATATTAAAAGGAGAATCTATGCGAGTTGCTCTAGATGAAGAGCTTAGCGCTATGATGCCTGATATTAGAGCTAAAGCATATGAGTCAACTATAATAAAACCTGTTGAAGAGCCATCTCTGCTCAATATAGCTGGAAAAGTCATGAGGGCTACAGCTAAAAACCAACCTAACACAGCTACAGGTGCTATAGCTAGAGGCCTTATAACGCTAACTGGAGATATAGCAGATCCAGTTGATACAGATCTTTTACAACAACAAGAATTTTACGAGCAAGCTAAAAAAGAATATGCTAAGAAAAACAAAGTAGACTTAAACACTGTAACAGACGCAGATGTTAGAAGCATTGTAGAGAATAAATATATACAATTTTACACTGAACAAGAAACTAATAAATTATATAGAAATTACTCTGAAAGCTTAATAGAGAATATAGAAAAAGATTTTTTCGCAAAATATGTTGTTAGTAATATACCTGGAGTTGGTAAATCTTTAGCTAACCTTACACCTACTTTTGCTAAAATGTTTGGTTTTAAAAATATACAAGATATTTTTGGCGATACAACTCAAGAGAAAAAAGAACAATTAATTAAAGCCGCTGACAATCTAGATCTAAACCAAAAAATAGTAATAGATAAATTAGCTCAACAAACAGTTGCAGCAGAAACGTTTAAAAATCTAGGTCGATATAACACTACTTATTTAACTGAAGAAGATGCCGCAAAAGCAAGAGAAGAAATAAGATTGTCAAATTTAACAATAAGATCTAACATAGATATTATTGAAAAAGGATTTGATAAAATGTTAGAAAGAGTTGATAGTGTACAAAAATCAGAATTGTTTGACCAGTATTATGCTAAAAATTATGGTTTTGTAACTGAACTTGGTGGTAGAGCAGCGGCTTCAGGTTTAGATTTGTTTGTAAATGGTTTAGCAGAATACTCTGAAAGAATGGGTATTAACGTAGCAAGTCTTGGAGCCACTGGTATAGCTCTAGAAGGACTATACAATAAATTAACTGGAGAAGATTTAAGTAAAAAACTAACAGATAAATTTACCGGCAGTGTTGATTCTTTAGTAGAGTATTTAAATAATGAAATGGCGCCACCTACTACTCTTAGTGACATTGGATCTGGAATGGACGTAGCTAGATGGGCGGCTGGTAGCTTAGGTCAACAACTACCTATTTACGGCGCGATATACTTATCAGGCGGTACATATGCTCCTATACTTATTGGCGCTGCAGTAGCGGGTAATAAGTTTAGAGAAATGCAAAAAGAAATAGACCTTGGAACTGCTGATTATAATTGGTGGCAAATGTACGGAGCTGCTAATTTAACAGGAGTTTCTGCCGCAGCTACAGAATATGTTACTCAAGGGATGCTAAATAGGTTAAAATTTTCTTATCAAAATATACCTGGTTTTAAAGTAAGTTTCAATGAAACAATGAAAGGCTTTTTATCTTCTACTGGTAGATGGGCACGAGACATGGGTGAAGAAATACCTAGTGAAATGTTAGATGAACTAATAGGTAATATTGGTGATAAATACATACTTGGTAAAAAAGATGTAAATCTTTTTGATAACTTAGGCGAAACAGCTTTAAGTACGCTCTGGACTGCCGGCGTAGCGATAAGAGCTCCATTAATTGGTCATCAACTTTTAGCTCCTTTTAGAAGCAAACAATCATATCAAACAATAGGCGAAGGAGTTGCTAGAATAAGCGAGCTTAACGAGCAATTAGCTACTAATAAAAATCTGAGTGTTGAGGCTGTTCAAAAAATAAAAGATGAGATTAGTGCTATAAGCGTTAATAACATGAAAGCTTTAAAAACAGATATTAATAGATTAGATGATCTTACTGGTGATGAGAAAAAGATTTTATTAAACAACAAGGCTAAAGAGTACGAAATAATAAGATCAATACAAGAGATTAATAACGATAATACTATTGATCAAAAAACTAAAGAAACTTTAATAAACTCTAAAAAACAAGAGTTACAAGGTATATCTACTAATTCTACTCAAATACTAGCGCCATATATAATTGCAGAGAATAAAGCTAAAAACGAGCCTATTATAGACGAAGCAATTAAAAACGTAGAGCAAGTAACTAAAAAAGTTTTAGGTGAAAGTATAAATGTTATAGATGACATGAATAACTTGCCAGAAGGTATACCTAAATTTGTTGATGCTTATGTAGATCCTAAAACAAATCAAATATACATAAACAAAGAGTGGGCAGCTTCAGTTGGCGCTGTCACGGCGGCTGAGCATGAGTTGTTGCATAAAATACAAAAATCTTTATTTGATACAAATCCTGCAAAAGCTCTTGAACTTGTAGAAGATTTTAAAAAGACTTTAGGCAAAAGAGAACTTAGATTAATAGAAGAAAGACTAGATGCTAATTATCGTTTTAAAATGGACGATGAAGGTAATTTTATACTAGATGAAAATGGTAATAAGCAAAAGAAAGAAGAAATAGAATACGCAGAAGAATATTTTAATATTTTCTCTGATCTTGTAGGTAAAAAAGAAATAGGTTTTACTGATAATCTAGGTGAAAACCTACTTAGATTTGTAAATAAGTTAAAAGAACTAGTTTATAAACCAGCTGGTTTTAAAAATCTAGAATATCAAAGCGGTAGAGATGCATACAATTTTATAAAAGATTATAATAAAAGTATAAAAAAAGGTGAAGTATCTGAAAGAGGAGAAGCTTTAATTAGAAAAGGAACAACAACAACTAGAGATAGAACATCGACGTCTATAACTACTAGAGGTCAAGAGTTTATAAATCTTTCTAAAGAAGGTGTTTACGACAACGAAAGCTTAGTTGAAATAGTAAATTCTCCATCGTCAAATCAGACAGATAGATTTGCAGCTATGGAGGCTATAGTTGAAACTAACTGGCCTGTAATTAGCAAAGGATTAAAGTTTAATCCAACAGGTAGCATACCAATGGACGCTGTAAAAACAGCCGTAACTGAGCAGATGCAAGGTATATTTCCAGGTAGAAACAAAGAGTTATTAGCTGATTTTAATGCTGAAACTGCTCAAGTAAACACATACCTTGGATCGTTAATGCGACAACGTCAGGCTGAAATACTTGAACGAGCCAAACAAATAGGAGGTACGCTGCAGGAGGGTACTAGCATTGATTCTGAGGCAGCTAAGCAAGTTGTAGATACTAGTAAGTCTAGATCAAAAACAAAAGACTCTAGGGTTGCTAAAAAACCAACTGAAACAGTTAAGTATTCTGATACTTTTATAAAAAAAGCAGGTGTTAAAGACAAAGTAGAGCTTGAAGCTAAAATAACAGAAGAAACTAGAAAAGGATTTGAAGATGTAGAAGTAGAAAGGTTTGGTCAAACAAAAGATGTTCCGCGAGGCGTAGCAGATATATATGGTGATATGCTTGGTTTGAATCCAGAAACAATTACTGATAAAACTAGAACATATCAAAACTACGATGAAGCCGGTTTAAACGCAGCTCAAAGATTTTTATTAACTAATGCTGCTAGTGATTTTTCTAGATTACCTAAAACTAAGGACGAAACTACTACGCGTGGTAGAGGTACTTTCATACCTAAAAACATGAAAGATGCTCTGTATACTGACGGTAGACTTACAGGTACATTAAAAGATTACATGGATCTTCTTAGGAGCAAACCTACAGGTAAGTTATATAGAGATAGTAAATACGCTCAGCTAATACGAGGTTTATTAAATACTCATATTAGAAACCGCATGTTTGAAACCTTAGTAGATACTACGCCTAAAAGATTACGTGGCGGTGCTAAGTTTAGTATTACACAGGCACAAAGACCTGGTGTATACACAGCTGCTTTAGGCGAGCAAGGTGTTAAAGTAATGAGAACCTCTGCTGAAAAATTTGCTAAAGACAATAATATAAAAGTTGAATTTGAAGGAGAGGAGCTAACAGTTAATAATTTTAAAGCAACAAACCCCAAAGCTGTAGAATATTTAAAAAGAAATATAGAAAATGAAATGTGGAAATATATTCCACTAGAATCTTTAACTAGAGGAACTATGATAGATTATAGTTCTAAAGGTAATGCTATATTTTTCAATAGTGAACAATTTGATAATATACTTAAAAACGCTGAAAAAAATAGAAAAGCTTGGTTAGATCAAGGTAACACTCTTTCATACAATGTAAAAGAAGTTAACGTGGCAAAAGCAGCTAAAAGCCCTTCTGTTGTTTCTAATCGCTATTCTACGCCTGCTGCTCAAAGAAAAGTAAATGATAATTACAAAGGTGTTGAAGCTATATTGCAGGGCGGGGCAAATGCTATAAAAGCAGACCCAGCCAATTATTTATCTTTACTAGCTATTTATGGAACTCAATCTGTTTCTACTTCTCATTTAGTAAGAAACATGGCTGTAGATAAAGGTGTTAGTGAAGAATACATAAAAGCTAAACGTGATAAAAGTGGTAAAACTGTAAAAGAGCATGTTGATCCTTCTAATGACATGTCTTCATTAATGTATACAGCTCAGCTTTATGATGACGTAGACTTTTTAATGCCTGTTGTTGAAAAAGTTTATTTTCAATTAGGTATAACAGAAACACAAGATAATAAACTAGTAGATACCGATGGTAAGTATGGTGAGTCATATAATTACAAAGAAACTCAAACACAGTTTTTTTATGATGAATTAAAAGAGTATTTTAAAACTGGTGATGTAAGTAAAATACCAAATGCATTAGTAAGATATTTTAATCCTCAAGTAAATAGAAATTCTAGTGGAGACGGCATACAGGGTTTAAACTCTAATAACTTTTACATAATGGGTAAAAGTGTAGCTGAAATGTTTACACGTCAACTACCTAAATCAGATCAAAACTCTAATAATATATATGTTCAAAACGAACTTACATATCAAGTGATGACTGGTGAAATAACTCAAGCAGAAGCAATTAAAAGACTTGATGCGCAGATCAGTTCTGGTAATGCTAAAATTAAACCTAGTATTACAAATAACAATATGCAACCCAATAGCTTGAAGTTTAGTGATAAAGCCGCTGGTAACAGCGTGCTTGTTACTGACGAGCTAAACACTCTTGACAAAGCTTTAGCTGAAGGTAGAAAAGTAGATAAACCTGTTAAGAAAATTAGAGTATTTGACTTTGACGATACACTAGCTAAATCTAATAGTAAAGTTATTGTTATAAATCCTTTATCTAGCATTGATAGTGATATGCTTGATATTGTAGCTAGAAGAAAATTTAAAAAAGAATTTGAAAATCTACCAAGCTTTAAACAAAACTTTAACAGCTTAAACGAGCAACAAAAACTAGAAGTTTTAAAAGAAGTACCAGGTGGAACTAAAGAAATAAACGCAACTCAATTTGCTGAACAAGCTGCCACACTTGAAGAGCAAGGTGCTAAGTTTGATTTTAGTCAATTTGAACAAGTTATTGATGGCGAGAAAGGACCACTATTTGACGTTGCTAAGAAAATAGCAGACACAAGAGGTACTGAAGATTTATTTATATTAACAGCTAGACCACAAAGTGCAGCTGGTCCTATTAAGGCTTTTATGAAAGCACTAGGCGTTGACATACCTCTAGGTAATATAACTGGTTTAGGCGATGGCACAGCTGCAGCTAAAGGCCGTTGGATTGCTGGTAAAGCAGCTGAAGGTTACAACGACTTTTACTTTGCAGATGACGCTGGTAAAAACGTTAAAGCAGTTAAAGAAGTATTAGATCAAATAGATGTTAAATCTAAAGTACAACAAGCTAGAGCTAGTAAAAAGC
>Ga0209336_10001671_pt1 | contig 10791 bp, 14 predicted proteins | sample LinPmetageLP32_FD_184042 | JGI IMG/M metagenome (GOLD analysis project Ga0209336, IMG submission 184042) | Marine viral communities from the Pacific Ocean - LP-32 (SPAdes) (version 2) | ecosystem: Environmental > Aquatic > Marine > Oceanic | place: Pacific Ocean | collected 2009-08-23 | reverse complement strand
GTATCCAATCTAGATGCTGGAATTGTTGCTTTTGAACTTGCTGCATCAGTTGATACACAAACATCTGCCGTAACTAATAACACTTTGGGTATTGGTTCTGCTGACCTTTGGTCAGAAAATACTGGTAGAGTTATGAAATACAGCGACAAACTTCTAAATGAAACAAGAGATGAAGAATTAGTGCTTAACGATGGCGCTTCAACAGAAGGACCATCTGGTTTTGGAGATATTGCGTTGGAAGATGGTGATCGTGCTGAATTTGGACTACAACTTTCTGAAAATGCTTCTTTCACAGTGTCTTAATGAACTGTTATAAATAACTATACAATAAATATATTATGGAGTAAATAATGATTACTAAAGATATGATTGAGGATAGAAAAAAAGATTTGGTTGATGATTTGCAAAATACAAGGATCAAACAACAAGAAATTGATAAATTAAGATTAGAAAATATAGGATTGCAAAATGCACTTACGGGCGCAATTCAGCAATGTGATGATTTTCTCAAAAAGTTAGATGATGATATTAGTGATGAAGGATGATGCGCTCATACCTTCAGTAACATTCCCTTCCAAGTGCAATAGTGCATGAGGGTTAATAGGAGAAAATAAATGGCTGATAAAAAGATTACAGCTCTTACGGAGCTTACTGATGCTCCTGATGTAACAGATTTGTTGCATGTCATTGATGGTCCCAGTGGAACACCAGTGAATAAAAAATTGACGTTTAGTACACTTTTTGGTGGAACAGTGCCTAGTTCTAGTGCTCAAGTACAGGTCGCTGGTACAGCGGTTGCTCTTGCTCTTGGTACTCGTACTCATATCGTTACAAGTACTGGAACAGGCGCACTTACACTTGCTGATGGAACAGTAATTGGTCAAGAAATTTGGGTTCTAAAAGCATCTGGTACAAATGCTAATGAAATTACTCCAGCAGATACTTTGGGTGCATATGCAGTTGCCGATATTGAAATTGTTGGCGATAATGTATTGCTCAGGTGGTCTGGTGCTTCTTGGATTCTAGTTTCAACATCTGGCGGTGATGTCCGTGCAGTTCAAGCTGGTACTGGTATTACAGTTGCTTAACATCAATAATTTTTTAAAGGAGAATTACAATGGCTGATAAGAAAATTACAGCTCTTACGGAGCTCACAGCAGCTCCAGATGTAACAGATTTGTTGCATCTTGTTGATGGTCCAGCAGGAACTCCCGTCAACAAAAAAATTACATTTAGTACACTTTTTGCTGGAACAGTTCCATCATCTAGTGCTCAAGTACAGGTCGCTGGTACAGCGGTTCAACTTGATCTTGGTATTCATACTCATTTGATTACAAGCACTGGTACAGGCGCTATTCAAATTGCCGACGCTGGAATAATTGGTCAGGAGATTAAAGTTGTTAAAGCTTCTGGTACAGATACCAACGAAGTTACTCCAACAGATACATTAGGTTCATATGCAATTGTTGATGTGGCCGCAGTTGGCGACAATGTGACGTTTAGATGGTCAGGTGTTTCATGGGCCGTAGTAGCGGCGCATGGTGGCGGAACTTATGCTGCTGATGCTGGTACTGGTATCGCACTTGTTTAACAGGATAACATTAATGTATTTAAAGGAGAATTACAATGGCTGATAAGAAAATTACAGCTCTTACGGAACTCACAGCAGTTCCAGATGTAACAGATTTGTTACATGTCATTGATGGTCCTAGCGGAACACCAGTGAATAAAAAGATTACATTTAGTACACTATTTGGTGGAACAGTTCCATCATCTAGTGCTCAAGTACAGGTCGCTGGTACAGCGGTCCAGCTTGCTATTGGTACTCGTACTCATTTGATTACAAGTACTGGTACAGGCGGTCTTCAAATTGCAGATGGTACAGTGATTGGTCAAGAAATGCTCGTTGTTAAAGCTTCAGGCACGAATGACAATCTTGTGACCCCAACAGATACTTTGGGTGCATATGCAACTGCTACTATCGCAGCAGTTGGTGACAATGTATTATTATGTTGGACTGGTGCTTCATGGACCATGACTTCCAACTCTGGAGGCGGAACACGGGCAGCTACAGCTGCTACTGGTGTTTTGGTATCATAACATTATACTATACTTTGGTGGGGGGCTTCGGCTCCCCACTATTTCTAATCAAGTAAACCACCCATAAGGATGGAGAAGAAGATGAAATCATTTGGAAAATATATTACTGAGGGGGAAAACACAAAACCCTTTGGACATGCAGAAAATCCATCTAATGGATATTTTTCTGATCCTATCATAAAAAAGATTAATGCTATGATGGGAAAGATTATATCAGAGGACCAGCAAGATAGTGAATATGCTATAAAACAAATTAGAAATTCTCTTATGAAAATTGGTTTGAGTTTTGGAGTAGTTCCACCTATGATGGAAGAAAAGGGAGATTTTAGTTTGCCCCTTACTCTGTTTGGTGGCCGCTTTGGTAAAGACCTAGATACGCCACATAATGAATTTTTAGATGATGATGGTATTTCCCATCAAAGAGAAGGTGGACTTTCGTTGAATTTTACTTATGAAATGACTGATACAAATCAATGTAAATTGCGTGCCAAAATTATGTAAATGTATAAAAAAATAACAAGTGAAAATGTTAATATGTTCGCAATAAGTAATTATAACAATCCTCATTGCGAAGGAGAAAAAGAGTTTTATGATGATATGAAGAGGTTTAAATATATTAAACGTCTTTTGAGGAAGTATAATGAAACAAATATACTAAAAGAAAGATTGATTCTCAATCATATTATCGTATTAAGAAATTTATTTGGTCCAGAGGCTTGCGTGACTTTACTTTTGTTCAAGACACAACAAGAGTATTTTAGTACACTCAAGTCTTTTTTATTATACCTAAATATGATACGAGAGGATGAATTGCAACAAATTGAAGAAGATAAATATACTATAGATGTTTTAAGGAAAATGTAATGGGTCGAGCGATAGATTTATTTGTAACATATAGGTTTATAAAATTATTAGTTACTCCATTTGAGAAAACTGATGCACATAAACTTGGGATTATAGATGAAAATGGTAAACGCACATTAGAGCCGGGTACAAATAAACCTACTATGCTTCGTACAATAGAAGAACGAAATTCATATACAGTTCTTCATAAACTCGTATTCAATATCAAAAAAATATTTGGAAAGGTGCCTGGACTTAGAACTAAGTTGGGAACCTATGCTGCTGCATTATTCCTTCTCAAAGATACTTTCAAGGAATCTGTTGACGATCCAGATGTTTTTGAAAAAGAATTTATGAAATATCTTAAAGAAGAGGGATATGAAATTGATAACAGCATATCAGAAGAAGTTATAGGATTTGGTGAGGTTCTTCCAAAAGGCGAATATACTCTAGCCAATGATATCTTAAATAATGAAGAAGAAGAATTGAGTGCAAAAAGTGGAGATAAAGTTGTTACATATGATGATGAGCCACCCATAGATACAATTCTTGGGGTTGATATTTTTCCTGTAATTCATATGAAAACAAAAGAAAAAATATATGTAGGATTGGAGGACTTAAACCAATGAAAAAATGGAAAGAAGTAAATCTTCACAGTGGACAAGAGATAGAAGAAGATGCACCAGCAACATCTGTATCTAATTCACCGACAGGGATGTTTGCTCCTACTGCAAAAAAAATGAAAAAGAAAGATAAAGTATTATTTGATGGTAGAACTAAAGAATATAGACAGCATCGTGAAAGGTTAGAGGCTCAAAGAGAACAAAGATCAAAACTTCGTGAAAAACAAAAAAGCAAGTTTGTTGAAAAAATCCTTTATAAATAATAAGAAGGTAGGTAGGAAAAATGGCCACAACAGCTCAAACAGTAAATACTACAGATACTCTAGAAACTTTTAGACTTGAGTTCAATAATATACATTCAGATGTAGTTAGTATTGATAATACAATCTCGGGTGGAGGCACTACTTTAGCAGCTGATAATATTACTGCTGGTGATGCAGCAGTAGGTATTTCAACCACTCTTGGAAATATTACCATTGATGCTGCAGCGGGCGATGCAGACATCATCTTTAAAGGTACAGACGGTAGCAGTGACATAACAGCATTGACTCTTGATATGAGTGAAGCTGGTAAAGCAATATTTAATGGAGCAATTACTGCATCTACAATTGTTTTATCTGCTGATGGCGGTGTATTAGTTCCTGATAATGGTAATGTTGGTTCTGCGTCTGCAACTACTGCGATGCAGATTGCGTCTGACGGTATTGTTACTTTCGTAGATGATATTCTTATTAAAGATGCTGGTACGATTGGTAATGCATCTGTTGCCGCTGTACTAACTTTAGCAGCTACTGGTATTGTATCATTTGTTGATGACATTATAATTAAAGATACTGGTACTATTGGTTCTGCTACGGCGCCAACCGCTATTGGAATATCTTCTGCTGGTGCCATATCCTTTCTTGATGCCGTTGATCTTCTTGATGGTAAGAAAGTTATTTTAGGTACTAATAGTGACATTTCACTTGCATATGATGAAGCCACTACAGACTCTTTGGTTGTCTCTTCTGATGTGAATGACGCCGCTCTTGGTATTGTTTTTCAAGCAGATGCTGGTGCAGATGCTGGTGATGAATGGAAGATGAACTTTGCAAATGGTGGAATTTTCACTTTTGGAAATGACCTTCCAGGCGCTGGAACTCACACCGCATTGATGACAATTACTCCAAATGCAACAGCCGCTGCTGCCACTCACGAACTTGTAGGAACATTAAGTTCTTCTGTTAGTATTCACTCTCTACAGGTTTCTGGTGATTCTATTAATGTTCCTATTACTTTAGATAGTACAGATGGAAGTGCTAATGCTGGTGATAATCTTGTACAAGAAGCTGGTAATGATGAAAATGATAGATTTCTATATGAAGATGCTTTGTTTGATTCAATTGAAACAGTAAAGAGTCATGGAGTTACTTTTCCAGGGCAAAGAATTCAAGTCTCTGGTGGTGCTTCAGCAGATATTATACCTCTTAATGATGGTGTTCTCATAGAATCTAATTTTGGTTCTGGAACAAATTTTTCTGTAACTCTTGCAGGAAATCGAACACTTCAGAATCCTATAGGTTTGGTTCCCGGCCAATCAGGAAGTATTTTTGTGACACAAGATGGAACTGGAAGCCAAACTCTTGCTTTTGGATCATTCTTCCATTTTGCAGCAGCAACAGCACCAACTTTAACAACAACTGCAGCTGCCACTGATAGAATTGATTATATCGTAAAATCTACAACTGTAATTCAAGCAGTTGCAACATTAGCTATTGCGGCCCCAAGTTAAAATGAGTTTATTTTATGTTAATAATAATTGGAGGTTAAAATGAGTGTGTTTCATAATCCTATGTTACTGAGTCCATCAGGAGCCGCCGACTTTGATACAACCTTGATTGGTAACTCTGTGTGGTTTGATGGGTCTGCGGATTCTCTGAGCAAAACATTTAGCAGTGGGTCAGCACAAACAAAAGTTGTCATTTCAACGTGGGTACAAAGAACTTCGTTTGGAAGCGCACAAGATATATTCGGTGCAATAGGTGGCACAGGAGGCGCTACTAGACAAAACAGAATACATTTTCAAGATGATGACACAATTGATATTCAACTTGAAACAACAAACGCCAAAACAATAATTTATTCAACAACTAGAGTTTTCAGAGATATCAGTTGGTATCATATTCTTCTTAGTATTGACCAAGGAGAAACTGTTGGTCCTGCACAGGTAAATCTTTTTGTAAATGGCGTTGCTGTAACCATTGTAGCTACAGTCCTTGACCAAGGATTTAATAATCCCTTGTCGTCGTGGGGAAATGCATGTAGCCACACTATAGGAAAATCAACTACATTTTGCGCTGCTTCTCAAACACAAACGACTTTCCTAGTAGGACAGTCTATTCAAAGTGGTGATGTAGCTGTTACAGATTTTCTAGAAGCATTTTCCTACGGAACCAACGGTTCTCAGTTTGGTCCTAAATCAAATGCAGCCGTAGCTGCGCTGGCCTCCACAGCAGGAGGTAATAGCTTCTGTATAGATTATGCCGATTCGTCTGCGCTTGGTACTGATGCCAGTTCTGCTGGTAATGATTTTGCTCTTACCAGCATGGCAGCTGCTAATCAATCAAATAGTTCGCCTACCTTAGTATTTTCTCAATGGAATATCCACGACGCTAACGCTGCCTTTACCTCAACTAATAACGGCATGAACACCTTTGTTGTAACGAACGTCGGCGGCGTTGGAATGCGATCCACAATCCCGATGACTGAAGGAAAATGGTACTGGGAACAACGAAATGACGGATCAAATGAAAATGGTTTGGGCGTCTCTGCGGGTCAAAATGTTGTAAATATTTTTAACGGCGCTCAAATTGGCGAAGGCAGCGGCAGCAACTCTTGCTATCTAACCACCACAGGCGCAGTGCGAATTAACGCTGGAACGGGCTCAACAACTGGTGTAACAAACGGTGCCACCGACGTTATCGGTATGTGCTTTGACACTGCCACTGGAAAGGTGTGGTATCGAGATAGTAGTGGTTTTGGATCAAGCGGTGATCCTGCAAATGGCACAGGTGAACACGCAACACTAACAGTTGCATCCGCACCGTTTTTCATAGCCGCTTACACCGCAGGGGCTGTGGCAGAATGCATTCTTAATGCTGGTGGTAATCCAACGTTTAACGGACTAGAAAGTGCTGGAGGAAACGCTGACGCAAACGGCTTCGGTAACTTTAAACTAGGCGCTCCTCCGACTGGTTTTTTATCTTTGTGTTCTGCAAATTTACCGACTCCAGAGACACAAGGCGTAGATCACTTTGCAATCACTTTAGCGCAAGAGGGTTCTCTCTTTTCAGCTATGGATACCGCAGAAGGAAATTTCAGTGGCAGTGATACTCTACGAATTTACAAAAGCAGAGTCAGCGCAGTCGCAAGTGAAACTTGGGGCTATAGTTTTAGCCACGACGCTACGAACGAGTACATTCTTCCATCCATAAACGCAGCAATGACCTTCGGATCAATCCGCAGCTTGTCGGGCACCGACAACTATGTCGGATATAGCATTCACATTGATGAAAGTGCTGGGACTGCAATGGGAGTCCAGGCGCATACAAACGGAGCGGACACAACTATTACCCATGGACTTACCACCAGTAGATGTATCATTTTGCTTTTCAATCGTTCTGGAGGAGATATCCTGTACTTCCACCCAGACATATCATCTGGAACATTGTTAAAACTTAATAGCTCTGTTTTGCCATTTTCTAGCACTATTATTACGGATGTTACTACCACAACTTTTGATATTGGGGCTGGCGCTGGGTCAGCAACTTACGATTATTTGGTTTTAGCTGAAACCCCAGGCATGACTGACATTTTTTCTTATATTGGCAACAGCAACACTAACGGACCTTTTATTCCGCTAAACGCAAGGCCAGAATTGCTCGTTGCAAAATTAACAACGACACATGCAACTGAGCAGATTCTTTTAGGCAAAGGAAGGCATCCATTTAACGGACCAAATACGCCGAATCTTCTGCCCAATCAGAACACAGCCGAAGGAACCAGTAGTGTTTTTAATACAGATTTTTTAGCAGGTGCACTAAAACTTCGGAACAGTTCAACAGACATGAATTTTGGCGGAGGTTTAAATGTTGGATGGACGTTTGGATCAATTGCTGGCAACGGGACACTACCTCCAATTTACGGTGAATAATTTAAGGAAGGAACTAAGAATATGTGGGCAAAAGTTTTAAATGGGCAGTTGATAGAAACAATTATGATACCCAAAGGAATTACATTCAACGACATTCAATACCCTAAGTCGATCTTTACTTCTGCTTGGACAGATGCAGAGAGAAAATCAATTAATATTCTTCCCTATGTATATAGTGGCAATAATAAAAATGATGATTTATACTCATCAACATCTTCTGATTCAGTTGGTGACGATGCTGTAACAAGAACTTACACAACCACAGCAAATAATTTGGCTCCAATAAAAGTCAATAAACTTGTAGATTCCAAAATCGTTACTAATAATAGATTATCTGAAACTGATTGGTATGTTGTTAGGAAGGCTGAAACAAACACAGCAATTCCTTCACAAATCACTGCTTACAGAACAGCAGTAAGAGCTAACTACGCCGCACTAAAAACTGCTATTACAAATGCGGCCAATGTTTCAGCAATGGAAGCAATTTATTCTTATGCAAATTCTGCAAATTCTGATAAGTTGGTTACGGTGGATGGAACATCTTCTGACGTGATAAACACATCTGCAAATTCAATTACAAGTAACGGTCATGCATTTGTAGTTGGAGAATCTTTACAATATGGTAATGGTGGTGGTGCTGATATTGGTGGTCTTGTTAATGGAACACAGTATTATGTTTTTTCTAGAACAACTAATACATTTAAATTATCACATTCTCATAGTAATTGTGGAGATGCTGCAGCAATATCTTTGACAGCAGTTGCTGAAAGTGGTGATTCACATACATTCAATTCTGTTGGAATTCCTGGCGCTGATATTACTTGGCCACATAAAAAATCAACCATATATAGTGTTTAATAATACCAATAGGAATCTAAAATGGCTATTAACGATAAGTTAAAGAAATTAGGTATTAGACGCACTACTAATAAATTTGTTGGTAAATCGCTTATGGAAAAGGTGATTGATGAGGGCGCAAAACCAAAACCAGAAAAAATATCAGATGTATCACAGTATAAAGAAGAGTTAAAGAATATTGCTGCAAAAGCAAAGTTTCTTCGAGATACTGAATTAGAATTGAAGAAAATAGAAGAAGAAATATCGCATAAGATAAGAGTTGAGTTAATCAATAAAACTCTATCTTCACCATTCACTCAAGGAAAAGAAGTTGATTTTGAATCTGTTAAACAAAAAGCAGTTGAAGAATATCTACCTAAAGCGTTTATCCCAGAACAAATAGAATATCCAGAACCATTTGAATTAGAACCAGCACTAAATCGAGAACTCGCTGAGTTTAAAAGAAAAATTAATCAGCATCTTGCGAAAATGGGATTTGCTGGTTCTGGAGGTGGTGGTTCTGAAAGAATTGCTGATATGCAAGACGTTGATGGTTCTGCACAAGTCAATGGCAGATTTCTTAAATATGAAGAGTCGTCATCAAAATGGATAGGTGATGCGGGTCCAAAACCTGACACCATGCTTTTAGAAGATGGTAGTTCCGATAGTTTAGTTTTAGATACAGCTGATGATGCAGGCGATAATTTATTATATGAAGAAGCCACTGGAGACTTTTTGTTAGTTTTAGCATCACACGGTATTGAATTAAAAGAACACTTTACTTTTAGTAGTTAATAGGATAGAAAATGATAAAGTTATATTTACTCATAGTTGTGGTTGGACTTGTCGGTGGTGTGGTCTATGGTGGTTACTATTACTATAAGGACACACAGTCAAGGATACAAACTCTTACTGAAAATAACGCAAAGGTTATGGCTGCAAAGGCAGCACAAGACCAAACTATTAATACTTTGATTGCAGATAGAGAGAAATTTGACAAACTAAATAAAGAACTACATGTAAAACTAGAAAAAGCAAATGAATACAAAGACACATTAATTAATAAGTTGCGTAAACATGACCTTGCAAAGTTAAGTATGCAGAAGCCGGGTTTAGTAGAAAAGAAGATAAACCGTGGAACAGAAAATCTATTTAGATCGTTGGAAAATCTCACTGGCACTCCTCTTCCCATTCCTATTATTAAGTAGTGGTTGTAGTAGTTGGCGTGATGTTCTTCCAGTAGAAATTAAAACTGTAGAGGTAGAGAGAAAGATACCAACACAGAATAGACCCAAACCAATAAAGATGAATAATATTCATTTTTATGTTGTGACAGAAGATACTTGGGATAAATTTAAAGAACGGTTTGCTAAAGAGAATGGTGATCTTCTTTTTTATGCTTTGAGTGTAAGAGACTATGAGTCACTTGCATTGAATATGGCAGACTTGAAAAGATACATACAACAACAAAAAGAAATTATTGTGTATTACGAAGAAGCCGTAAAACCTATAAAAAAGGAAGATAACAATGGCAAAAGCAAGTAAAACAAAAAAAGCAAGCACAGGTAGTAAAAGTCTTGGTGCAAGTGCTGAAGCTGGTGTAAGTGCTGAAGCAGAAGTTACGAACACAAGTGCGAGTGCGAGCGCAGAAGCTTCTGCCAGTGCAGAGGCACACGCATCAACTACAGTTGGTGGTGCAGATTTAGAAGCATCTGCAAGTGCAGAGGTAGAGGCACACGCTGATGCGAGCGCAGAGGTTACTAACACTGATGTAAGTGCTGGTGCAGAGGTAGGAACGAGTGCTACTGTTGAAGCTTCAACTGGTATATCTGGTGAAGTTGGAGATAGTGGAATTGTTGCTGGAAATACAACCACAGTATCGGCAGGGGCAGAAGCAGGTGCTGAAGCTGGTGCAACTGCTGGATTGCATGGTGTGGAAGCAAATGCAGGCGCACATGCTGGTGTCGGTGTTGGTGTATCAAACGAGACAACGGTAGGAACAGAGGGTGGTGAAATCACCACAACTGCTGGCGCTGGTGTATCTGTTGGTGCCCAAATTGGTGCAGAAGTAGGTGGTGGAGCATCTTTAGAAGATGGTCATCTCAAGGTAGGTATTGATGGTGAAGTCGAATTACTCGCTGGTGTTGAGTTGAATGTTGAAGTGGATATTGATGTTGACAAGGTTGCAAGAGAAGC
>Ga0209336_10001670_pt1 | contig 10792 bp, 7 predicted proteins | sample LinPmetageLP32_FD_184042 | JGI IMG/M metagenome (GOLD analysis project Ga0209336, IMG submission 184042) | Marine viral communities from the Pacific Ocean - LP-32 (SPAdes) (version 2) | ecosystem: Environmental > Aquatic > Marine > Oceanic | place: Pacific Ocean | collected 2009-08-23 | reverse complement strand
TGTTCTTCAATTTGATTTTGAAGAATGGATTGTAGTGTTGTTAGTTCTCTTGCCTGAATTGAAAAGCCGGGCCGGAACAAAACTTTATGAAAATCATCTGTTTTGTCAAAGTCATCGTAGTATGGTGATACATTTAGATTTGTAAGTTGAGCCATGTTATTCCCTAAAATTCAATAATAATTTTAATATCTTCAGTTTGGTCAGAAGCACGTTGAATAGGTTTTCTGTTTTCTAAGTAAATTATATTACCACTGTATGCTTGTAATTCTGGATTTGCATAACCAGATGTAAGTGTTAGTGTACTACCAGATGCAAGTGTAACAGATTCCGTTTCAGTTGATGGTGTTCCATTTGCAGAGGATGTTCCACCTGTGATTAGGTTTGCACCACTAAACGCAGCCTTACCACCAGTTGTAGCGTCTGTTCCATATCCTTTGAAATATTCTTGTTGGTAATATAGAAGACTTAAATCAGAATCCCATTCTACAACTCTACCAGATGCACCAGTTGTTGCCTGTGTAATTACCTCATCAGGTTCAAATGTTCCAGTTGATGTTGCAAGTTTTACAACAAATGTTTGTCTGAGTGTTGAAGTAGTTGCAACAGTGGTTGTTCCAAAAAGTGTAGGGTCTGCAATAAGACCCACTGTTCTAAAGTCATTACCAGCAGTAAAGTCATCACCTTCTGCAGCAGTCAATGTTATTGCAGATAAGACATAATGACCACCAAGTTCTGTGACTGCATTAGAACCATGACCACCATCAGGAGAACTGATTACTTCAATCGCACCACCAGAACCGTCACCTAATGAAGCAGAAGTGGATAGTGCTGTGTCAGAGAAAATATGAGCGTCTGTAAGATTTACATAACCAAATGTGTAACTACCGCCAGCAGCATGAATGGTTGTGTCTGTACCAGCAGTCAAACCGAATGAAACAATAGAACCAGATGACACAGTAATTCTTACGATTGCACCAGATGATGTTCCTTGACTTGAACCATCACCATAAACTGCGGCATAGTAAGTTCCATCTGTATAACCAGAACCACCAGTTACTTTAAGAGACTCAATAGCACCATCAGTTGCGGCTGCTGAAACTGTACTATCGGTTGATACTGGCATAAAGTCTGTAGTCAAAAACTTAGATGATTCTGATTGTGTAATGGTGTACATATATTTGAGAACATAACCACCAATAGCAACTGGTGAGTTGCTTGTTGATGTAGGTTCTGCACCATTATATCCAGTTCCACCATTGTTATCAAGTACTTTGTATACTCTAAAATCAGAAGTCATAAAGTAGAAAGTTGAATCGTAAAGGTTTGTTGCAGCAGAAGTTGCAGTCGTGTTTGCATCATAGTTGTGTTGATACATATCATAGACTGTGCCATTTGCCCAGTTTCTACGAGGAAGTGCAAATGTTATGTCTGTAGAAGAAATGTTCTTTGCTGCTAACATAGCATCCCATGCACGAAATTCTTCTGAAGGACTATCGCCTGGAATTGGGGGGATACCATCTGAACCACTGGTTGTACCACTAGTGAATGGAGTTGCTTTTCCTAGAAACAAATAATACTTGTTCAGAGCTGTTTCTGTAAACGACTCAACAAATTGATTTGCATTATGTTGTCTAAATTTTTCTGTAATGATTGCCGACATTTTTTACACCTTTATCTTATTTATACAAGTTGTCCTAGTAGGTTATACCAGTTGCACCCTCAAATTGTATATTATCTCCATTAGTTTCAATTACTAAGAAACCGTGAGTTGTATCCGTTGCATCCTCAAGTGCTACGTCACCAGTATCCCTTACATGAATATCAGCTGACCTTACAACAGGAAGTCCACCCTTACTACTATTTATAGTTAAATTTTCTACAGGTATTTGACCTGTACTTAATATAACATTAGTAGTTTCTAACGCTATGCCTGAAGTTGTTGCTGTAGTATCAGTGGTATAAGTACTCTTGAACCACTTTCTAGATTCCGTTGCATCTTCTAGTACAATCGTATCTTCATTTGTTTCATCCACCAACAAATCAATAATAGATGTGGTGTCATAACTTTCTACAATAAGAGAACCGTTTTCTTCTAAATCAAATCTATTTCGCTTTGTGGTTTCTTGACCTAGATATTCACCATCCTCTAATAATATCTGACCAAAATCTTCAAGTTGAAGACCAACATCAACACCAGCATCTTTGATAAATTTGTTTGTATTACCATCATTGATAATAAATTTATCTGTTGTTAAGATATCACTGAAACGATAATTACCAATCTCCGCTAATGAGATAGTTTCTTCATTGCTATTATTGCCATCTAGAATAATTCTATCACCTTCATTTACTACAAAACCAGCTGGGAAGTTCCACTCTCCACCCTCTTGTAGTATTCTAGAGTGTCCATCATCTCCTTCTGATGCAAGATTAAATGTTTCGTAGGAACGACCCAAAAATACATCCTCAAGTTTGACAATAAATCCATCTTCAAGAAGAATATCATCACCCGAATCTTGTCCAGCTGCTGATGTTCCATCTAAAACAAGATTGTCTTTTTCTGTATCTCTTTCTAATTGGAAGAATGTGTCTGCTTGGTCAAGAGGTAATGTTCCATCCAACTGTATAACATCAAAGTCACTAAAAGTTGTTCCTTCCATAAGAATACCATCACCACCAAGTTCATTACCGAATGGATATTCTGCTAGGTATGTTAGCAGATTTCTCTGGAACTTTGGTTTTGGTCTTGCGCTAATCTTTGTGACAATCTCTTTTACAAGAACACTGTCTCCGTCACCAGATGGTGTGTATGATTTTTCTGTCATCATACGACTTCCACCAGTACCAACACCATGTGTCACATCAAAGGTGTGAGTTACAGTAGCAGTTTCGTACAGAACAGTATCACCTGTCATCTGGAAACCATCTTCTAGGTCTATACCATCTCCATCCTCAAAAAGAATACCATCACCAACATCTGTTGAAGCAGCACTTGCATCAAGTGCAAGGTTAGAACCTGGCAGTGTACCATCTTCAAAAATCATTGCTTGGTCACGAACACCAATCTCTGAAACAGGGAATGCCTGCAATCTTCTTTGTATAAGTTGGTCAAAGATTGTCTGGAATGTAGATGCAAGAATTGGTGAGAATGTATCTGTGTCACCTGTGTATGCAGCAACACCAGCGGCCGCAGTACCAATTTCTGCTGATATCAGAGTTGCAAGTGTCACTCTACCAAATGGTTGAAACCCAGCTGGGTGAACTGACTTCTTCAACTCATTAACATAAGTTGCAAATGAAGCACCGATCTGTACTTCATATGAGTAGTCTTGATAATAATATGAATCTTGAATACGAACTAAATCTTCACCAAGACGGTTTTGAATATTTGCATATGATGCATCAGATGTTGATGTTACTGCAACACTAGTTGTACCAGTAGCAATATCAGCAGTCATAATAGTACCAGAGGCTCCACCAGAATCCGTGATAGTGACATCTTGCAGTGAGAAATCTATTGGGTCTTCGTTAATAACATGGTCACCAGTATCGACAGAACCAGTGGCAGTTGAGTCAAACGTAATTTGACCATCACCAGTTTCATCATCTAATAAGAAACCATCTCTATCCTCTAAGAGAAGTGTGTTACCAAAGTCTTCATTTGCAAGTTTATCATCAGTATCAGAACCATTTGCATTTGTGCCATTTAGAATTACAAACTGACTATTACTTGCATTTGTTGTAGAGTTTTCTCTGCGAATACTTGCCTGTAAAAGTTTACCACCAGAGGTTGCTTGTTGGACAAGTTTACTTTGGTTGCGGTCAAAGTCTTCATCTATTAAGAAACCACCAACACCTATACTTTCAAGTTGTATTCTATCAGTTGCATTACCAACTGTACCACTTTCTTGTAAAAAGAAGTGGTCAAACCTATCAGTACCATCTAGTATTATATTAGAACCTTCATTAAGAACAATTGTATCATAAGCAGAAGTTGCAAGACTATTACCCATACCTTGGTGGTTTGTACAGTAGTAATATAGTATAGGAGCGTTTGATGCAACAATAATCTGAAGATATGCACCAGCGGTTCCAACATCAATAGTTGCCGCTGAAGTTGTAACACCAGTGGTATATGCAACACCATCATTGTGTGTACCATCAGAAGTTTCGGATAATCGTAGAATATGTTGAGCAGTGACAGCAGCATTATACAATGATGCATCAGATAAATCAAAATAATATGTGTTACCTTCATATAAAACTAGTGCTGGTTGTTTTGCACCGTTAACATAAAATACATTTGCTTCATTTACGGCATCATATGCAACTTTAATTTTATATGTAATTGTTTTAGGTGCTGGTGTAAATGTTCCTGTACCATTTAACATGATACCTTCAGTATCATCAAACTCTTGTTCGTCTTCTAGAAGAATACCTTCGGGGGTAAGAAGTTCTGTTCCTTGTTCTAGTTGGATACCTTCATTAAATGAATTAGACTGTTCCTGTTCAAGTCTAATAACATTTAAGAAAGTTGTATCAAGAACTTTAGTATTAACATCAAAACTTTTAATAGTACCAGTATGTCCAGATGAGGTAAGAGTATTTCCTGCTGCAAAAGTACCCGACACATCTTTCAGAACAAAGTGAGCTCTAAAAGAAGGTTCTGGTGGATTGCTGTCAGTATATCTAAATCCAGAATTAGTAATCTTTGTAGATTTAATAGAACCAATATCTGTAGTCGTTGCGTGTACATTACCATTAGCACCAGTTGTGCTTGCAATAGAAACGGTAGGAAGTTTGGTGTAACCAAAACCACCATCAGTAACTACTGCTCTAATAATTTGTCCAGATTCAAATTCAGCAAAGGTATCACTCTCTAAAACAATTTGGTCAGATGCAGTTGTATATGTATCTAAAACCTCTATAGTGTTGTTGGTCAATATTTGATGACCAACATCAGTAACATCAAGATTGCTGTCTATACCTGTTCCATCTAAAATTAGATTGTCAACTGCATTTCCTCTAATTAAAATTTTAGCATCAAGAGCTGGGGCAAAAGTAAATGTAATTTGTGTGTTTGTTGCGGCCCACTGTGCAGTGTCATCATCTGCTGTTGTTTTGTAGAGAATATCATTTAGATAAACAGTTAATACATCCAGTGTACCACTTGTATTTGAAAGATTAAAAACAGTTGTAGTTCCATCACCAATAAAGTTATCAGTATTGGTTGTTTCCAAAGAAATAGTAAAAGGTTCTAGTTGAGTGTTTGTAGCATCTTCAAGAGTAATTACATCTGTAGTAATTGTTGACTTATCAAGTGTTCCTGTTTCTTGAAGGATACCACCACCAACCATACTTACAACACCAGATGCTTCTTTTACATCTGTGTCTGCTGAGTTTTTAGTAAAGGTAAGAACATCACCAACTTCATATCCTGTACCAGCAGATTCTGTAAACAACTCACTAACAGAACCAGTGTTAACGCCATCCACAACTATTGTTGCAAACTGGTTACCCACTAATTCTACATCAACATCTTCTCCATCAGAATAAAGTATACCATCATTTATCACACTTGTATCAGAAACAATTCCTAATAGAGTAAAAGAAATGACAACATCTTTTACTGTGGAAAGACCAGTGATGTTTTCACCATCAACAAATGTTCCTGTAATATTTGCTACAGTAAATTCAATAACAGAGTCATTGAATGTATCATTTGACTCAACCTTAGTAACAGAGTTTTCTACAGTAGCTGTAGCACCAGATGTACCACCTGTAATTAACTGGTTTACAACTTCATCACCAACAGAAGAACCAACTGCTGAAGCTCTAATAATAGTTGCAGAATCCCATTGACCCTGAGATGCCCTCATCATGTAAATATTTGGATAGAAGATTTCAGATTCTTCACCCAACAACATTCTCATAAAGAGTTTGTGTCCTTCAGATGTTCCTTTGGATGCATACAGGTCTTTAATATTTTTAATCAGGTTTCTTTTGTTTACGCCAGATGCAAGACTTTCTGGAATTGAGTTCATAAACTCATCACGCATATTATCTAAAAATTCATAGAGAGTATTATCGACATCTGCGTATTCCAACATCTGTTGAATACTTTGAATTGGGTTTGCCTGGTATGCAGAAACAGTACCAGTAGAACCAGAAGTTCCACCAGTTACAACTTCACCAGTTTCAAATCTTTGTTGACCACTAATATAAAGATATTCATTTCTAGAGTCATCAACGAGAACTGTTGCAGTCGCTTTACTTGTACCACCAGTAATAGTTTCACCATTAACAAACTGACCTACTGTGCCTTCACCAATTTCAGTTACAATTCTATCTTTGTCTTGTTCATTAAGAATAAATGCAACTGTATTAGTTTCTAATGAAACGTAGTTGACCGTTGATGTAAGTGTAAGTCTACCAGCTTCAAGAAACTGAAAATAGTCTTTTACAAAATTTACAAATACAGGATGGTCTGCCTGAATAAAATCTGGCACCTGTCCTTCAATGAGAGGAGAAACCTTATTAGTAAACTTTGATCTGTTTTCTGACATTTAATTAATACGCCGATGAAGTAGATGTGGATGAAGCAGTTGTCACTGTCGTAGTGGTTGTTCCACCTGTAGTAGTTGTAGTATATCCTACACCTGTTGAAGCAGTTGCATCAACTGAAGATGTAACAGTTGTATTGGTTGTATCAATTTCAAGTATTTGATTTCTTACTGGTACAACATCATAAGAGTTTGGAATTACTGTAACACGAATTTTTGTGGAAGTTACACCATCAACATTTGATACTGCTGATATTGTAATTGTACTAATAGTTATCTTTCCATTTACATAATCTACAACACCAGCAGTGCTTGAGTAGTAAACTCTAGTACCAGATACCAAATAATAAATTCTAAGATTACCAACACCATCATCATCAAAGAAATATTCTCTCGTTGCATCAACAGCACCCATAGAAAAACCAGTTGAAGAAATAATACCACCAGCAGCAGAATTGTGACCAGAGTGTGGATTAAAAAATGCATTGTTAAAATTGAGTATGTATGATGTTTCTGAGTTTATCGGTGGAGTAATAAGTTTTGCCATGATAACTGTTGTTGTGTTATTTAAAATTGAACTGTCAGTGTTATCAATCAAACCTAACAATTTAGAATGTCTAAATGGTGCATTAAATGTTTGTAAATCTGAAGTGTTGTAATTAGAAATGGTTGTACTTACCTTTGAGGACAACTCTGTTGCTAAAAATGTTGTTGCACTAGAGTCATACTGCACTGTTGTAGTAAGAATAAGTTCTGTTGTTTCTGCATCAACAATAACAGGAGTAATTGAAGAAACTTTATAAGGAGCAAGTTCGTTTACCAAGTTACTCTTTTGTGTTTCCGTTAAATTATTTCCTGTGGTAGATTTAATTGAAATGAAAACCTTACCATATTCTGGTGTAGAACTAACACCAGTACTTGTGTCATAACTTCCATCTTCTCCACCAAACACAGAAACGGCTTGAGTATTAGGAAAAAGTTTTTGTACATAAGTTTTGTAATCAGAAGTTGTAACTGCACGACCTTGCGCTGCATAGTCAAGAGGTGCATTAAGTTTTATGGATTGAATTGACTCTGCTTCTGCACCACCTGTTGCCGTACCAACTGTTGTTACTGTAATATCAGTTACACTGTCAATTGAAGAAGGTGAAGAAAAAACACTTGCACCATTTGCTGCGGTTTTATTTGTAATCACATATTGCAATACCACAATGTTTCCATCAGAGATTGCCTGACTTACAACACCATCACCAAAGTATACTTCATATCTTCCTGCTTCTATCTCTTGCAAAAAGTATACTGTACTTGCATTAGTCAATTGTGAGATGTCTGTTGCCTTTGTATATGTGCGTGTAAATGTGTCACTTGCAGAAGTTTGTACCTTTACTGTAAGTGTAGTTGTATCTGCTCGTGGGTCTGTGATAATAAATCTCTGGTCTATGTCAGAACTATCCACTAGATATTTTGTGGTGATATATGTTCCCTCGTAAATCAGTGTGCTATCAAAGTTAACTGTTGAACCAATGTTTGCGGCAGTGATATCAGCGATTGTAACAAACTGATAATTTGTACCATCAACTGTTGTAGTGAATGTTGTACCAGCAGGCATTGTCTTTGTTGAAAGTCCAGTTGCAAGACCAATGTTAACCGTTGCAGTTGGAGCTCTACATGAAGATACTTCGTATCCTAGTTTTTTTGCATGAGACACAACACTAGACCTTAGTGATGCACTATCCAAGAACATTTCATTTGCAACCATATTTGCATTGTAACCCATGTAGTGAGTATTGTATGCTAGAGTATCCAAAAGAATATTCATACCAGAACCTTCAAAGTCATAATCTGTGAATTGGTTCTGAGCCTTTAGATATGTTTTCAGATTGTCTTTGATATTATCAAAGTCAAGTTCTGTAACTCTAAGTCTATTTTCATTTACTGCCATTACCTTAATCTCTCTAACATGATGGATAAGTCAACTAGTTCTGTAGGTTGGTTCACGACATAAAATTCTATAGATACCTCATATGCATTTCTATCCAAATCTGGAATTGCTGTTACACCGACAAGTCTTGCTCTTGGTTCATAGTTGTTAATTACATCTTCAACTTTCCTTGCAAGTATCTGTGCGGTAACTGGAGTCATCAACTCAAACAACATATCCCGAACACCAGAAGCAATCTCTGGATGAAAGGGTTTCTCGTAGTGGTTGAGTAAAACAAGATTACGAATAGAACGCTTGACAGCCTTGACATCAGTAATGTTTTGAATATCAGAATCAGAAGACTTCTTACCAAAGAACAAATCTAAGTCTGAATAAACTCTACTACTACGATTACTATCGTTAGTTAATTGTGCGTCATATGTCGCCATTCTTAAAGACTCCTATTAGTATTTATTTATAAGACTAACCACCAGCAAATACGTTAGAACTACCAGAAGCTACAGATGTACAACCACTTATTCCATCACCAACTCTACCACAACCAACACCATTAACTTTTACTGTAGAAGAACCAGATGCGATTGGTGCTGAATGTGATGCACAAGGTGGAACATTTGGTGGTAACAAATGTCCTGTGTTATTATCACCTTGTCTACTTACACCAATACCATTTACAAATACATTACCAGAACCAGCAGCTCTTGTCATACCAGAACAATGTGTTACGTCTGCATCTCCAATTCTAGTTACTGCCGGCATATGTTCTCTCCCTTTTCATCAACTCTTTCAACTTATCATTAAAGGTTTCCATGTACTCATGTTCCTCATCTGTATGCGGGCCCTCAGGCCAGTCTGGATTAAAACTTATAACATGGTCAAACACCATTGGTATATTATCATACCGTGTGTAAGTTATTAGTTCACCACCATCTTTTATAATAAAAGTACCAAGCATTTTAATTCAAATTAATTGTACCAGCATCAATGTCTACTTCAGTCGAAGCATCCAAGTCTAGTGTACCTGTAATATTTGTTGTCTGGTTTGCTTTGTATGTTTCCGACACTGCACCAGTAACAGTTTCGGTCTTTGCATCACTATAGGTTTCTGTCACCGCGCCCGTAACAGTTTGTGTCATTGTACCTTTGATGACTTCATTCACGTTACCGTCAACTTGAATATCCCAATTACCTTTAATGTAAGTATTGCAGTTTGAGTCGATAGTAAGTTTGACATCACCCTTCACGTTTACAAAATCAGAGCCTGCAATGATTTGATAATTAGTTCCGACTATGCGAGTGTGTCTGTTTCCAGTTGCGTCAATTTCTGTGAAAGTTCCGCTCTTATGGTATTCATGTATGCGTTCAGCATCTGTTGTGTCATCATACTCTTTGATGTGTCCACTTTCTGATTCAAAGACATGGTTCTTTGGATATACTGCTGCGTAAGTTGAGGTTGGTTCAGACCATTCCTCTTGTTTGGAATCTGTTTCATCATCGGTTGTATTTGCGATTGGTATGGTAAGAGTTCTTGCATCTTCTTTTGCCTTTAACATTGAGTGTGGAGTAATCGCCACCTTTTCTTCGTCTACATCATTTCTCGCAAGTCTATTTGTATCTGACTCAAAGAACTTGGTTTCAGTGCTGTAATTGTTTTCATCTTTATCTGTACCGTGACCAGAGATAGGAAGTGCAATAGAGGGATAAACTTTATTTGGGTCAGAGAAACCTTTCTTATCATCAGGTGCAGTAGAAGGTTTGCCTGGCAACGTACCCATGATAATTGGTTGTTGTTTTTCTTTTGCGTCTGTGAAGAACCCAACGACCCAAGTACCCTCAACCAGAAATGATGGGGTATTACCCAAACCTTGCATAGAAGGATTGGTGACAGGACTCATAACTGTAGCCCACGGCAAATCTGCTGTTGGAATATCAACAAGATTTTCTGTGTGAAACCCAAGACAACGTACACGAACTCGACCAAGTTTATCAGGGTCATTGCGATCTTCAACAACACCAGTAAACCATACGAATCCATCAAGACCCATAAAATAATTTTCGGACATAAAATAGACTCCTTACAAAGTTATTTATAAGGACTAACTGATGCCGTCATAGAGATCAGGGTCACGACCACCTTTTGCTGATTTAGGTTTTACAGGGTTATATTCTTCGAGCTCGTACACAATGTCTTGCTCATTATTAATCATTTCTAATTGTGAGAGAGCCGCAAAGGCTTCTTCAGAATCCAAGTTTTTTACAAGAACTTGCCGTGAGCAAATTCGATATT
>Ga0209336_10001668_pt1 | contig 10795 bp, 12 predicted proteins | sample LinPmetageLP32_FD_184042 | JGI IMG/M metagenome (GOLD analysis project Ga0209336, IMG submission 184042) | Marine viral communities from the Pacific Ocean - LP-32 (SPAdes) (version 2) | ecosystem: Environmental > Aquatic > Marine > Oceanic | place: Pacific Ocean | collected 2009-08-23 | reverse complement strand
CAAAACCGTTTTTTGAGCGAACGGCACCATTAAAAGTTGTATTAGCCATGAGATTCTCCTGTCGTGGCAAGTGTCAGTCACATTATGTAACTGTCAGGGATGTGTGTATAATACACAATGCTACACAAAAAGAAAGGGGCAACCGAAGCTGCCCCTACTTGCCTGTATATAACGTGTTTTAGGCTCCGGGAGAACCAAAGATACCCAGTGGGTCGGATACACCAAAGCTGTAACGCTCACGGGCTTTATACCGGCTGTTGCCAGTATCAAAATCAGCATCCATAGAGGTAGCCATTGGACTACGTGTAAAATGCTTCAAGCCGTTTGGAACATCGGTCATAATGAAGAATGCATCAGTATCTGTCAGATAGTGATTGATAGTATACCCTTCAGGTATGGAACCGTTGTTACGGATAGCGTTGAGGTCATTGTCTGCAGTGCCTACGCGACCTTCTGTTTCCAACAAACGTGTTGCAACAAATTGCAAGTTTGGTGGAATCACAAGCTTTCTAGGTTTTGCAGCAATCAAAAGACCACGCTCGTCTGTCCAACCGGCGATCTGAATAACAGCTGCTTCAAGCGAAGTTTCGTTAAGATCGGCTGGGGTGGCTGGTTCGTTAGAGTTAGTACCACCAGAGATTAGGGGGTGAGCAGTTGAACAAAGTTCGACTCCGTCACCATAGGTAGTACCAGAAGAGAAGGCGTTGTTTAGAATAGTAGCCGCCTTGACCTGTTTTGTGTACGCCATAGCGCGAGCAAGTGCCTTAGTATAACGTGCAGACAAAGAGTCATACAGATTATCCTCAATAGCTTCCTCAGTGATTGAGAAACCCATTGCCACTGTCTCGTGTGTATAGCGAGCGGTGAATGCCTCTTGAGCATTGTCATATTCGATGGCCGAGCCTTCGTCTTTGACAGGTGCTGCTGAGAAGCCCGAAAGTTTTGTTTCCTCCTCGAACGAACGGTCCGAAGTCTCAGTTTCAAAAATTTCGGCGTGTTCTTCACCGTATTTTGCGTATTCCAGACCAAACAAAGCGTTTAGGCCGGGGAGCAGCTCTTTAAGTAGCTGTGCGCGTGAAATTGCCATGTTATGTTAACTCCTTAAACGCCAACGGTGTGATCATAACGATGGTAACCAGCGGTAAACTTAACAAGAAACTCCGTAAAGTTACCCGAACTGTCTACTGTGTCTGGCACAACATCAATTACAGTAAATGGCAAGATGGATGTGACATTGTTAATGAACACGCCCATACGACTATTACCAGTACTAGTCAAACCAGTGTTTAACACAAGTTCCGCGTTACACGAAATTGTGGTGGCACGAGTTTTAGCTAATGGTAACAGGCCAGAAGTGGCACCGTCAGCAGATGATCCGGTTACATTTACAGCTTTAAATATAACATTGGGGTCATCTACAACAATAGCTTCAATATCAGATGCTACAGTGCTTGCAGGATAGTTCTGCCTGAATGTTATCTGCCCTGTACTAGGGTCAGTAAAACTACATCCAAGAAAAACACCGACAACACCAGCAACTGCTGAAGTATTATTTTGCAGTGTAGTAATGATAAGCGTACCATCGCTCGTGTACTGCACAACATCTCCATAGAAGATTCCTGTGCCGTAATTTGAAGCAATGGGTATCTTACGGGTAGCACCCGCATAAGACCTGCCGCCAACCAAGCCGACAGGCTTTAGCCCGTAGGGGGCATTTATGGTAGGATAAGCCATTGATAGGACTCCAGATTAAATTAAGTTCCTTTGCCGAATGTTACTTTGGTCTTGCGATCATTAAACAACGGCATACGAGGATCATTCTCGCGCATAAGGTTGTTATCTACAGAGGCCATTTGCCCGTCTGCTTGTTGTTGGAAAAAATCAGTACGTTCGCTGATCATTTCAACTGGAGCCTTGCAGAGCATAAGCCCACCAATCACAACATTGTCTCTAAAACGTTCTTGTTCTACTGTGACCATTGTAATTTCGGGGTGATCTTTAGCCAAACACGGTTCCCAACCTTCGCGTAATTTTGAAGACACATTGGTAGCATCAACCTGACCTTGATTCGACACACGAATATACCGGAAGCTATATCCGTCTTGGGGTGTAGGAGACGGCAAAGTCTCTGGGCGCACCCAAGCTTTTTTACGTGTGGTTCGTTCACGAGTTTTCAATTCGCGATCAATGCGATTCTCAGCCATTTGCTTTCCTCATGTCTATTGCAACCTGCCTAGCGTATTGTTCAGGTGTTAGGTTTAACCGTCTAGCGATCTGCACTTGGGTCTTGGTTAGCCGTATCTTATTAGGAGATGTGCTCCGCGTTGCGGGTGCTACCACCTGTGTCTTTCGCTTCGGTTCAACATCCTCGAAATTATCGGGGAATACTTGACGCATACGAGCATCTATCGTCTCGTAGTATTCATCGCTTTGCGGGTTTACACCCTGTTTGACAAGCTTAGTATGCAACCCCAACGCTAAACTTGTCATCTCGTCATCAACATTAAACCACTGATTAGCTTTTTGCCATTCTGCAGCCCGAGTATCAAACTGTGTTGTTGGAGCGGGTTCTGTTACCTCCTCTACAGGCTTTTCAACTTCCTGTAAAGCAGGCACTTTAAAGTTTGCTAACTTATCAGCCCGTAACTTAACGTTTGTAAGTGCGTCTTGCGCCTCTAACACAGCATCAGAGTCACCAGACTCGTAAGCCTCTTTGTACGATCTCTTTGCTACCTCCAAATCTGCGGCAGCATTCTTCTTAGCCTGTTCAAGTAACGCGGTCTGATTTTTGTTAACGTTACCTTTTAACGTCTTATTCTCTTCCATAAGTTGTTGAGTAAGCCGTTCGTATTCTTGTTGTTGTCGTAAAGCGTCTTCTTTAGCTCTACGTTCGTCGTGGTAGCCTTTGCTGAAGTGCTGTATGCGCTTACGAACTTTCTCAGAGTATTCTTCCAACTCCTCGTCAGTAACTTCGTCTGGAGGTGCAGACGCCTTACGATTCCTGTCCTTTTTGGGAGTATCGTCAACAATCTCAATTTCCAATTCAGAGTTGTTAGAATTATCCGTACTCGCAACTTTAGGCGCAGGTTCTTTATTTCTCGTGTCAGAGATGTCCACTTCAATAGCACCCGAACCCTCAATTTCTATGTTGTCCTCAGCATCAGCCTCATGAGGAAAGTTATAATCTACTTTTTGAAATGCCATGTTTATGCCCTCTGTATACCGGCTGGATCAGCTACCACGGCTTCTATAGAGTCATCGTTCATAAGCCGATACTCTACGCCTTGTATAGAAAACCTTGTGCCAGAGTTCATACGAAACATTACATAGTCACCTACGTTGCACCACTTCCCAGTAGGGAAACGTTCTGGGTCATTATACGCTTGGTCACCCATGTCCATGACAAGTCCTATGATAGACATTACGTGGTCTAACTGTTTGGCTTTGTCTGTCTTGAGTACGTTTGTACCCTCAAACTTATCTTCAGGTCGAGGCAAGGCTACAAGAACCCGATAGCCTACGGGCTTGGGTAGTTGTAACTCAAATTCTTCTTCGCTGATACCCTCTTCAAGAAGTTGCTCACGTTCAAGTTCTTTAAGTTGCATCGTTTTAGTAATTCCCATCATCATCTTCCATATAGTTGCGCGCAAGGTCTACTACGTATGATTTGCCGGCTTCGAGACCTCGAATCAAGCCAACAATCTCTTTGTATTGGGCAAAGTCTTTGGCTCCCCCATTACCTAGAAACTCTAATGCAGAGGATTTATCACCCTCGATTTTATCTTTCAGCACGTCAAAGACGGTTTTTGCCATGTTTAAGTGTTACCTCCTTTTGATTGCATTAACCTAGCAATTTCAAGGTCTACTTTGTTATCCTCAACACGTTTAGCAGCGACATCTTTTACGCCCTGCCTTCTAGCATCGACTGCTAGCTCTGCCTTTTCTATATTTATCTGCTCCGAAGCAACTTTTGCGTCCACCATCATCTTCTGTTGTTTAAGCTGTAGTTCAGCCTGTTTTACTTGTTGGTCGGCTTTATCATTAGCGGCTTTGCGTTGTTCTTCGGCTTGCTTAATCTGCAACTCGGCTTGCTTCATCTGAATAAGTGGGTCTTGCTGCTGTTGTTGTGCCTTCTTCTGTGCGGCTTGTTGCTGGTGTGCCTGTGTAAGTTGTTGACCTGCTTGAGCCACCAAACGTGACAGCTGTACCTCAATATCTTCGGGTAAAGGTTCATTGGGTGCGGGTAGCGGTGCTCCTAACTTCTCTTCTATTTGCTTGCGGTACGAGAACCCGAGGTGTTCAGCAATGTGTGCCTGCAAAGAGGCCATGATCTGTTTTGCTTGTGGGTTTTGCCCGATTAGTTGAGCAACCATGGGGTCTTGCATAAACGAAGTATGTGTAGCTATGTGTGCGTCGTGATCTTGGTATATAAACGCTTTCATCGGTTTACCGTTCAATGCGTCCATATTCTCGCTAATTGGGTCTGTTGGTTCTGCGTCATCACGAGTTGGCACGAGTTTGTCTGCATTCTTAACGCCTAGCACCTCTATCATCTGCCGGTGCAACTGCGGCAAGTCGTAAATTTGCGGGGCTTGTTGAGCCATCTGTAGGACTGCCTGATACTGCACCACACGTTGCGCCATTGTAGAGCTGTTAGGGTCGCTTACAGGTATGACATCGACCGCCATATAGTCTTGTTGTCTAGCGGTTACAGCGCCTCTGTATGGCTGGTAGGAGTACTCCATGGGAGCATACTCAGCCATAATAGCCTTGAGCAGCTTAAACTCCTGCTTCATAGCATAATGTACGCGCGCTTGAACCGCAGCCATGGGCTTTAACGTACGTTCTAGTAAGGCTAAGGTAGTGCCGACAGGAGCATTAGCGGACATGTCGGATATGTTCATGTCACTAATAGCCCCTAACCTTCTACCCTCTGTCGTAATAGTGTTCAAAAGGGCAAGGAGGGTCTGGCTAGGTTCTTTGTACGGCAGCGGCATTATGTTGTCACGAATACTACCGGATGGTACGTCTACATCTTTAAACTCACCCGGCTCAATGGGTGTATCGTCTCCCTTGATACGTAGCCCACGCGATTTCAAACCGCCGGGGAGGTTCGACAGTGTCCCCGCGTCAACTAATTGCCGTATCAAGGAAGTTCCTGCTTTAGCATAGCCACCGATTATGTGAATCAGCCCAAGCCCATAAAAACCAAATCCCGGGACGTACACATAATGTACAAAGTGTTGGCGTTTAAGTGTGAGGGGGTCATCTTCTTCGTAGTTCCTACGAATAGATAACACCTCGCTGCTACCACGTTCTATAGTGACCACATACGGACGGGCTATATCGTCTTCGTCATCTATACCCTCAATGACAAGATCAGCATGTATTTCATACAAAGTATAACGGTAGTCATCTGTTAGGGAGTAACCACCTTCTTCGGCTTTTTTCTCTTCAAGGTCGGAGTAATACGGCATCGGGTCACCTAAATCCATGTCCCGATAGAACCCTGATGCTTGTAACTTTTTGATTTCATTCTTAGTCTTACGCATCACATGCGTAACACGCTCTGCAAACTCAATAGTAGATGCCCCGTAAGGGACGATTACATCTTCTGCAGAGATATACAGGGCTACCTGTCGCCCAATGTTAGGGTCGTAGTAAACCTTCTTGAAAGCCGATCCCGCTAGCCCGAGGCTGTACAACATACGCTCATGTTCAGGACGGTACTCAACCATGTTCTCAGTAAGTTCATAGTTCATGTCAGCCTTGACACGTCCTGCGGCCTCTTCTTTTTCTTTTGTCTCTGCTCCTAATATCTTGGTCTTGACCGGACCCAGTGCAGGAAACGTCTCGCTCATGGTCTCAGCTTGAAAGCGTATGGCGGCTTCTGCTAAAACTGTAGAGTTTACACCGCAGGCACCCTCCCAAGGTTCAGTGCGTTCTTCATATTTAAACCCGACTACGTCTAATCCTCTAACGTAAGTATCAGTCCAGTCTTTTCGACTATCTACATCTGCATCTATTGCAGCCATAAGGTCAGTAGCTAGGTTAGATAGTATGCCTTCATCTAACATTTCGGCTAGGTTACTATCAAACTCCATGGGTGACATAGCATCAGGTACGAGAGTAATTTCCATGCTGCCATCGGATAGGGTAACGGCTTCAGGATCAATAATCTCTATTTCTAAAGAAGAAGTATCCATCTCCTCCACACCAGACAAACCGCCCTGTAACTCTTCGTCTAACCCCATCGGGGCAGCGTATAACCCTTTTTCAATAGCCATGTATCACCTTTAATAAAACCCGCCTCGGCGTTGTTTGAAGTATCGTTGCTCCTCTACTTCGTCCGAAGGCAAGCGTATAAAGCCACCCTGTCGAAAACGCATAAGAGCCATAACCATAGAATCCACAAGGTCATCATTACTCATAAATGGGAATCCTGCAACTTCTTCCACAACTTCCTCTGCCCAACGTGTTTGTGGCACCCAACAAAGTCCAGATGATATTATGTCTGCAACAGAATTTAACCGTGCGGTCTTATCACCTGACCCCCTATGGGGGGTGTATTCCGACACAGGTAAACCCATCCTACGCATCTCTTGGTACAACGCTGTGCCCGAACTCTTTTTCTCAACTATGAAAGAATCCGGGTCCCAATCCCTATACTCTTCCATGGCTAACTGTTTTAACTCTGGAAATTCCATACGCTTCTTTATGCTATTTAACAATATAATATTATATTCGTTAGTTTCTTCGTACATGAAAACACCCCATGTGGTGAGGGCTGTATAGTCTGCACGGTTATGTTTTTCAGCTGCGGCGTCCAAGGACATGATAATATACTCGCAGGAAGGCGGGTCATCCTTAGTCCACTCCAACCACCACTCACGTTTTACAATCGCCGCCTCTTCGGCTGTGGGTTGCTGTTGGTATTGGGAGTTCCACTGGAACGTAGGCATCGACGCTTTTGTGCGAAGCAGTGCGTCCAGATCAAAAAACTCAGGCCAGAGCGGTTTGTCTATAATTTCTTGAGTCTTCTTATCTTTAGTTTCAATTATAGCGGGAAATTCTATGATATCATACTGATCAGAACGATCATTCTGCGCCATGTCTCGTGTAACACGCCCTGTCAGGTCATCCAGATGCCACCGTGTCTGTATGATAGCCACCCGACCTCCGGGCATTAGTCGTGTCCGCGCTCCAAAGGTAAACCACTCATACGCTTTATCAAAGACTTCAAAGTTTCCGTTAATGACATCTTGCTCAGAATGTGGATCGTCCACCAGAAGCAGATCAGCACCCCGACCTGCAAGAGCAGAACCAATACCACAAGCGTAATACTCACCTCCAACATCTGTGTTCCACCTTCCTGCTGATTTACTATCTTGAGCGAGTTTTACGGTAGGAAATATGGACCTGTAAGAGTCCAAAGCGATTAGGTTACGTACCTTACGCCCGAAATCTACCGCAAGATCAGTTGTGTGCGAGACCATCATGACTTTTTTGGTGGGGTTGCGTCCTAGAAACCACGCAGGGTAAAATATAGAAACAAGCTGGGACTTGCCATGCCTAGGAGGTATATTTACGCATATCCTGTCCTTTTCCCCACGCTCAATGGACATAAGCATGTCTGCCAAGATGCGATGATGCTTCCCAACTATGTAATCAGGCTGCATAAGTTTGCAAAATTCAATCAAATCGTCGTAGGCGCGTGTGTTTTCGGTGCGGTTGCTCAGTTCGTCAACCATACGGTCAATTTCTAACGCTTCTTCAGGACTAAATGCGTCTAAATTAGCCATCATAAGCTCAATATCAGCTTCTGAAAAATCTAAACCCTCAGTCATCAGCAAAATCTATGTCATTAGCATCTAATATGATCGCATCCTCTGGCTCTGTCGTTGGATTCACTAACTTTGCCAGCTTTTCACGTAACCGTTCTTTAATATCATCAGTAGTTTGGTGCGTTATGGTGACATCAGACTTCTCAGCAAACAAACTTACGTCTGAAATCTTACCTATAAGCTCCAAAGCGCGCATTCTTACGCGAGGGTCAGGGTTTTCAGACTCTATGATTAGCTTGTTTGTAACCAGATTGCGTAATTGCTTAGAAGACTCTACAACGGAGTGGTTAAATTCAGTTAATATGTCGTTTGTCAAACGGATAGACGGTGGTGTTAATGTTGCGGCTTTCGTGTTGGAAACTTTTTGGGACGTTTTTTCAGGGTTCTGGGCATAAGAAGTTACTAGTGCAGCCGCAACGTCCTTATCATCTTCATCAGGCGTAACATCTAAGCCATGATCTTCTAATTTTGTAACTGTTTCAGCAAGTGCAGCGGTGCGTTCAGGCAAGTTTAACTTGCCAAGATCATCTTCCAAAGGAATACCCAACTCGGGGGTGATATTTAAAGTCATAATATACCGCAGGTTGCTAACCGATAACGCACTAATAGGATACAAAAAATTTTTTGACAAGCGTTTTAAAAAAGAATGGGGGGGTTTCCATGTTATGGGGAAGTTTTCCCCGAAACGGAAAAATAGGAAATTATTTGAGTGAATTGGTATCTATATCTGTATCTGGAATCCTAAGCGACAGGCGATGGGGTGGGGCGGGGGTATGGTCAACTGATACCAGTTTTGGGGCAATGCGTCTGGAAAGTTAGGGAGTTTCCCTAACATTTGTTTCGCTGTATAGAATGTTATGCAATGCAGTATCATGTCATTTAATTGCATCTGTTGCGTTGAGACTATTGTGTGACACGTTATGACATGGCATTAATTGGTCATCGGAGGCCAGAACATAATGGGATGGCACGATAAACGGAGGGACATAATATGTCTTCATCTAACCACGGTCTCGGCGATATCGCCACAGGCGTCTTAACCAATGCAGCCAACACTGTTGGCAAAGCGCGCGAAACCTACGGCAAGGAGATCAAACTTGCTTGGGCAACATTGGCCTCGGCCAAGGTACTCGATGCTGATGGCAAAGAGACTGATCAGTACGTCTTGTCTTGGACGCAATTTGTTAGTCCCAAAAAGACTAGCAAGAACGACAACTACCTGTTGTCTAGTGTCTCGCAAGATACTTACGACAGCGTCAAAAGCATTTTCGTTTCCGGTCTCAGTGACTGGGAAAAGGCGACTATGACTAAGAGCGCAATTGCCCGTAAGGCAGGCTCGCTCTTAGCCGATGCAAAAGATGCATGCCTTAGAGTTCAAGATGCAGAACTCTTCAAGGCAACAGGGGGTGTCTTATCCCTTATTGTCAAAAATGAGGATGGGTCGTTTAGCAAGCGCATCCAGACTGAGGCAGCAGCCGAGGCCGATGCTAAGGAAGCCGAGACAGGCCCAGTGACACCGACTGCGACTGATCCAGTGACATACACTGCTACAGTCGCAAGCCAGTTCCAAGGCTTAATCAACACCTTAAAGGCAGGTGCTGGTGACAAGGCAGACGAACAAGAGGTCGCGACTGATTGGGCAGTCAGCCCAGTACTTGCAGCGGTTGAGGAAGCTTACAAGCTGCTTCAAGCCTAGTCCACCATCACCATCGGTCATCCCCTCGGGGGTGGCCATTAACATTGAAAGGAAGAAAATGCCAAACTTTATAGATGACCGACACATGGGATTACTTGCTTATATTGGGAACAAGGCACGGCAAGGTAAACTAGAAGACGTTAATATCACAGTTGACGATGTTGATATAATCATCGCAGCGATACAAGATCGCGACAGAGTGATTAGAGAACTACAGGCCATGAACAAGGCCCGAGGTAAACTCTTAAATTCTGTTATCAGCATGGCAGAACAAAAACTTTCTTAGTCCATCGGCCATCCCTTCGGGGGTGGCCATTTTTTTATGTCTGCAATTTGGTGGACAAATTGATACCAGTAAAGGGGTTGCGTAGCGCGTCACGTCTCGTTGCACCTGTGTCCCTGCGCGTGTCACGATACCAGTAAAGGGGTTGCGTAGCGCGTCACCTCCTGACACGTTTTGATTTGTTAGGGAACTCCCTAACTTGCACCGATACCAGATGTGGGGTTGCGTAGCGCGTCACACGTTACACCATTGTACCACCACCATCAGGTAACACGTCATGAGTTAGGGAACTCCCTAACATGTTACGATACCAGTATCAGCGTAGCGCAGCGCGTGTCGAACAAGTTAACCCATTGATTTTAAAAGAAAGTACCATTTGTACCACTAATGTACCACTCCAAAACGTAGGTAAGTCATTGAAAACAAAGTAATGTAGCTAATGTACCATAAATATATAAATATATATCTTTCTATTATTGAAAGAGTAAGAGGGGGGGATGCGCGGCTTCCAGACCTAGGTATATATATTTGGTACATTGTAAACTTTGGGACATTCTTTTGTTTTCAGTAACTTGCAGACCCCCACAGTGGTACATTATGGTACATTACATCACACACCACGATGCACCACAAAACTGCACGACTTGACACAGATAGATACTTGTGCTATACTATAAGTAGAGTGAAAAAACCAAGACCGAAAAATTCAACCAAAGTTAGGGAAGCCCCTAACATATCAGGAGTAACAAAATGCTAGTACGTTCAACAAGCTGGGTAGCCCGTCTGCCATTCACATTCCTAACAATCACACCCGCAAGAGTGGGCTTCGACACCACGTCTTTCGTGATCGTATCTTTCCGCTAAACCAAAGTTAGGGAAGCCCCTAACAAATCAGGAGTATCAATTATGTCATTACCAAAGCCAACAATGTTCATGCAAGCGATGGGACAACTGGTCCGTCCAATCTTCAAC
>Ga0209336_10001665_pt1 | contig 10799 bp, 12 predicted proteins | sample LinPmetageLP32_FD_184042 | JGI IMG/M metagenome (GOLD analysis project Ga0209336, IMG submission 184042) | Marine viral communities from the Pacific Ocean - LP-32 (SPAdes) (version 2) | ecosystem: Environmental > Aquatic > Marine > Oceanic | place: Pacific Ocean | collected 2009-08-23 | reverse complement strand
AATGAAAAATATTTAGCAGCATGGGATGTAGATATAAAAGATAGATATGTACCGGGAGTAAATATATTACATAGAGAAAGAGCAGCAGTAGCTCCAGGTAATTGTCATCACTCTATTATGTATAAACATTTAGAAGAAGTAGAATCGGAATATATTTGTAACTATAATCCTTGTCAACCATTTTTGGATATAAATAAAGTACAGGAAGTTATAGATTGGTTTATAAGTAGTAAGCATGATAGTGCTATAACAGTTAAAAAAACTAGAAACTTTTTTTGGAATGATAATCTAACTCCTACTAACTTTAAAGCTAATGATAGATTATCTACTACATCCGGACCTTGGCTATATGAAGCTACTCATTCTTTAGTTTTTTATAGAAAAGATTATATGCTTAATAACTGGGAATTATTTTCTAATAGTGAAAATGACCCTCACCCATACGTCATTGACTGGTCAGAAAAAGAACTAGTTGATGTAGATACAGAAACAGATTTTAAATTAGTAGAAAAATTATATGAAGTACGTAATAGACATTGATGATACTATCTGCAAAGAAGAAGGCCCTGTAATAGGAAGAAAACCCTTTAAAGATAGAATAGAGAAGATTAACAACATGTATGACCAAGGTGATATCATAATTTACTATACAGCTAGAGGTAACAAAAGCGGAAGAGGAGAAAAGTATTATAGACCTATTACCGAAGCTCAACTAGAGAGCTGGGGGTGTAAGTATCATCATTTATACTTTAAACCTTTTGATGCAGATGTATTTATAGACGATAGGGGCATACATCCTAATGATTTTTTTAATGGAAAATAATTTATATATTAATGGCTGCAGCTATACGGCAGGAAATTATTTGAAAGATCATGAAACATGGCCTTTTAAGTTATCTGAACTGTCGAATACTACTCTATATAATTGTGCTATAAACGGACAATCTATGGGATCTATATACTTAAACAGTATTTCTCATTTAAGAAAATTTGATAGTAAAAATACCTCAGTAGTCATAGGTGGTACATGGCCAGGAAGGGAATTTTTCACTTACAAAGGGTTCAATATTAATATGACTCCTGTTGATTGGGCTGAAAAAATAAAATTAGAGAGTAAAGTATCTAAAATGAGAAGATTAAATTCACATAAACATATAGATATAAATTCTAATGAATTTCAGGGGGAAGCTGATACTATCCGAACAAAAGATTTAGATAAAAAAATATTACCAATATATTTAGCTAAAAGAGAATATATAAAGCAACTTATTATTCATAACCCAGAACATAAAAAAGATACATTTACTAGGGACTTAAACTACCTTATTGGCTTACAGAATTTTTTAGAAAATAATAAATTTAATTACCATATAATGCTTTACGGAAGCTGCAGTATATATTTAGATTATTTAGATAAAGATAAAATTACACATTATCAAATAACAAAAAACCCAACTGGTCATCCAACAGCAGATGACTGTACAGTAATTTCTAATAAAATATATGAAGCAATTTTTTAATATAGTACTGCCAATGGCAGGAAGAGGATCGAGATTTAGACAGAAAGGATATAAAAATTCTAAACCGTTTATTGACGTAGAAGGTAAACCAATGATTCAAAGAGTAGTTGAAAATTTAAATATTGAGTTTGATAAAAACTTTAAATTTATTATTCTATGTCAAAAAGCAGATTATGAACAATATGATTTTTCTTTATTTAACAAAATAGTAGGACATGATAATATTGAAATAATAAAATTGAATGGAATAACTGAAGGAGCAGCATGTACTTTACTTACAGCAAAAGAGTTTATAAATAACCGTGTACCTCTACTTAGTTTTAACTCAGACCAAATGATTGACTACAATCCAAGCGAAACCTTTAGTAGATTAAGTCTACATGATGGAGGCATGCCATGCTTTAAAGGAAAGGGACCTAAATGGAGTTATGCTAAAGTAGACGAAGAAGGATACGTAACTGAAGTAGCAGAAAAGAAACAGATATCTAATGATGCTACTGCTGGGTACTATTACTGGAATAGAGGATCTGATTTTGTTAAATATGCTGAACAGATGATTGCAGCTAATGACAGGCTTAATAACGAATTTTATGTTGCACCAGTTTATAATTATGCAATTAAAGACAGTAAACATATAGTAATAACTCAGGTTGATAATATTTATCAAATGGGTACACCAGAAGATTTACAAGAATATTTAAATGGAAAATAAAAAAATTATAAAGTTTGCCATTTTACTACATGGATATGTAGGAGATTTAAACACGTTTGGTCAAAAACATAAAAGTATACACGCAGGAAAATATTACGATATTAATTTAGGTAATAATATTACTTTATCAGCAGGATATGAATCGTATAAAAAATTTTCTACTTCTTCTGATAATATAGAAATAGACTACTTTATACACTCTTGGTCAGTTGATCAAGAAGAAAAGATATTAGAACTATATAGACCTAAAGCATACAAAATAGAAAAGCAAATAGACTTTACTGGTGATTTTGATCCAAAAAAACATACCGGTACCAAAGAAAGGTACCATGTAACTAAAAGTAGATCATACTCTCTTAATGAAAGTATAAAACAGTTTTTAAACTATTCTGATGGAACAGAATATGATTTTATTTTTTCCGGCAGATTTGATTTAGTCTTCATAAATCGATTTGATATAAGAAATTTAGATAAAAATAAACTTTATACTCCTAAATGGATTGAAGATTTTAAAGGAGGATTAAGAGAAGTTGATCCCACAAAGAAAGTACAAGATTTCTGGTTTATGGCTCCAAAAGAATCTTTTGAAATTATAAACGAGGAGTTAAGTAATAATATAAATGATTATATGGATAATACTATAGGACCTACTGGACCTTCTTCTCACCATGTATTAAAATTACTATATAGAAAATTAAATATAGAACAAGAACAATTGCTTCTTCATTATAGCGTAAAACATGAGGTTATGAAAGGAGATTTCGCTCTAGTTAGAGATTATGTACACTACCTTGGATTGTATAATTGATAAATTATTCGTATATTTATAGATAAGAAAAGTTATGAAAGATAATATCAAAGTTTTTATTGGTTATGATTCTAGACAAGATAAAGATCCTTTAGGAAAAGGAATTATTAATCCTCCTTATGAAGTATGTAAAGCATCAATAAAAAATTTTAATACTAGAGTACAAATAATACCTTTAAAATTAGATGAACTGATTGAATTAGGCATATATAATAGAGACAAAGACCCGTTAGCTTCTACTGAGTTTACATATTCTAGATTTTTAGTTCCTTACCTAAGTAACTACAGAGGAATATCATTATTTTGTGATTCAGATTTTCTATGGCAAACAGATATTACTGACGTGTTAAAGTACTTTGATACTAAACATTCAGTTATGTGCTGTAAACATGAATATACACCAACTAGTAGTACTAAAATGGACGGACTTGTACAAACTACTTATCCTAGAAAAAATTGGTCAAGCCTAATGTTATTTAATTGCTCAGACAGGCACTGTAAAGAACTAACCCCTGAAGTTATCAATAACGAATCACCAAAATTTCTACACCGTATGCTTTGGACTAATGACGAAAAAATAGGAAATATACCATTAGAGTATAATTGGTTAGAAGGTGAATATAATAATTCAGTTAATCCAAAAGCTATACATTTTACCGATGGAGGACCATGGCATAAGACTTGGGATGGTGATTATAGAGCTAATTGGGAAAATATATACAATACATTATGATTAAATGGTGGAAAAAAGGATACTTCGATGATTTAAAGCCATTCGATGTATATCCTATAGAAAATTTTTTAGATAGATATAAAGGAGCAATTAGTACTTTTGATGGATACGATGAGATGGAATCTGAAGGAAGATACTTCTTAGGTATAGACTCAGATAATCTTGACGATCCTGAAGTTAGACATTTCAATAATAAGTATAATAATCCTAACTGCTCTATTCCACAAAATCCTGAGAAGAAAATTTGTTTTGTTTACCATCAAGCTAGAAATTTTAACAGACCTGAATACCATACTAAAGAAAATATAAAATTTAAAGGACAAACAACAAACTATAACGGTAGAGATGGTCAAATCCGTTCAGGATGGTCTTCTCCTAAAATTGAAAATATTCATATTAACCCAGTTAGAAAAGGAGAGTTAACAGGAGATTGGATATACTTAGAACTGCCTCATGAATTATTTTATAGAAATACATTTAAAACCGGCAACGGTGCATCTATAAAACTAGCAAAAAAGTTTGTTAATGAAGTGGAAAATACTATTGGATGGAATGGTGTTGAAAAAATTAAAACTGTAATTAAAAAGTATGATAAAATAGACCCTGACTGGAGTCACGATTTTCCTATTAATGGTTACTTTCAGCTTAAAAAAGATGGGCTACTATTTCCCGGTGTTTGGGATAAATACAATCTTATATGTGGGCATTCATACCATAGAATGATAATGACAAGTTTTAATAAAATAAATTTTCCGTATATTGTACCTGTTCCAAAAGGTTTTGACGGATTATGGTATGCGTGTTCAAAGTATAATTCGTTTTCATTTAATAACGAAGATTATTATTTAGGAGTACAAATAGATACTAATAATAAAGATATTGAATATACATTTACTAAAAATCAAAATTGGGCAATACAAAAAAATGCTTATAGGTTAAAAAATATATGAAACCAATATCATATGCATATATAGAAACCACAAACTACTGCAACTTACAGTGCTCTTTTTGTAACAGAGACGAGGTTATTGGAGCATTACAGCATATGCCACTATCAAAATATAGAAAGCTGTTAGACAGTATTAAACATCATCCTATAAAAGAAGCTAAATTAATGGGTATGGGAGAACCAATGCTACATCCACAGTTTGATGAAGTTTGTAAAACATTCAAAGAATATTTTCCTGAAGCTTTTCTTATAGTTGCTACTAATTGTCAATATAACATAGGTGAAAGCAGACCATTGAGAAAGCGATTCCAAAATGCATTACAATATATTGATTTACTTTACTTCTCTATTGATGGATATGATAAAAGTTACGAAAGAGATCGTTCTCCTGCAAAATGGAGTAGGTTACTGTCTTTTTTAGCTAATTTTAAAGACATAGATAGAAAAGGATGTAGAGTAACCTGTAACTATGTCGTAAATCCCCAAAACGTCAGTGATATACAGAGAGTAAATGACGAAATAGTTAATGGATACGGATTAGAAGAATTACGTTTAAATATTGCACAAGATTGGAGTGAAAACAAATCTCTTCCCGGTGGTTATACATTAGATCAAATCGATTACTTAAGAAAAAGTTGGAAAGATAATGTTAAAGGCAAAAGCGAATGGGACTTTAGTGATTGTTTTTGGGTGGAAGAAGGTATATATACTACAGTAGAAGGAAATGTAAAGATGTGCTGCATGAATACCGGTGCGGAACCATTTGGTAACTTATTTGAAGATACTATAGACAATATAAGAACGACAAGCGACTACTTAAACGTAAAAAAAGGCTGTAATACTAATAATCCAACTTCTCATTGTAAAAACTGTTCATATAAAGAACTTACACCGTTGTTAACTGAAATTACAAGTTAAATGAAAAAACATTTAAAAAATATTTATAGAAAATGTAATCAAGAAGATAAAACTCTGTATAAATATGTTTTAACTCAAAATGAAAGAAACCACCCTATTCCTAAAAAACAATTAAGAGAGTTTTTCGATAGTCTAAAACAAAAAGATATATGTTTCTACCCTAATACATCTAATTTAAAAAAGAAAATCTGTGACTATTATGATATAGAAGTTGAAAACTTATTACTTACCCCAGGCTCTACTTTTGCTATAAAGACTATATTTGAAACATTTGATGTTAAAGGAAATAATATAGTTTCCTCAGATTACTGTTTTCCTATGTATAATGTATTTAGTGAACTATACCAAGTTGAGCTTAGAAAAGCTAAATATAAAAGTATGAGATTAGAGGTTAGTGATATTTTATATTTAATTGATAATAAAACTAAATTTATTATTTTAGCTAATCCAAATTCTCCATTAGGTGATTTGTATACAGAAGAACAAATTATAAGTTTATTAGAAACAGGAATACATGTTATTATAGATGAAGCATATATAGAGTTTACTGGTCAAGATAGCTGTATACATTTAATAAAAAAATACCCTAATCTTATAGTAACAAAAACTTTTTCTAAAGCTTATGGAGCAGCTGGCTGTAGAGTCGGTTTTTTAGTATCTTCAAAAGAAAATTTAGAGTATCTTTCTAAATTTAGAGCAATGTATGAAATAAATGGAGTAGGAGCAAAGTATACTGAATTTATTTTAGATAATATACAAGATTATAATAGCTATATACAAAAAACTTTTGAAAATAAAACTCTTGGGATAGCAAAATTAAAAAAATTAGGACACTCTATAATTGATACTGACAGTAGTTGGTTTTTTCTTAAAAGATGGGGTAAGAAAGACAATCTTAAAACCTTTAATGACCTAGGTATAAGTTTCAGAACACTTGTTTTACCGGATGATATAGAGTACATAAAATTTAATTACGATTTAAAATTAAATAATGAGGATTTTAAAAGCTTCAAATAAAGAAAGTGCTAAAAAACTTTTTGAGGAAACATATGTATATCACTGTAGTTCGTTCTCTCCAAAGTTAGCTGTTATTGAATATAGGTCAACATTTAAAGAGATACAAGATAATCTAAGATGGCAATTCCTCTACGGTAATTATGGATTAGTTGCAAATATAAATAATTTCAGCAATTGGTTTTATAGATTGAGTGAGTTTATGGTAAATCAAAATGACCCTCAAACGTTAAGACATAAAGTTAATATTGCTGATCTACTTATATCAACAGATATGAAAACTAATATACCAGTAGGAGTTTCTTTAAAACCTCAAGGAGGATGGACAGAAAGTAGACTAATAGATTTAGATGAACTACATTCTAATAGTAGAGACTACTTAGGTATTGTTTTCCCAGGTTATACAAGATTATCAGGAAGTATTTTTCTAAACCAACCTCTTAAGAATGTTATGATTTATATTAAAAAAGAACATAACTTACAAATTAAAGAATCAGATATTATAACTAGAATACATAACACAGATCAACTTTTAAAACACTATACTCCACAAAACGAGGATAAAAAAGATGATTATGAATTTGACTTTTATTATAAGGAGTCCAAGTTTAAAGGAGAAATAAAAGATGGGTTTCGACTCCACTCCGTTACTGAAACTAAAATGTTTAAACTAAACTCAGTAAAAAAAATTAATATTGATGAAAGTTATAGTCCTCACGATGGACCTCATCCATCAAACTCTTATACAACCGATACGTATAGAACTTTTGATCGTTTTTGCGAAAATTTATTTAATAAACAGGTTAAAATTTATACAAAGACAGGGTACGGTATAAAATTAAAAGATAAATTAAGAAGTAATCTTAGAAAATTAACTACAAAGTTCTTACCTAACCCTAATCATCTTAATAAACTTATGACCCGTAATAGCACTAAAAATTTTAAAACAGGTCATAAACAAGTTCATCCTAGTAAATTTAATAAACTACCACAAAAATATAAGGTATTTTATTCTTACCTTTGGGAACTTTTACACAAACAGGAAACTAGATTACCATCTAAAGAACCCGTACTTATTAATAATCAAGACCCTATAGGTGGAGCAGAAATAATAGAAGCAGAAAAAATTACCGTGAAAGAATGGGTAAAAGAAAATAATAACGAAGGAATTATAATAATAATTAATGAAAATATAATTCAAGATATAGAAAGAATTTATTTTGAATTTTTATACCTTTTTTCAGCTGATGCTACTATTATTCAAACCCCTTCTAAAGACATACAGATAATTAACTGTGGACATTCTCACTGGGTAACTACTGATAAACCAAATATATTAACAATAGATAAATCTTTTTATACTTTATGAAATCAATTGGATTTTTAACACCTTACAAACATTTACCAGAATTTACTAATTTTGTTTCTAAACAATTTAAATGTATCAGTATGGTTAATCAACCAAAAAAAAATCTTAATATTTATAAAAGTGTAGATTATTTATTTGCAGCTCCAAACTACCTACCTTATATAATAGAAGATAATGATATTAATGAAAGTAGTATTAAGGCTATAGTTACACCTTCTACTGGCGACAATCATATAAACGTCTCTATACCGGTTATTACTATTAAGAATGATAGTATATTAAAAGAGATATACTCTACTGCAGAACATAATTTATATCTATGTTTAGCTTTGCCAAGACAAATAGGAGAAATTGTAGAACTAAAAGAAAAAACTTTAGGTATAATTGGGTACGGAAGATTAGGTAAAATATTAGAAAAAATAGCTAAACCTTTGTTCAAGCAAGTAGTTAGAGCAGATACAGACTTCATAGACGATAACTTTTTTTATGACACTGATTTTTTATCTATTAATATAGATTATAGAAAAGAAAATATAGACTATATAAATAAAGAATATGTTGGAAAATTCAGAAAAAATATCTATATTGTTAATACTAGTCGTGGCGAAGTAGTAAATGAAGTAGATATAATAAAATTAATACACGATAATAAAGTAATTGGTTATGCTACTGATGTTATAAAAGAAGAGCATTCACCAAAATACACAGTACTTAAAGATAATAACGATAAACGTATTTTAATTACACCTCATATAGGAGGAACAGCTATAGAAGCTCAAGAAAAAGCATATAAAAGAGTAATACAGAAAATTAATGAATGATTTCCCAAAATATAAAGAAGTATTAGACTATATCACAGAGTTTAAACCTATGCTTATATTAGAATACGGTGCTGGTAAAACCACCTTCGACATAGATAAACTATTAGACGAATTAAACTACGGGGGTAGCATAGTAGCATTCGAAGACAACAAAGAGTTTTATGATATAGCAGTTGAAGCAGGGTGGAATTACAAAAACAGCATAAAACATGTAGAGATAAGATCAATCTCAGATGATCACTTTAAAATTCCAAATGATCTTTATGAATATGTCCACGATTATGAAGAATTCAAAAACGTTGACCTAGTAATAATGGATGGACCTGATTTAAGTCGTTTTGATCCCTACCCTTTTTCTATTATAAATCTTAAAAAGTTAGTAGAACTTAAAGGAGAGGAAATACCTTTTTTTATAGATGGCCGGACAGGGTATAACATCTACTATAAGGAACATCTAGGGTATAAAACTAATATAGCACAAGCACCTAAAATATGAAAATTATATCTGAACTTTGCCAAAATCATAATGGTGATAGGGAAATACTGGAAAGAATGATTAAGACCGCTGCAGTATGTAGCGATATAATTAAAATACAATCTATCAAAGCAAGTAATTTTACTTATAGAAAAGAGTATGAATCATACAGGCCCTATGATGATGAGCATGAAAGACTAAAAGGATTGGAATTAACAAGAGAAGATGAAGAATATTTTATCTTTAAATGCGTGGAATATGGTGCTCAATCTATGACTACTATATTTGTTCCTCAACATGCTCCTTATTTTAATGAACTAGGTTACGATAATTTAAAACTATCTGGTTACTCTATACCTGCATTTGAATACGGTAAAAAATTAAAAAATTTTAGATTTAAAAAATTATTTTTTTCTACTTCAAGTTTATCCTTAGAAGAAATAAAAGAGACTATAAAAAATCTAGATAGTATGCAAATAGACTATTGTATGCTTCAGTGTACTTGTGTTTATCCAACACCTTTAGCTAAACTTAATTTACAAAATATTAACTTTTATAGAAATGAGCTAGGAATTAATAAAGTAGGTCTAAGTGATCATTCTAACCCACATGAAGATAAATTACTTTCTTCTAAATTAGCTATTTTTCAAGGTATTGATGCCCTTGAAAGACATTTTACAGTCCTTAATATAGATGAAACTAGGGACGGTAAAGTTTCTGTAACACCTAAAATGATGTCTGAAATAAAAAGATTCAGTAAGTTATCTAAAGTAGACCAATACCAGGAGATTAACAAGTTTAACGATTTACAGATATTTAACCATGATTATTATAGAGGAAGATTCTTATGAGTAGTATTAAATTAATTATTTTTGATTTAGACGGCGTTCTAATTGAAACTAAACACTTACATTTTAAAGCACTTAATCAAGCATTAGGAGAATATGCTTTTAATTGGGCTGAACATCTTGCTATATATGACGGACTAACAACTAAGCAAAAATTAAAAGTTATATCCGAAAAGAAAGGTTTACCTGTTGAAAAACATAATGAAATATGGAGAAAGAAACAGCTTATTACTTTCGAAATGTTAAGAGACATAGAACCTGACCCTAGACTACAGGCTATTATGTCTACTTTGTCAAAAAAAGGATTTAAAATAGGATTATGTACTAACTCTATACGTAAGACTGCTATTACAGTATTAGCTAAATTAGGTTTAGCTGAATATATGGATTTTATACAATCTGGAGAAGATGTTAATAATCCTAAACCTCATCCTGAAATATACTGGACTGCAATATCTAAAATGAGTGTGTTACCAGAAGAGACTCTCATAGTAGAAGATTCACCTTATGGATTACTTGCTGCATCGAGAAGCAAATCTTATATTTACAGAGTAAAGAATCCATCTGAAGTAGTTGTAAATAAAATTTTAAGTAAAATAGAGCAGATTGATATGGGAGAAAAACAATTAACC
>Ga0209336_10001661_pt1 | contig 10813 bp, 12 predicted proteins | sample LinPmetageLP32_FD_184042 | JGI IMG/M metagenome (GOLD analysis project Ga0209336, IMG submission 184042) | Marine viral communities from the Pacific Ocean - LP-32 (SPAdes) (version 2) | ecosystem: Environmental > Aquatic > Marine > Oceanic | place: Pacific Ocean | collected 2009-08-23 | reverse complement strand
TGAGATTACCGCTATCGTCCGTAGTAAAAGAGAAATTTTTTCCTTTAGGATCTTTTTTACCTCTAGTGGCTGATCCAATTATTAACTCTCTATTTCTTTCATCGCCTCTAGATCGGCTTGATGATCTTACCTGCATAAAGAATTCATGTCCAGAAGTTGCAAGAGTCAAAGCGGTTCCGCTTGAGTTCTTAAGAAGAAGACTAAGGCTGAACGTATCACCTCTTCTGCAAGTAATGTTTAATTCTTCTGCGGTATCTAGATTTACAGAACTAGCCATATCATATATTAATTAGTTGGTCAATTATATCTCCAGAGTCAGATGCAGCCTCACTTTCATCTAGCTCTCCCCTTTCTCCTTGTCTTTGAGCTATAAGCTTAGACTGCTTTACAGCTTGCTGATCTACTCTTTCGTCTTTCCTATCTTCTTTCAACACCTCAAGCTTTTCCTTAAACTCTTGGTCATCAGTCTTAAACCCAAGTGTTGCTTGAGCTCTAATTAACTCAATCTCTCTTCTGTACTCGTGCTTTACTGACTCAAGCTGAGCTTCAAGTTGATTCTTAAGCTGCATTTTTTGAGATTCTATTTGAGCTTCCATTTGCATTTCCTGCGCTCTAGCTTGAGACGCCTGCTGAGCTGCTTGTGCTGCTTGTTGGGCTTGCATCTGAGAGTTTTGAGCAGCCATATCTTGCATTGCTTTCATTCTCTTTTTACGTCTGACAATCAAAAGTCTTTCAGCTTGATTTACATCTTTAAGGTTTCTAATAGCAATAGCGTCCTCAAGGTCAATTTCTTTTTGAGCTAATGAAGTTTGAATGTTTTGCTCAAGGTATTGCCTCTCCATCTCTTCCATCTCTTTCTGAACCTTAACTCCGAAGTTGTACATCGGAAGCTCATTAAAAGAATGAAGTACTTTCATGTTTTCCTCACCAATAGCGTTTTCATAAACGTTCATCAAAACAGATTCTTTTGGAATAATCTGCAAGCATTTTACAATGTCTTCACAAACTTTCTTGTAAAGAATCATAGAAGCATTTGTAATATCGTAAATAGCATTATTACCCGCAGCCATCGCCTGCTCCCTTACGCCTACAAGTGAATCTGCTTTTGGTGTAGTTCCATCCATCACTTCGTTGATTCCCGTAGCATCACGGATCATACGTAAGTAGTGGTTATACAAACCAATTAGCTCATTAATGTTTCTTATAGAGTTGCCAATTTCTCGAACTGGAGGATTCTGGAAGCCGCCATCAGGGTTTTTAGATCTATAATAGAACACACCTGTCTGCTCGTATATATCATGAAGCTCAAGCGGCTGTAGCTCACCACCTTTACCTAGTTGTACATTTTCTAACCCTTCAATGTCAATGATCAAACCATCTGGCTTTGCCTTAGCAATAGCCTGTTGAATTTTTAGGTGTGTGATTTGAAGCATATCTGCAAAACCAACACAACTATCTACCATTGATTTAGTGTTGTTGTTCAACACATTGGTAGCCACAACAGAGTAAGAAAGCTTAGCCTTGCTAATGTCGTGTATGTTCTTTGGTACGTTAGCCTTTAATCCGTAGTCAATAACGAAATCTGTGCCTAAAATATATTTGCCAGAATACACTGTAGTAACCTCCATCTTATGTGGCTTTCTTTCAAACACACTTCCGGCTCTTTCCTTATAAGTATATCCTTCAAAGTAAAAACCTACATTTCCATGCCTATTCTCTCTTTCTTCGAAATGAAGACAATCAACAGAAAGAAACTCAAACTCCATAAGATTAACCATGTACTCATTAAGGTCTTGGTTTTTAAGAGAAGGTACAGAGTCATGCATATATCTGTCATTACTTCCTTGCTTAGTAGCTGTCTTAAGAATTTGTTTCATTTCCTCGTCAGAAAAATCATTACCAGCAATTCTTTTTAGCTCTTGTACTGGAATCTGTTTGATGTGTCCTGCGTAAACAAGATCTCCAAAGCTAGGGTCTTCTGTTTTGCTATGCACAAACATCGCAGGATCTACATACTCTGGAGTTATACCGTAATTAGGGTCATTAGATCTTTTAACAACTGCCATCCCTAGAGCAGCAATGTCATTAACGCATCTTCGGAAGATGTCGTCGTTAAAGTTAGACCAAGTAAGGGTCATTTCTGTTCCAATCTGAGCAGCTATCTCTGCGTCAGTCTTAGTATTGGTGTCTAGAAATATCTCTGCCTCCTCTAAAGAATCCGGTAATTTCTCTGGATCATCACCAAGAGTGAAACCTCCAGTAGTTTTCTTTAGCTCAACTAAAGCTTCTTTAGCTTGTATTTGATTTGCTAGTCTTTTCTTTTTCTTATCTTTTTCAGAGCTAGATAAAGGATCAACAGCCTCTAGATTAGGATAGGGTTTTCTAGATAGAATTTTATTTACAACAATCTTAACGAACTTAGGCAGAATAGGAACAGGAGTATAATCCATGTTCATCAATGAGCCTTCTCCTTTATTTGGATCGTTGGAGTTTAGTAATTGCTTGTAAATTGTAGTGTCTTGAGTTCCGTTTGCGTATCTTCTATTTCTGTCAAATGTTCTGTTTCGACTTCCATATAATGAACTCTTATCGTTGAGTTTTCCCCATTGGGTCTCAATAGCTTTCGCATACCTAAGTCCATAACTTTTACTGAGCTTCTCTTCTTGCGGTGCTAATGGATCTGGGAAGCTAGTCTTTTTCTGGCTGTTGCTGTTGTACATTAAGAAGTGTTTTCTAGATTACAAATATAATAAATCATCCACGCACCTTATAACGCCTAAAAAATGTTTTTTCGTCGAACTTAGAATCTTTCTTTTTCTGCTTAATTTTCTGCGCTGCAAGCAAGGCTAAACCTGAACTTATGGTAAGGTCAAACTTGGTACGGTCGTTTATTTTGAACCCAATCCAATCCTCAAGTGTTTTATTAAAATACATATTACCGGCTTCGCCTGTCTCTCTATTTAAACCAACATTGTCATGCACGTAAGCCTCTATTGCATGTGCATGAGCCTGTATTACATCTACTGAGTTAGATGGGATACCTTTTGTTTTTACATTTACTTTTGCGTTCGCACTCATCAGGTGCTTAGGTCTATCCATTAGATAACCATCATACCCTCTTTGCTCAAAGTGTCTTGCTATCCCGTACTTATTATTCTCTATTAATATAGGGTATCCGTAAAATACAGCAGACATAAGAACGTCTTCATAAAATATTTTCGCAAGAGGTGGTCTAGAAGCATATTCCACAACAAACATGTTAGATGGATGCTCCATGTTAAACTTATTGTACAAGTGTAGCGCACCCTTAGATCCCCTGCCATCTACAGTAGAGTCAAGGTCATAACTATCCACACCTCCACAACCCATGTGAGTATGTGGTGCTATTCTTTTTCCTCTCTCTACTTTCTTTTGGTTTCGAAGTTCCGGAGGCGGCATCCACGCTACTTTGAATCTTCCGCTTGGATCTGGGGAAAACACAACCTCAGTATCTTTCTCTCCGTTCTTCCATACGAAGTTACCTGCAACAACAGGGTTGGGAAACAAGCTATCATTATGATTAACCTGTTCATATATCTTACCTACATTAAACAGGCTCCCATCAATACTATCTCTAAAGGCTTCGTCTTCACTAAAGGCAAACTGACGTATAACCTCGTTTAGCTCTGACGCATCATGAACTAAAGCTTCTCTTTCATTCTTTAAGTATGTTTTAGAGCCCTGAGTGATAATATCAAAGTCCAACCCATCAATAGGTTGCTCTGGATCATCAATAATAGAGTTGCCGTATTTATCAAAGAACCCTTCTAGCGCATCATACGCTGGAATGAAAAGCCTATACAGTCCAGATCTAGTCCTCCCATTCTGATTCCTCTCCATCGGATTCGAATCTTCCCAGATATTCTTGTACTCTTTTCCTCCCTTGTCCATTGGATTCACGGTACTTCCTACTAGAGCCTTTCCTACTATTTTTCTTCCTACTATTAAGCATGTCCTCTGAATCCTCCATGCCTCTCTTATGTCTGCGGGTCTTTCCCATTTTCCTGCTTCGTCTAAATAAAGTATGTGAAGCTTTTCACCATCGTATGCGTTATTGGTAGTGTTCTTCCAATTAACCACAGTGTTGAGTGCGTCACCTACTTGTGATGTTTTATTTTTCTTAGTGATTCTTTTAGACGGCTCTCTGAACGCCAGCTCCATTCTTGGATTGGTAGTACCGTCTTGTATAGGTTTAAAAAAGAAAGGGTAACTTCTAAACATAGTTACCAGTTTTTTCATGAAAATATTTTCCTGAGCATCCTTACCAGTTTTTGATTGAATACCAAGAAGTTTGTCTTTAACTTGCGTTGATTCGTCAAGTAATACTGAAGAGCAAATGTTAGTGTAACCGCTACGGCGACACTTAGTATATAGTTGACCGACACATCTAGGATCGGCTTCACATGCAGCCATGTGTATAAATATGTCTCTTTGAAAAGACAAGTAGTTAGGATACCCGACATCAAACTTAGTCCATTGTAAAGTCATGTAATGCCTACCCGTTATATAGGTAGGCTCACCGTCATTATAAAACCAAAACCCTTCTTTTCTTCTTCGAAACTCCTCCTCAATATAAGGCTGGAACTTCTGCCTGAACTCTTTAGGCATCTCAGCCCAATCATCCATACTTTTTATTCTGCGAAGTTCTTCAGGGAGTTTTTCTCTTTCCCAAACCTGAACTTTTTTATTGTTGCCGAATATAGCTTTTTTATTAGGCTGCTTTGGAAGCATAATAACCAAACCGCCTAACTCTACTATATCCCCCTCACTTTCATTGGGGCATATCTTTATAACTAGGTCTTCGTAATCCTCTATATTCTTAAGGCTCATTAGAGCTTAGGACATTTAATGGCTGATGGTCTTGGGGTTTTCATGCAGTCGCAATCTATGTCTCCCGTACCGGGGAACTTGACAGAATTAAACGAACGGGGAGTGGAACAGCTAGTCATAACAATAGCTGTTAGGATAATTAAAATGTATTTCATATTAAATTAGTATGTAGCGTTCAGTACTGATAACGCTGATTGAATTTCTTTTTGATCTCCTCTTTTTTCGAGATCTTTAATATACGATCTAAGTAACCTTAAATTTGTACTTGTTGTTTCTGGATTATTAGCAAGGCTTTCTAACTTAGACAACGCTGTAGGCAAAGTGTCGCTTGCAAGAGAAACACCTCTTTTATTTGCAGAACCCATTGCTGATTTAAAAATAGCTTCATACTCTTTTGGGTTATCCATCATATAGTTAGAAATAAAAGCTGCTTTGCCTTTTTCCGTTTCGGTGTCGGCTCCTTCTTGTTCTTCGTAGCCTCTTGATGCTTGACGAAATGCCTTTCTTAATACAGGATCTTGCGCCATATCAATATTAAGCATATCTGCTAAACCTCTTTGAGCCGCATGATACTCTTCATGCTCTTTAACATCTTGTTGCGGAGTGTTTTCTTCCGGAAGAACATATATTTTTCTGCCTTCAGGATCAAAAATGCCATCAGACCGATACCCTACTTCTTTCATCTGCCTCTGCTGAATTTCATCTGTAAGAGGAAGGTATTCAGTCTTACCGAGTCTTCGGTCAGATCTTTTCTTTACCCTTTTAATCTGTCTAGCTCTCTTTTTTGGCTTCATGCTTCAAAGATATGAAATCATTTGCTAAATCTTTCAGCAAAACCGCCACTGTAATCTTTATCCTCTGATATGCCGCCGTTATCTTTTAGATCTTTAAGCATTTGCTCTAGCCTCTGGCGTTCAACGATTAGTTCTTTGCAGTCTATTGCTGTCTGCTTAATAGATTGTAGCTCAGCTTTACGAGCAGAACCATTGATCTCTGGATCAACGGGCTTCTTAATCTCATCTATCATGTTGTCTATAGCAATAGCCATGCTATCCATTAGCTTTCTTGCAGCTAAGGCAGTTGTAAATTTAGTTTTCGACATAAAGTAAATCTTCAGCTCGTGTACGGTAATACTCTTTGTCACAGATAGTTATGCGATAGTCACGGTTTTTTTTAAAACCTACAATATCACCAATCTTCAAACCAAGCTCCTCAATCCAAGGGGCGGTAAAAGCTACCCTGCCTTTTGTTGGGAGCTGCTCCTCTAGATCTACAAGTTCTATAACATCAGACTTTACTTCTGTTTCTTCTTCCACGCCTTCAAGTAGCGTCCATCCAGCTAACGGGGATACCTCTCCAGTGTCTTGGCACTTATAGGCAATAGCTTGGTTGTTGATGGTGTGTTCTGGGTCATACTTAACAAGGTAGTGTTTATCTACACCTGTAAGAACCTGTCCTTCATTCATTACTACGAGGTGATGAAAGTATAGAGTATCTCCTTTCTTTACTCCTGTGTTGTACTTTATAGGAGGGGAGACAACCGGTCCCTCTGTGATACGTCTTTCAAATTCATTGAAACGTGTATCCACGTAAAGTTCCAAACCACTCTTGGTGGTAATGGTGTCATCAAGCTGTTTTTCCAGCTCAACAACAAATAGTTCAAGTGCTTCCATTAAAAATTACAATCAAATTCAATTATACACGGCATCTCGTCTACAGCTTTCCATAGAATCTGTCCGTCTTCTCTTTGTACGTATACTAAGTATCTAGTTTTTCCGTGATTATGCAGGTGTCTATCATCTAATACAATGGCACTGACTTCTCCGTTACCGGCTCTCATACCCACATAATAAGCCATTGCATCCTTCGGGTCTCGCCCGATGATAATTTTTCTAATAATACCGTCCATTTAATTCAAGCATATATCATCAAACCCATCCATTCTGTTTGTGCCTTTGTCAGAGTATGATTTTTTAACAAAGTTAATGATCTCGTCAAACTGCTGTTTATCATCTACAGAGTAACTCCAGATAGCTTCAATTTTTGGATCTCCATCAGTTTTTCTATCAATCAGCCCTGTAAGAACCATTCCTACAAATCTGTCCTCCATCCCGTACTTAGAAACCAAATCATTTATTTGCTCATGAGCTTTCTGTAGCTCATAAATAAACATTTGTCGATCACTATCCATACCTTTGTTTTAATTTATTTCAATGAAGAAATCTAGAAAGAAACTATTCCGGGACTTCTCCTATCGCAAACAAAGATACGTAATCAATAACGAACTCAAGAGACTGCGTTCTACGGTTATATATTTTGAAGATAAGTATGATCTGTTTGGTAAGGAGATAATGTTTATGCTGTGGGCTAACGACTTAGAGTTCTGGACTCTAGACTTTGCATCTAAAGACTTTGAGTATAGCAAGAAGAAACTGTCAGCTAGGATAGTATACCCATTAATGAAGCAAGGGTATATATATAAGTACTTCGATAAGATGACACCCTCACAGACTCTAGAAGATCATTTGTTTCGTGAAGAGACAAAGTATAACTACAGAGTCCGGTATGCACTAACAAAAAAAGCCCGCATGATGTTGCGAGCTTTCTATAAGAAGTTAGGGTTTGACTTTACGCAATAGCTGCAAATACCTCTACCTGAACAGTGGCTGTATCAGCTTTCGCTGAGATAGAAGTTATAGCACCTAGAGATGCACCAACACTACTATTACCTGTAGCATTCGCCTCAGTCACTTTGTTGTTTAGCACAAAGCTGTCTCCAGCCTCTAGCTTCACAGCATATTCGTGAGCACCAGAATCAATTACAGACAGAATCAAAAAGTTAGTAGGTCCAAGATTAGTGATACGCAAATACTTAACGTCATCATCATGAAACTTCTGCCCTTCTGTATTGCCGGGAGTAGGATCCATCTCAACTAAAACCATGTCAGCTGTGTGCAGCACATCCATGATTCTGTGGTAGGATTCTGTTATAGAAGAAACTTCGTGAGTAATCTCACTACCTCTATCTCTACCATTAAGATTAAGATCTTCTTTTATTGTAACTGTTAGTGTAGCCATTTATCTTCCTCTTAACTTTGATATTTTTTTTCTAATCTTGTCTGATTCAGGACTGAAAGGCTTTACTCTGTCTACTTCTTTCATCTTAACTCTTAGACTTTCTATTCTGCCAGCATTTCTTGCTTCCTTCTTACTTGGCGGCTTAGATGTCCCTTTAGGCATACCCGTTCTAGGATCTACCATACTTCCTTTGTATTCACCTTTTGTTGCTACAACATCTGAAGATCTTGATTTTTTCTTCTCAGGATCGCCGTTTTTACCGCCGTTTCTGTACTTCTTTACTTTCATTTTTCCACCTAATTTATATTCTTTTGCTTGTTTTTCGTGATCTTGGGTTTTCTTTGAATAATATTTATCTTTAACACGCTGCTTTTCTTCTGGAGTCTTTGCAGCTTTTAGTTCTTTTTCATACTTTTCTTTGCTTCTTTCGAATTGACGTGAGGTTGTCTCGTCTTGAGCCGTTGGTCTCCCCCTCTTATCTCCTTTACGGTGTACTGTTATGTTTCCTATTCTTATCGGTTCCTTTTTTTCTTTTCTTCTTTTGTACTTGGCATCAATATACCTGTCACCGCTCTCCTTGTTATATGCTCTATATAGCACACCTTCTAATTTACCCCTAACTGAATCAGAAAAATCTTTTTCTTTTGCTTTTTCAGCTTCTGTCATAAAACTCTTCTTTATATCAGCTTTAGCTCCTGCGGAAATTGTTGGGTTTTTTCCAGACCCACCAGTAGGCTTCTTTTTTTCTGGCTCTTTATCAAAGCCGTTTTTCGATGTAACTCGCTTAGACTTTTTCTTCTTAGGATCGCCGTTTTTAGTTTTCTTTACTCTCATAATTATAAAAATCTAGGGTTAGCGTGGTCTCGCTTTTTAGTTTTGTATGCTTTTGCTTGAAGCTTAGTAAGCTGATCTTTTACCTTTTCTTCTTTAGTTCTTTTCTTTTTTTTAGGCTTAACTAGTCTTAATTTATATCTTTTCTTTTTAGGGTTGAACCTAGGCGTCTTTGCAACTGTGCTTTTCTTTGCTTTAAGGTTATCAGTTTCACAACTCCCCTTAGTATTTCTTTTCTGTCCCGGAGGACAAGTGCTACTAGAGTCCATATTGAAGTCAACAAGAGGTTTTACAACTTTAACCTCTTTATCTTCAGGTTTAGAAGCTATTCTTTCAAGTTTTCTTTTCTTTCTTCCAATCCTTCGATCAAGCCTACCGCCTTTATCGCACTTCTTAACTTTCATATAGCAAATATATTAAATTTGTACCATGAAAAAAACAAAGACTAAAACATGGGTGGGTAGAATCTTTATCGCCCTTGATCAACTTGGTAATGCTCTAGCTGGTGGAAACCCTGATGCAACAATAAGCCAACGACTTGGCTATCTGCATGAAGAAAGACCTATGAAGCTAACCACACTTCTAATGAAGCTAGTTAACTGGACGTTCAAACCTATAGACGGAGAAGGACACTGCAAACAAGCCTATGATAATTCAACTGAAGAACACTTAAGAGGTAATGATGCCGCTTTAGCAGTGATGGGGTTGATACTTGCAGCTGTTTGTCCGGTACTTAGACCTTTAGTATGGACGTATGGGAAAGCAACTAAGAACTTAAAAGAAAGCTAAACACTAATAAGAGAGTGTAGTAGGGATTCTGTCTCTAACTACTCTCATTCTGGACAGATTCTCTGGGATATAGCATCCCTTAATTCAACTTCTTAAAGCTTTCCTTTTCTCTTCTAAAGAGACTCCGACTGTAAGTCTCTTTTTGTTTAAGAAGATTAATTATTTTTCAAAGTTACAACTTTATTTTTACAAAATCAACCCTTAAAGTGTTACTTTAACTAGATACTTATAACACCTTGATAAACAGCCTCTTAGATACTTTTAATGAATTTAAAGTTACTTAAAGTATTACTTTAACTGCTGAAAAAAACGTCAGAAATGTGTAGAGTGGGGATAATACGTACCTATAGGCGTCACGCTCACGCACCCGAAACGCGAAACGTACACCCCCTCCCCCCTAACACACGCACGTTTGCGCTAAGCATTTGAGCTTTTTTGATATTGAGTCATAACCTACTGATAGTCAGCTAGTTAGCCTACGCTATTTACAGCGGCACTACAGGTTAAATCACGTAACTGTCTCATTCTCAAGGAGTACAATCCCCTCACCTAAACCCTAACAGCGGCCGGAAACCCCTCACATGGGCACACACATACACGCACACATGTACACGTACACACACACGCATATACACGCACACATGTACACACATGCCTATGCACACGTATACGCATAGCGCGAATTTCGCGTGTTTTACCTCCGGTAAAAGGTGCGGGAAATTAGTCAACAAAATATTTGGAAATTACAGAAGCATGTTCGTATCTTTGTGGCTCGATAGCAACGAAGCTTTCGATTCAAAACACACATACCATGTCGAAGACATACTTTACACCAACACACAAAAACGGACGTAGACTCAGCAAAGCTGATCGTAAGGCTGCAAACCAAGCCAAGTGGGCTAAGATGCAAGCGAAGACCCCAACTAAAGCGAAGCTTAATCCACGTAAGCTGGAAGCTGTCGCCGAAGTCTTCGACTTTAGCTACATCGATGCTTGTGCTCGTACTTACACTCCTCTTCCAGAGGAGAAGAGTAAGCCGAAGGCTAAGCGTAAGTCGAAAGCTAAGCGTAACTCTAAAAGAGTTAACCGGAACGACAAGCTAGAGGCTCAAGCCCAAAGGCTTTCACGAGGCACAGCCGGCACAAACCCAGCACCTGTGAATGAGCCGAAGGCTATGGCAACATCGATACCTTCAGCTGACATGGAGATCTACGATCTATGCAACGGTGATCCAGTTGCTGCTGCT
>Ga0209336_10001659_pt1 | contig 10825 bp, 12 predicted proteins | sample LinPmetageLP32_FD_184042 | JGI IMG/M metagenome (GOLD analysis project Ga0209336, IMG submission 184042) | Marine viral communities from the Pacific Ocean - LP-32 (SPAdes) (version 2) | ecosystem: Environmental > Aquatic > Marine > Oceanic | place: Pacific Ocean | collected 2009-08-23 | reverse complement strand
ACAAAGGTGGAGGTGAACTTACAGTTAAAGAAGTAAAGAATCCCCTTACTCAAACGGTAAAGACAGTTAAAGCAAATGTCAATCGTACCTGAAGTTTTTCAGACATCTAAAAAACCAAAACCTATTAAACTAAAAAAACGTAAGGTTAAGAAACGTAAAACTACTCCAAAAAAGAAGTAATACCATCTTTTTTAGTTATTTTATTACTAACTAATAATGCTCTTAACCAAGTTTTTTCATAAGGCGCACATATAAAAATGTGCGCCTTAGTAGTTTTCGTTAACATGTTTATTAATTTTTTACTATCTACATCACAAGATATAAATACTAAATCATCTTCTAATAAATAACTATAATCATAGTCATATCCATCACAAGTTACTATATCTATATAATCATTAGCAGGAGACTTACTAACTAAATCACGACCTATATCTGCTCTTTTTTTATCAATTTCTATACCTACTTGTTTTATATGCTTATATTTTTTTTGTATATCAAACATTGAGTAAGGATACATTCCTGAACCTACTAAAATTAAATTTTTACATTTTTTAAATAGACCTGTTTCTTTTTTATCTAGCAGTGTTTTGTATATCCAAGCATTTGTTTCTGCTTTACGATATGCTAGTAGTGCTCTACGTTTATTTATATTTTTTTGACTAGCCCAGCTATACATTGCAGCAATTCTAGTTTTTTCATCTGTACCATGTATTTTATTTCTAAACTCAAAACTATCATTACCTAATTTAATAGCTTTTTTTCTTATTACTAAAAATGCGGCTATACGTTTTTCTAAATCATCTTTAGCTTCTTTTGCTAGTAGTTGTAGTGATAGTATTTCACCTCTACTTACTAAGTCTTTCCACATAAGCTCTTGCTTAGCAATTTCTTCAACATCCATTATATATCTCCGATATAATATCCGCAGTATTAGAGGTTCCTCGTAGATTATAAGTAAAAAGATTAGGTTTATATCCTGATATAATCTTATCTACTAAAGATTTTATACCCCCAAATTCTTGCATGGTCATAACTTTAAAAAAATCATAAGGTTCAAAAGTAAATGCCCTAACAAATTGTTCCATTTTTCTACCACTCTGTCTAGGAACAATTATAGAAGGTACTCTACTTTGCAATATTTCTACAGTAGCATTATAGCCCCCATAAGTAATATACCCTGCACAATCTACTAATTTATTTCTAAGCTCTGGTACATATTCTACAAGATAGATATTTTTATTTTTTCTACCACCTACAGAATTATACTTATTAGCTATAGGCATGATAAATTTATAGTCAGGATAATGATGTGCTATTTCTGCAATTTTTTTAAATATTACTACTGATTCATCTTTATTTAATCCGGTGCTTATATAAATATTATTATTTTTTTGTGCATGTATAGGCTGGTCTTCATCACATACATACCCAGTATATTGAAGTAAGGGTTCAATATCTTTTATTATTTGTACAGAATTAGCTAATCTAGTTCTATCACTTATAAGCGGTAATAAATCTTTATCTCCATGTACTAATATACGATCTGCATAATGTTTGCACACTATATTTTGTGTATACAATACCCAATCTTGTAATTGATTATGATGTGGCTCATCCCAAGGAAAATCTCTAACAGATATTATTATTTTAATACCTCGTTTTTTACACTCTTCAAGGTATCTAAAATATTCATGTGCAAATTGTTGTCTGCAAAAAGGAAAACCTTCACATACTAATACTTTAATTTTATATTTTTCTATAGTTTTTATAAATTGATTAATACGAAAATTTATAATAGGAGCTTGTTGTATAAACTGAAATACTTTATTAATATCTGGTATTTTATAATCACCTAAAAAAGCTGTATGTGGAACTTTATAGTCTAATGGAGGTTGAAATAACTGATCCATAATTACTACATCATGACGCTCTGCTGTTTTTTCTGCTATAAATTTTATACGTTGAGAATGGCCAAGTCCTCTATAATATTGAGTTAAAAAGCCTATGGACATTATAAATCTTTAGCAAGTGGAAATACTTCTGCTATAGCTTGTCCACAGGCTTGTGCTAATTCCATATGTTCTTTTTGTGTACCATTAGCACTACGTAATTCAATGTAATGAACCCAAGAACGAAGAGTGCCATTTACATACAGTCTGGATAAAGTTAAACCTTCTGGTAGTACTTTTCTAGCTTGTTCTTTAGCAATATCATGTCTTATTGCCCATTCATACGCTGATTCTGCTGCGTCAATTACATGTTTTTGAGCTCTTACCCATTCTTTTTGAAGTTCCTCATTATCAGTCTCAATACTGTTTTGACGATTTTTTGTGTCTTGTAGTCTAGCTTCAGATACTACAAAAGTTTCATCCATATCAGCAGGATCTGCATATCGCTGACTAAACTCTTGAAAAGAAAATGATCGATGACGTAGTAATTGTCTAGCAATATCTCTAGTAGTTTCAATTTCCATAGTAGCAGATACCATTTCAAGAGGCGACCAATGCTTGTGTTTAATTAAATACTTAATTAGTTTTTCAGCTGTATCGCTATTCATCTGGTTTGTAGGATTTGATACTCTTGCACAGTATGCTACAAAATCTTGTAGATTATCAATACCTATAAATGCTCCCGGCATAACTTGCGTATATCCCATTAACTTAGCTTTCACTTGACTTTACTCCTGTAGGTTTTTTTAATGTTTCTTCTCGTTGTAAGGGTCTAATAATTCCTTCAACTTCGTTTATATCTAATTGGTGTGTAGCAAATCCACCGTCTACATATTGTTGAATAGTACCTCTACTATAATCCATATCTTGATGTTTATCTTTTTTTATGTCATGTATATCAGGACTAATTTTCTTTTTAATTTTTTGAATATAACTTTTAGCTGATGAATTTTTCCAAGCAATATCTTCTATCTGATCAACATAATTTAATACCATTCGTGGGCGATAGTTTACAGAAAAAGTTGCAATTTTTTGAGTAGGCTGTATCATCTGTGCTTGTTCTGAATTATTTTTAATCAATAACCATATCTCATTCCTAAATGTAAATTCAAAGGTAGATATTCCGTCAGCTAGAGCTAATCCTTGCTCATACACCAAATCAGTAAAAGAGTTAACTTCTATCCTAAAACTAGGATTTTTTAACGCAGGATATATGCCTGTAGGTATTGGTATAGTTTTCCCTGCAGCAATTTTTACGGGATTTACTATACAAGCTCTAAGATGGAAAAAGGGATCAAGATTAGTATCTTGATTGAATCCCCATTCACAACTATAGTTTTGTTCTAAGTATTTTGCTGTAGAACTTTTCTCAATATCTATTTCACAGATCTGATAGTCGGTCAAGAGCTTCTTCCCCTTCTTTTCCCGCAAGAATAGCCTCAGTACAGTACTTTAGATTGATTAGATTTTCATTCCTAATTAGCCTTTCCTTACCAGCATTTAGATTTTGAATATACTTGGCACGACCTTTTAGTGGTAAAGCGGCTAGTAAATTATCTAAAGTTTTATACTCTTTAGCAAGTCCTTGAGCACGTTTAGGGCCAATACCTTCAATACCTATAATATTATCGCCTTTATCTCCTTCAATAATTCTAGACATCATAAACTGTGCAGGTGTAAGTTCTAGATCTTCTTGTAGAGATTCTAGTGTTACTTCCTTACGCCCAAATATATTAAATACTGATACATCTTCTTTGATTAATTGAAGTAAATCTTTATCTGAAGATACAACCCAAGTATGATTATAGTTCTGTGCTAGATTTTGTGTAATCCACGCAAGAGTATCATCAGCTTCAACACCTCGAAACTTTACTACTTCATCATGAATTTCATCTGGGAGAGAATTAAGTACAGCAAAGAACTCTTCAAAGCGTTTTACCTCATCAGGATCGTCAGATTTTGTACGAGTGCCTTTATAGTCTTCTAACATTTCCATTCGGTAATAGCTTTTACCAAAGTCAAAACATACAATAGTGCGTTTAGCTTGGTATGACTTTGCTAGTGATTCAATAGTACGAATAAAGTCATCTGCAAAAGATGCGTGATTTGGTCTGCGAAGCCAGCGGTATGATAGATTGTTAGCATCTACAATTAATAGATTATTATGGTCAGAGTAGTCAGTTTCTTGCACATCGGCAAGATCATTCCATGATTTAGTCATATTTATCTCCTGTGTTTATAAATAAATATAACAAATATAAAACAAGTTAGCAATAGCTATATTACTTCTCTTCCCGATAATCAGATAACTTACCTGATTTCTTTAACGCCTTAATCCAATCATCTAATCTAGATATTTTAAACTTATGCCCAAAAGAAGAGACTTCTACATAATCTTCTATTTCTAAATCATCGTCGTATGCGGCATAATCTTTAGATCTGTCCCATCTAAATAATAACAAAGGTTTCTTTTTCATAACTTCTGCTTCTCTAACTGTTTGCTGCCAGAATCCAAATATATTACTAGTTTTAGAAGTTAATAGATTATTCCATTGAATTTCTTTATAATGTTTACATTCGATACAATATGGCCACCAGGCAGTATCATGGGGTGTCCAAATATCTCCTTTTAGATAGTCTATTGCTCCAGATAATGGAACTCTTCTAAACTCTACATCAAACTCTTTACTTAATAGTGTAGCTATTTTTTGTTCATATGCTGAACCTTTAGCTTTACTTTTATTGTACGCCATCTATCATGAGGCTCTCTTTCTTTTTAAATCTAAAGTTACACAATGAAATCCTCCAGCTAAAAGTCTATCATGCCTTAACTCTAATGGTATAGTATCAATACCAACAGCATTTAATTTTTTATGAATTTCTGTTTGTTTTTTATCTACAATAGCAAGATTTGGATTCACACTCAGAAAGTTCATACCAATCCACTCACTGGCTCCCCAAGGTAATCTTACTGATGCTGTTGTTTCTCCAACACATTCATTTATCCAAATTTTATCCCAAGATTTAAATATTTCAGGTTCATTATTAGGTGTTACTCTACTTGCGTTATATACTACCAGTCCTTCTCTTACAGGTAGAATAGTACTATCTAAATGTGCATATGAGTATAAACCTTCTACTATATGAACTTTGTATTGATCACCTAGTATACTTTGTAACCATTCTCCTCCCAATCTATTTCCAGTATTGGATATTTGATATAGTATATCTTTATTCGCTCTTACACAATTAGCTGCTTCAAAAAGAATTTCCTCGTTATTTAGTGAGGGCACACCTTTTGTATCTTCTTTATAGTTTTCATCAAATAATATAGGTATAGGAGCTTTTAACCATTTATACCCTTCTTTAAAAAGTTTAGTAAATATTTCTCTATAACCCCATGTCTCAAATTGTCTATTCCATAAAGGGGTAGGTGTTTCTATGATTATATCATCTACTATAAAAGTCAGATCTCTGGGAGAGTAGTATTGCCAATTTTTACCGTGCCATGTAGGGGATTTTGTTTCAGCATTAGCGTATGTAGTATCTGGTCTATAAACTTTTACTCCTAAAGATTTTAAGGTATTACTTAGTATTTCTAAATCTTCATTTTGTTCATCAATAATTTGTTCAGGATAGTATCCTGACACAGACTTAATATATTCTTCTTCATACTCTGGAAACTGACATTTTAGTATACTAATATTAGGGTCGGGTATATTACAAGAAGTAGCAGTTCCTACTATAATTTCTTCTAACTCATCCCAGTCATTATTACAAGTCATACATCATTCTTCCATCCCAGATTCTTGAGAAACACAGTCTGTTTCCATTACCACCTCTGTTATATTCTCTAAATCGTCCAGAATAGTCTATACCAAAATATACACAATAGGAAGGTACTAAATCAAGTTTTTGACAGAATGCTAGTTGTTTATGATGGTATTTTTCAAATACGTAGTCAGCAGGAAATTTTTTCATCATAGCAGTACCAAGATATGCACTTAGTAAATTAATATAATTATAGTTATATTCATTTATTACATATATTTGATCTTCAAAAGGTTCTTTTTGTAAACGTATACCAACTCTATGATTTTCAATAGGAAATACTTTAGAAAGTGATGATACCACATATTCTATACAAGGGTGAGATAAATCAAAGGACATGTCTACTCCTAGGTTAAGATATGCTAAATCTAACATAACAGGAACTTTTAATATATCACAATCACATAATATTTTTTCAAGACTACTAGGCACTGCACCTGTATCTGCAAAAGGAACACTCAATAATACTACATCACCTTCTTTAATAGGTTCATCATCTAGCCAAGCAAAGTTATCACTATACCATAATGATTTCATCATTTGATTATAGAAATATTCACCTTTTGCTATTCGTAGCCTATGATTATCTCTATACCTAATATAAAACTGTGCAAAAGACTCTGTGGTTCCTTGGGTAAAACACATATGAGTATATTGCTCTACTCCATTAACTGTTGGAAAATGGCTAAACATCCATTGTTTATATGTTTGCAAAAAGTCTTGTTTAATTATCTCTGCGTTTTTCTCTGAATAATTATTATTAACAGTAAACATTCTTATAGTTTCATCTCTATAAGACGTTAGCTCTCTGTCGTGTACACTGTAGGCTCCACCAAAAGGTTTACTTTTATTATCTGGTAGATTTGTATATCTAATTGCCATTACTTAAAAAATCCTGATAATTGAAGTGTATATTTATCTTCCATACCACAATTTGAAGATAAGTGTAGTACATGCTCATTAAATATCCATCCTGTATTTTTCTTCCAGTTACTTTTTAAACTATCTTCAAATTGAATTACATGTCCCCATTTCCAATCTTCTAAAAATATATTGGCTCTTACAGGCTCTCCTATAGACTCTGGATTTTGTTGTCTTAATTTATAAAATCTATCTATATGTAGTGGTATAGTATTTCCAGGTTTCTGCTTTATTGCTGATACAGTATATACATCTATTCCTACTTGATTCCCAAGAGTATCATAGTCTATTTCTTCTCTAGTCAAGAATCTTTGATAAATTAACGTATTATTATCTGTGTATGTTATAGGTAGACCTCCATAAGGTTCGTGTATGTGCTGTAGTCTTCTAACTTGGTAATGGATAGAAGTATCTTGATAATCTTCCCATTTAGTACTAAATATAAAAGACATATCGTAGTCTATACTAGTAGGTATTACTAACTTGTTTCCCATGGTAACCAACCTTTCTTTTTGTGTGCAAAATTTAAATATGTATTAATTTTATCTTTTTCTTCTTTATTATTTAAACAAAATTCTTCATTAACAAACCATATAGTAATATTATTTACTAGTGCTAAATTCATTAAATATTCTCGTCTAGTTATTTCATCAGGTAAAGAGTATATACTACTCATAACTATAACATCTATTTCTGATTCTATTAACTCTTCTAGTATAGGCATCCAATGTAGATATTCATTTTCAACCTGCATCATGTTATTAGGTATATTATGTGTTTTACAAAATGATCGAACTGTATCTCTTTGTAAATTAAGAGGTATGTCTCTGTCATAGTTCGTATTATTACCTATGTATCCTACACAGGTATCATTTGTATGATTTATTCTTCTGTACTCTGTATCATTAGGTAACCTAAAGAATCCTCCAGGTAGCCTCCCTCCAAATTCTTCTCCCTCTACTAAAACATGCCAATCTATGGCCAGTCTAGTAATATCAGTTTTATTATTCACATTACCGTGTAATATTTCTTGATGAAATAGATGTGCTTGTCCTACCTCTAAATCTACTGGATAGGCAGTTTCTAGACACGCATCTTCAAATGTTTTCTGATCCCATTGACCTTCTATTAATGCCTTTGTAATTTTTCTAGAACTATCTGTGGGCACTACGTACATAGAGTTAGTATCATATGCCCTTGTTAAAGGCATCCATATAGTACCTTGTCCTCTACCATTTTTATAAAATATACCTTGATGAAAGGGTAGTTTTCTACCTAATCTTTCTTGATTAGGCACTACTAAATTAAGAGTTGGACGCCTTTTAATTAAGTATCTTTTATCAGCTAATAGAGGTGCTATATAAGTTTTTGCAAAAGCATCAAACTCTTTAGAATAATCAGGAGCACTTAGTCTTTTTTGTACCATATCTGTTATTGGTATCAATTCTCTAGTAGGTACCTCTTTATGTATATTTTCAAGACTGGTTACATAAGGATATAATTCTTGTATTATTTCTAATACCCATAAAGCCCAAGGATAACAATCATGATCATAGTTTAGTGTGTTATTATCAAAGTTTTTATATATACTATTCATTTTTTACTCTACGTATTAATTCATCTCTTAATTCTAATTGCTTAGAAAAATACAAATTATAGTTATAGTTTAAAACGTCATCTACTTGTTTAAACATTTCTATTAACTCTTCTTTACTTTTACTACATAGACGTTTTATCTCTTTCATAACCATATAAAATCTTTCAGCCGAATCTTCGTAAGTATCATAGCTCTCATTTATAATAGGACTAAATGTTTTATATCCTAGTTTATGTAAAAATTCTAACTGTCTTGGTTGTCCTAGTATTATAAAAGGTTTTTTATAAATAATATTTCTATATGTTTTTTCTGTTACATGAACCACTTCTCCTGCTGGGTCGTTATACACACGTGGTATTGGTTTATCATATGATCCTTCTATTACAAAATTAAATAAAGAGTTACCTAACGTATCTTTTATATCTAACATACTATATACTTTATTAAAAGAAGTAAAATCTAGCTTAGTATTTTCTTGTTCTGTAACTATAGATAAGGTCTGCATGTGTTTAGTATTTAAAAGAGTGGTATCTAATTTATTTTTAAAATCTTTTCCATTATCTTTTAATGAAACGAATCCTTGATCAAGTAAATTACATTTTTCTAAAGCAACTACTACTAAACCTCTTATATATCTTTCGTGATAGTTACTTAGAAAACAACAAAATTTTCTAGTTCTTTCATTAGAGACCTTTTGATCAGCCACTTCTGTATCTTTATATAATAAGGTATCAACATTTAAATCTGCAGTATAAAAGTTTGGATGATCTATTATATGAGGAGTAACAAAAATAAAATCTGACTCTTGTTCCCTTGTGAGAACTCCTCTATGTAGTATTATCATTTCTATATATTCTATCATTTCTATAGTCATTGCCTCAACCATAATAAATAGAAATTTTCCTCTTTTATTTTTAATACCTTCTTTAACAGATCTAGGTATTAAACTTTTTAAAGGAGGATTACCACACTCACTAAATATAAATAAATGACTAAGTACTATAGGATAGTACCATTCTTCTGTATAATCAGCAAAATATGATGGAATATAATTTAATTTATAACCATTAAATATAGGTCTTAATTTAATACAATGACGTTCATCTCCCAGTAAGTTAGCTATACACCCTTTTTCTACATCTATATCGTCTATCATCAGATTAATAGATTTTTCTTCATTCTCTCGTTTAAATAACTCATAAGTGCTACGAACATTATATTTAAGACCGTGCACTTCAAAATTAAATAATTCATGTTCTGTAATATTAAACATAAAGAAATTAGGGGAATCAATATAATGCATGGTCATAAATAATAAATTTTTATATCTAGGATTAGTTTCTACTGTTTTTACTAATAACTTTATATCTTCATCATTTATAGGTTCATATAAAACTAATACTATATGACCTTTATTTTTTTTATATTCTTGATAAACTTTATTTGGTATTAGTGATAATACATCTGTTCCAGAGCTACTATTTGCTAGTAAAAAACTTATAAAAGTGCTATTAAGAATCACTATTGGATATATCCAATTTTTTATATCTTTTACAAAGTAAGAAGGAATATAGTTAAACTTGTAGTCTTTAAATATTAATGGAGTAGTTCCCGCTAGTACTTCTTCACCCCCTTTTACTACATTAGATATTAATCCTTTTTCTTTATGTATATTATCTACTAATACATTAATAGTTTTTTGTGATTCTATCATAAAATTTTCTTTTTTTAAATTCTCTATTTGAAATATATAATTTATAGTTATATTCGCATATTTCTGTTAATTTATCAACATCATTTGTAAATTCTTCTATAGGTTTACTAGTAATTCTTTTTATTTCTTTGCATACCTCTATTAACCTAGTTTTGTGATCATATATTTTATCATAGTCTTCATTTATAATAGGTTCAAATGTTTTATACCCTATACCTTTAATATAGGATAGATCATTCTGCCTACTTAGTAGTATGAAAGGTTTTTTAAATAAAAAACATCTATATATCTTTTCACTTAAAAACTGTGAATCCCTAGACCTAAAATTACCTTCAGGAACTATATTGATTAAAGATTTATTTAATGTAGTTTCTATATCCAACTCATGAAATGTTTCATCACTTTCTTCTCCTGTTGAAACATAACCTTTATTTAGCAGATTGTTTGTTTTTAAATACTTTAATAATATTTTTCTTTCTGCAGCTTCTTTATAGTTTTTGTTAAAGCAACAGTAGTGTTTTTTAATAGTTTCCATTAGATTGCATATTATACTTTGCTATGATATACTGTTTAAGAAAGTCGCTTCTTACTATATCTTCTATTCCAAACTCAATAGCAGTAAATTCTTTTAGACATTTAAGTATTCTCATAAAATGTTGAATACCTTTTTTATCATTTTCTTTAGTAAGATCAGATTGTGTATAGTCTCCGGAAAATATAATTTTACTGTTTTTACCTATTCTTGTAATTATACTATCAAGTTCATGAAAATTCAAGTTCTGACATTCATCCACAATCACTACAGCGTTA
>Ga0209336_10001658_pt1 | contig 10829 bp, 10 predicted proteins | sample LinPmetageLP32_FD_184042 | JGI IMG/M metagenome (GOLD analysis project Ga0209336, IMG submission 184042) | Marine viral communities from the Pacific Ocean - LP-32 (SPAdes) (version 2) | ecosystem: Environmental > Aquatic > Marine > Oceanic | place: Pacific Ocean | collected 2009-08-23 | reverse complement strand
CATGTCGGTCTCCTTAGCTTCGGCTGTTGAAGTCAGAGGTTGCGGATTTGAGGTCACCCATGTGGTAGGAGCCTTGGTCGCAGTTACCGCTGTTGCGGCTGTAGAACCATGTGGCGAACTGCTCTCCCCAGAGACAGAGGACGATGACACCGTGAGGAGTCGAGGAAGGCTTGACCGCAAGAACGGTCGCGTTGTTTTCGCTGGGGAGTGTTTCCCCTACGGTTGGAATGTCGAATCGGTAGGTCATTGTGTCTCTCGCTCGTTGGTTGTTGACGGTTCTCTTCCCGCCGACTCCTTCGCATATATAGAAGGAGGGTGCCACAACATCTCGGGGCGTCGTCGAAGATGACCGGGCCAAAGATGGCGTTGAACCAGCCATAAAAAAAGTTGTCAAGTCTACCAGACATTTGCGTTTGATCGATCGATCAGCCGCCTCGGTCGGTCGGGGTGCTCTCGATATTCGGCGTTGTATCGTGGAGGGCGTTCTGTTTTGTGCAATCAGGCGAAAACGCATGTTCAACCTACATTCCAGGTGCGAGTGCAACCAGGCTGCACACTGTCATGTTTGAGGCTCTGAGCCATGACATGATGGGGGGAGACTGTCGCCGCGAAACCGTGCTCAATGGACCTGAGATTGCACCCGGCGGGTCTGGTCTGGCCGTCTCTACCCTATATGGGGGCGTCAATGGCGCTCGACATGCGGTGGCGTCTACCTCATGTTGCCCAAATCGCTGCTGTCGGCGCCGTCGTCACCCTCTCGACATCCGGTGGTCGGAGGTCAGCCGCGTCTCTCCCTCTGATGCGCTGAAAGTTTTTCGTCTCCCCGCTGAAAGTTTTTCTCCCCGGCGCTGAAAGTTTTTCATCAGGCGTGAAAAGTTTTTTGCAGGCCGCTGAAAGTTTTTCGACACGCTCCCGGCCCGGTTCTGCTGGAGTCCGCGCTGCAACGAAGCATCCCCCCTTTTTGAGATTTTTTTTCTATTACTGGGTTACTGACTCAACACGACATCATTTTTTACTATTTTCTGACTTGTCTACGCTTGTCTACGCTTGTCTACGCCCGTGAGCTGCAAAGTGTAGACACGATATTTAGGGTTGTTCGGTTGATATGGTCTGTTTTCTACAGTTGTCTACGCTGTCTACGCTACCCATTCCAGATACATACACCTCACCATCATATATCATGGCATTTTAAAAAACGTGTAAGGCTCGTAATAAGGAAAAAAGTGTAGACACTGTAGACAATGAGAGATTGTCTAGGTTCCTCCGCAGTTTAGGGCGTCTACACCTTAGCGTAGACACGTCGCCAAAGCGTAGACTGTCTTTTATGTCATCCCTTGCCACCTTCTGTGAGTTAGGATACAGGCCTGTCACAATCAGGAGGACAGTAATGAAGTTGGAGTCAGCTCTCGAGAGCAGGTTTTTGACGCCCACGGAGGTTTCCGAGCGTCTACAGGTGAGCGCCAGGACGGTTCAGCGTCTGATACAGCGCGGTGAGCTCAAAGCATTCCGCGTGGGTCGCCAAGTTCGCATACCGGAGTTAGCCCTGAAGGAGATGTTGGACTCTGGCAGGTTGGGTGAGGCCATTGATTCGACACACATGCGTGAACCGCTGTTCTAGGGAGCTGACATGGCGAATATGACTGCAAAGGACCGCATTCTTGCGGGTCTAAAGATGGTGCTCGTCCCTGACCAGGTGGTCGAGTTGCGCGCATTAGGCGTTCACACGATGGATGGCTTCAGAACGTACAACGGATTCTTTGACGATCATGAGGCCTTAGCTGAGGCAGCAGCATTCCTCTGCACACAAGGGGCTAAAGGGGTCTACTTCACTCCCAATCCACTGCGTAAGACGATCTCGAAGGCCGATAGGAACATGATCGGGGTCGCCAAGCGTGGCAGCAGCGCAAATGACAGGGATGTTTCGGAAGTCAGTTGGCTCCTAGTTGACATCGACCCGTCTCGCCCAGTCAACACCTCCAGCAACAAGCAGGAGAAGGAAGCCGCGCTGTCGGTGGTGGGTAAGGTCCGCGCATTCTTGGAGTCGAAGGGATGGCCTGACCCCCTCTTCGCAGATTCTGGCAACGGCTACCACCTCATGTACAGGTGCAAGGGGCTTACACCCGAGATTCACAAACGCATCTTGGACTTCCTCTCGTTCCGCTTCAGCAGAGATTCTCTCGCCATCGTTGACCAAGCTGTGTACAACCCCTCTCGGATATGGAAGGTATATGGTACATATTCACGAAAGGGTGTGGACTCCGAAGAAAGGCCGTGGCCGCTCGCGCACGTTATTTCAAAAAATCCGCCGGAAAAGTTTGTCCAGCAGCAGCAACTGCATGAACTTTTGGCTGATTCTCCAGAGGAGAATGAGCGGGATAAACTTTCCAGCGGCGAGCAAGCTCGTCTCGGCATCTGGTTACGGAAGCATTTCCCTGAGCTGACTGGTCCAGAGCCTTGGGCAGGCAAGGGTAACCGCTGGGTCTTCGATGTCTGCCCGTGGGACCAGACGCATACCGACCGCAGTGCTTACGTCGTGCAGTTCAACGGCGGCGGCATCGCTGCTGGTTGTCTGCACAAGAACTGCAAGGGCCACGAGAAGGACGGTCAGGGTCGCAGTCTTGGTTGGGAGAACCTGCAAGACCTTGCGGGCGAGCACTTTGTACTGCGTGCGCCAACAGACCTCGCTCCATCGGGTACGGGAAACTACAACCTTACGGACCTGGGGAACGCGAAGCGTATGATTCACGCCTTTGGTGTCGGTGTACGTTACTGTGCGACTCACGACGCATGGTATTTCTTCGACGACACTCGTTGGAAACTTGATACGGATGGAGCCGTCCATCGTTGTGCGAAACTGACGACGGGACTTATTTTTGCGGAGGCCAACTCCGAGTCCGATCGCCAGCGGCGGCGCTTGTTAGAGAAGCACGCCCTTCGCAGTGAAAGCGCCCGGTCTCTTAGCGCAATGGTGTCGGTGGCGTCAACCGAAACCGAAGCATGTATTGCTGCAGCATCCCTCGACGCAGACCCGTGGCTCTTCAACTTGGCCAACGGGACACTGGACCTGCGAACCGGGAAACTGTCCGACCATGACAGGACGGACCTGATTACCAAAATCAGCCCAATCGAATGGGACGTGGACGCCAAGTGCCCCATGTGGGATGAGTTCATCCTGTACGCTATGGAAGGAGACTCTTCTCTCGTAGACTTCATGCACAGGTTCTTCGGTTATTGCCTTACAGGCTTGGTTACGGAGCAAGTTCTTCTCTTCATGGAGGGTACTGGTGGCAACGGAAAGACGACCGCGCTGCTCGCGCTGATGCACGTTCTTGGTGAGTACGCCATCCAAGGAGCACCAGGCCTCTTGATGGCGAAGCACAACGAGTCTCACCCTACGGAAATCGCAGACCTCGAGGGCGCACGCTTTGTGGCTAACGCGGAGGTCGAGAAGGGCAAGCCGTTTGCTGAAGCATTGATCAAGCAGTTGACCGGAAGCGACCCCGTCAAAGCCCGGAAGATGCGGAAAGACTTCTACCAGTTCATGCCTAGCCATAAGCTGTGCATCGCAGCGAACCATCGACCCATCATCAAGGGCAACGACGAAGGCATCTGGCGGCGCGTCATCAGGATCCCGTGGCGGGTAAAAATCACACCGGACAAGAAAGACCCGTTTCTTTTCGACAAGTTGAAGAAAGAAGCCCCAGGCATTTTGAATCGACTCATCGAAGGTTGCCTCGACTGGCAGAAAACCGGACTCCGGCCTCCCGACAAAGTCAGGCTAGCTACCAGCGAGTACCGTGAGGAGATGGACGTCCTCGCTGAATACATGGAGGATAGGTGCGTTATCGGCAAAGGCAAGTCTGTTCCCAAGAAGCAAATCTACCTCGATTACGTCGAGTGGTGTGAGGACATGAAGCAGCGTCCGCAGAGTTACTCGCTGTTCAGCCGACAGCTTTCAGAGCGCGACTTCCGCTCTAAGGTCACCAAGATAAACTTTAACGGTGACCGAAAGTCTGTCCGCGTGTGGCGAGGGATAACCCTTAAGCACATAGACCGGGCGTCACAGTCGCCTATGAAGAAGATGGCGTCCTCAATGGGATGGACTGAGCCGGAGGCTTGACTCGGTTAGTCCCGCATCTTAGTTACACACAGGAGCTCGAATGCCACCACGCACAAAAAGCAACCAAGGCCGAGGCCGACCACCCGAAGGCGGAGGCAGTGATTACGCGCAGTGGCTCTTGCTGGTTCCCAAGGACAAACGTAAAGAAGTCGCAGATTTTATTGCAGAGCATAAAGTTGAAACTTACGACGATTTAGTTGTCTTTGGTTGCAAGATTATGGCTGCACTCATGGAGGGGCGTATTACCCCCGCCATCGCAAAAGAACTTCGCGCGTGGCATGAGATGAACTTCACGGTTATTGCTGCAAAGAACACCAAAGAGGAAGCCCCTGACAGCACTTACTCTGACATCGTGACTGCTCTAGTGCAGGTGAAACGAGAGACGAAAAAGCTCCGGGGTGATTACTTTAGTTCTAGCGACGTTATCGAAGAACAGACACCTATTATTGTGGAGGCCAAGAATGGCTGACGGGCTTACCCTAGACGACATGCGGCGAATGCAAGAACTTGAAGCGGAGCTTATGCGGCTTCGTGAAATACAAGCTGCTATGTCGCCAGAAGACATCGCCATGCTTTCTGAAGACTCGGACATGGGTGAGGCCATGCGTTACGCCGAGCAGGACCGCGACATTCGCCGTCGTGCAGAGCAAGGCGATGCGATGGCAAATACACTGCTCCGTGGCGAAGACCCACCATCTCCGCAAGAGATGCCCCCGCAAGAGATGCCTATGACCGGCCCCGCCATCTCGGCTGAGGAGAGAGCGCAGATTCTGGCTACCATGCCCGCCATGCGAATGGACGGAATGGGCGCAGGGCCTGTCCGAAAGTCAGTCCGAGAGGACGTGATGAAGAACCTGATGGCTACCGAGGAGCCGGAAGAGGAGCTCTAAGATGGCCACAGGTGATTTCTCTTTTCGGCAACTAGCCGCAAACTTAGGGTTCGCCCCCAGCCCTATTGACCTTGAACGCCAAGCATCCGTGAAGCGTGAGCAGGAGGAGTTTGAGGCTTCTCCAGAAGGTCAAGCGCAGCGTGCGTACAATGAGTCTTTGGCGTATGATCGGGAACTCCCATACATTGCCCCCGAAGACTTGACCCCGGAAGAAAAGCGCAGGATTGCAAAGGCTAAGAATGACGCATTGGTAGCGCGCTTAAATCTAAAGTTAAACCGCCCAATATCCATACCCTCTGGCTCGACGGTTAGGCCCTCGACTCCTACAGAGCAAAGAGCTGTAGAGCAAGACATCCCTGCTATCGACCCAACCGTACCTCGAGTAGGCACACCTACTGGCGCAGACATCGCAGGAGCGGTCTTAAAAGAGCGCCCCACACTCCCTGCAGAGGTCATCTCGTACCCGATTGGGGCAGCGGGTGCCGCTTACGACATATTAAAGCAGTCCTTAGACTCGAACCCTAATCTGACTCAAGCGCAACGCTTGGCCGCAACGTCAATGGCCTCACTAGGCTTTATCCCAGGCGCAAAGGGAGCCAAGGCCGCAAAAGGCGCGGCGGAAGAGTTGTTAAAAGAAGGGGCGGAGCAAGCCACCAAAAGCTACAAAAAAATGCCTAAAGCTGAAGAAGATTTAGTAACATTATATAGAGGGGGCGCTGAAGATGTAGATAGCCCTGTTAGTTATACAACACCTGATAAGAAGTTAGCTAAAGAGTATGCTGAAGAGAAAGAAACCTCCGAGATATTAGAATATAAAATACCCAAAAGTCAGATAGCATCTGAGGATGAAGCTCGTAATATTTTAGTTGGATTAGGTTACAAGAATGCAAATAATGACGGAATGATGCACGAGCTTCTTGACCCTAGATTTAAAGATGAAGGTTTCTACCTTGGGGATGATGCTACAAAAAAGTTAGTTAAAGCCCTTGAAGATAAAGGATTTAAAGCCTACGAGGCTTTGGGTCAGTCTTTAACGAGTAATAAACCCACTCGAGAGGTTGTAACATTCAATACTAAAGAAACCCCAGAGGATGCTTTTGAGGCAAGAGCTCCTCGGGGCTACAAAAAAATGCCCCGGCCTTCTAGCACGCAGGTCACGACTTTGGAGACTGGCGATGTTGAGGACATCAAGAGCACATTGGAAGAGCTGGGCTTTCCTCCTGCGGAGATTGAGCGGAGGCTAAATCCAAAAGAAGGCGACCCTGCTGGCCTGCAAGATTTAGCCTACTTGGAAAATCGTGCTGAACGATTGACTCGTCAGAAGTTTATAGATGATCGGCTTACCGACATTCAGACTCGTCGAGCCGCAGCACAGACCCCAGAGGGCGCGCAACAAGCTGCAGAGACGACGGCTCAGATTGACACGCCCACATACGCTTCTGGCATCATGCCTCTACAGGACGCTCCTCCGTCGAGAAATGTGAGAGGCCTGTCTGGTGTAGACGATGTCGCCGAACAAGGTGCCGAACTTCAACGTCGGGCCGACCTCGACGTGGGATTGGCAAAAGACTCTGAGCGCCGAGCGGTTGACATCGCCACCCTTGAGCTTCCTGACGCAGTTCGTCAGTTCGCGCAATCTAGGCGATACAATCTAGCCCCCGAAGAGACGGCAGGCCTCGCGCAAACCATCCGAGACAATGGCGGGATAACCTACGATGTCGGAACAAAAACCGCAAAAGAAACTGGATTTAGCGTTGCCCCTTTCAAAGACACCGAACTTAAAGTTGACCCTGCAGATTTTACCCCTGACACAGTGCGGGCCTACGCGCAGACAATGGAAAGCCTGCTTGATGTAGACGGCGTACACCTGGGTGTTTGGTTTGATAAAGACAACAATAAATACGTTTTTGACGTTTCGGTAGTTGCGCCAAACACAGACGAGGGTAGATTGCTCGCGGCAAGGCTGGCCAAGAACGGTGACCAAGACGCCATTTTCCACCTTGATACATTTGATGAGATTGACACGCCAGATTTGGAGGTAGAGTTTGGAGAAGAAATCCTCAAAGGCGCAACGACGCCAGAATATGAAGCTCTTTCACAAGTCCTCGAACGAGTCACTGGACGAGTTTCTCCTTCGGATACAAAAGGACTTGCCAAGCAAAACAGGCTCAAGCCCCAAGAAGTAGAAGACATACGGGCGTACCATGAGAAGATGGTCCGTAGCAAGTACAAGCGTGGAGAGCCTGTTTCTCAGGATATTCTTGACCAGTATCCCGACATTCAAAGCCCGCCTGCTCCGCTGATTGCGTTAAACAAAGCCGCGCCCGAAATCGTGGCTGACTCAAGAGCTTCGTTTACTGTGCCAATCGTAGCAGAAGACAGAACTCTTTATGAGATTCTGCGTCCAGACGGAACGCCGTATGCCAAAGAAGGTCAGACAATCACCAACAATAATATCTTTGACTTTCTGACAGACAAGTATGAAGAAGCGACCGGCAGAACAACCCCTATGCCGTTTGACGATACCGGCCTAGTATACCTGCAGAATACGCTTACGGAAGAACTTCTTAGCCAACTTGAAGATACAAAAGCATTTATGAGTTGGTACACAGACGATGTCCGGGACTTCCTCGACACCGCTTCACAGGTTTTTCCCGAGTTAAAAAACAGCGAAGTTCACCGGATGACGTTGTTAAACATCGCTAGCTATACATCTAATGGTCTCAACCCCGTTGAAAACGGAAGGTTTGCCTTAGCCTCTTACGCCGAGTTGACGCAAAAAGGCGGCATGAGCGGAAGAAATCCTTTTACCATTAAAGACGGCAGACTAGCAGGGTACGGGACTCGAGCGCCTACCGTTCAACAAGGGCTACTGTTTTACAGTGGCCGTATTAAAAAGCTCGGCCTTGACGGAGCGGCTCGTGAACTGTTGGAGCTAAACAGTAAGCGAGGCATACGGCAGACGCGCCAAGAGTCCGGGGTCTTCTCTCCGACACACGCGGGCCCCGGCCATCCTGTTCCGATTGGCGCTCTTATGCCAAACTTGTATGGGAACGGTCCCAAGATTGGGACATACGGCGGCAACTTGGTTGGGATGCCTGGGGGCACATTCGATGTATGGCAGCATCGTCAAGAGCTTACCCGCATGGGGTATGGGCGGTTACTACAGAAAGACGCCGCAGGTAAAAAGTTTTTAAATCCAGACGTCCCTGCCCTTGTAAAAACTCCGACTATTACTCAAAAAGTTTCCCAGCAAATGTGGAAAAATATTGGCAAGGCTACAAATCTAGAAGACTTCCAAGTGCAGGCCCTTCTGTGGTTCTATGAGCAAAACATGTACAGGAGGCTAGGAAAGTCTTCTGTGAAAAGCGGTACGATGTCGGAGGGGGCGCGGAAGTTTGTGGATATTTTACCTGAACTTAGGTTTATAACTCCCAATGGGTATTTGGGTGACAAGGTTACCGGCACCAAGACTTACTCTGTAGGCGTTGGGACTAATAAAAACCGGGCCGCGATGGAGTCTGTTCGGTCTCCTCGGAAAAGAGCGAAGTCCGGTGAGAGCGAGTTCGCAAAAGCTAAGGCCGCAGAGCGTAAAGCTAAGGCCGCAGAGAAAAAACGAAAGGCAGAGGAGGCGGCAAGTGAAGATTAATACTGTCGAGCAGGCCCTTGCTGAGGCCATGAACATTAAGATGGACGCAAACATTGCCACCTTAGCAGACGAGGGTATCCCATACCTAAGTCTAGACGACCTTGTTGCTCGCAATACAGAGGGCATGGCAGAAGAAGCCCCGTCTCCAAAAGATTTACGCTTTGCCGCAGCCAACAAGGCCTTGAGGAATGAGTAAGCCAAAGAGCCGCGTCAACGAAGCGGGCAACTATACGAAGCCTAGCATGCGTAAGAATCTGTTTGAGAAGATCAAGTCGTCCTCCAAAGGTGGTAAGCCTGGCCAATGGTCTGCCCGTAAAGCTCAAATGCTTGCCAAGCAGTACAAGGCGAAGGGCGGAGGCTACAAGTGAAAAAGACCCAGAAGTCTCTCAAGCGTTGGACCGACCAAGACTGGACTACCGCGTCTGGCAAACGAAGCCAAGACACGGGTGAAGTCTACGCTCCTCGGGCCACGATAGAGAAACTAAAGGGAACACCAAAGCTCGCCAGAGCAAACGCCGTCAAGCGCCGAGCTCGAGCCGCAGGCAAGCAACACGCCAAGCACGGGTTACATAAAGGCAAGAAGAGGTAGTCATGGCGGTCACGGCTAAAAAAAGACGCAATGCTGCAAGAGGCGCGATGCTCATGAAGAAGCACGGGCTGTCTGGTTACAACAAACCTAAGCGTACACCGGGTCACCCTAAGAAGTCTCACATGGTGTTGGCAAAAGATGGCGACCGCATCAAGCTGATTCGCTATGGCGAGCAAGGAGCGAAGACAGCAGGCAAGCCCAAGAGGGGTGAGGGCGATAAGATGCGCAAGAAGCGGGCCAGCTTTAAGGCAAGGCACGCTAAGAACATTGCCAAGGGCAAGATGAGTGCCGCTTTTTGGGCCGACAGGAGCAAGTGGTAATGGGCCTCCCTCTTGAAGGCGAGGCTCTTGAGGCTTTAGCTGACCCCGCCATCAGCCTCCGCGCTTACGCCAAGATCATTGACCAGAAGACCGGTCAAGAACATACCTTCGATCCGTTTGCGATTACCGACCGCCTGCAGGAAACGGTTGTCTCGTACTACTCCGAGCCACCAAAGACCGCTCTAGGACAGACCAAGTGGCTGACCCTCCTTGGGTATCGGCAGGCAGGCAAGAGCCTCACAGCAGAGCTCTGCGGCTACATACGATCGGCCTACACACCAGGTCACGATCACGTCTGTATTGCGGATAACAAAGATAGGGCCGAGTACCTGCACCGACGCATTCACCTTACCCATAGCCGCTGGCCAGAACTGGTTCGCTCCGACACTGTGCCCAACCGAGAGGTTCGGCAGTTGACGTTCCAGCACGGCGGCAAGATGCGTGTCCTGTCTGGTGAGTCGGGCGCGGTTGGTATCGGTCAGTCCCCCGACAGCTTCCACGGGTCAGAGCTTCCGTACTGGCGTAATGCTGGTCACCAGTTTTCGATGATTTACCCGTCGATGATTAACCGAGACCACTCACAGGTTTTGCTCGAATCAACTCCCTCGCCAATGAGCGAGCCTTCTGCGGAATGGTGGCGCGACCACTGCCGTGACGCAAAGCTGGGCCGAGGCCGATGGGCGTATGCGTTCTTCCCCTTCTGGGACGGTGTGCTCAACCGACGCCCGTGGCCCAAGGGGCAGAAGCTCACCCTTGAAGAAATGGGTTTGCTCGACAAGTACGGGCACCTCGGACTGCGAGAAGAGAACCTTCAGTTTCGCCGATTAATGATTGACACGGACGCAGAGATTCGTCGCAATCCAGACTTGTTTAAGGTGTACTACCCGTTTGACGACATCAGTTGCTGGATTGCATCTGTCGGCTCGGTCTTCCATTCCACTCTGCTTAAACGGCACCAAGACGCTTTATTGGTTCCGTGGGCAGGTCCATACATGGAATACGAGAAGCCGGAGCCGGGAGCCGTTTACGCTATCGGAGTTGACCCAGCGGGTTATGCTGCTCGCGATCATGCCGCATTCCAAGTGCTGAAGGTGTACGATGGAGAATGGACCCAAGTCGCAGTCTACGGAGGCGTCACTGACCCCGTCGTATTTGCAAAGAAAATCAATGAGGTTGGCAAGAAGTACAACAATGCGCTTGTGGCTGTGGAGAGTAACGGGGTTGGTGTTGCTACTCTGGCTCTACTTGAGGAGCTGGGCTA
>Ga0209336_10001650_pt1 | contig 10861 bp, 23 predicted proteins | sample LinPmetageLP32_FD_184042 | JGI IMG/M metagenome (GOLD analysis project Ga0209336, IMG submission 184042) | Marine viral communities from the Pacific Ocean - LP-32 (SPAdes) (version 2) | ecosystem: Environmental > Aquatic > Marine > Oceanic | place: Pacific Ocean | collected 2009-08-23 | reverse complement strand
TTCTGCTGCTGATGTATCTGGCTTTGCGCCACCACCCATTAAACTTCCCATATCACTTTCTCCTCATTATAAATGTATCGTCTTTGTCAGCACTATATTGTTTCATCAAACCTTCTGATTCAAACTTTAAATATTTTGCCCAAGATAAAGCTCTCTTATCGTTAGAGTTTACTGTGATTTGTAAACGATGTAAACTAAATAATATCTCACAGCTATCAAAAAAAGATATAGCTGATTTAGTCATAGCTATTGGATATCGTCTAGCTTTCTCTGAAAATATAGACCACGCTTCACCAACGCCATTCCACAAGATAACACACCCAAACACAGCAACAGGATTATTACCAACGAATGCAGTAATAGCAGGACCGCTCCTAGACTGGATGTCCATATAGCGGATTCTATCTTCAGGCGTAATTGATTTAGGCGATTCATATGCTATATCCCACTCAAAGTTTTTAGTATGATCAATATGAAATGGTAAAAAGTAAGCTCCCTTTACTTCAGGCACTTTTTTTAATATTTCTACTGTCTTACTTAAATACGTCAAAATCTGCTGTTGCAATAGTTTGAACAATTAAAGTATTTGCTGCTAAACTATTTTTAGTCATTCTTTTATGTTCACCTCCACCTAGCATTAAATAACCAAAAGCATCGCCAATGTGTGAGTGTTCGTTTTTATTAGGACTATCTTTAAATCTTTCATGACCTGCACCAACAGCAATACGTTTAAAATGATAGCCGCCTGCTAATGACTTTCTTATCATCTTACATGATTTATCTATTATTAAACCTGGTTTACCATTAATTAATCTTTGCATTGGCGCTGCGGCTCCTTCTCGCCTAACTTTAAAATTATTAGATGCAGTTGGTTGCGCTCTTAATCCTAAAGTTCTTAAATAATCAAAAGCAGTTACTTCATAAATTGCATCACGTTGCATACCCGCAGGATCGCCCCATATTAATATTTGTGCTTTTGGGTAGCGTGCATTAAGTTCAGCTAACAACTGAGTACCGAATCTTTCTAATCCCATATCTTCAGTTACTATCTCATGTAATATTACCCATCTGCCATTATTTAATCTTTGTCCAATAGCAGCGGCTGGCGTTAAACCAAAATCAAGACCAATATGAATAGGTAGTTGTGGATCGTATTCTATTTCTCCACTCATCATTTGATCATTATATTCAGGCCATACTGGTCTGCCTTCTTGCACATAAGTATATTTACCTTCAGCATAACAACGAATCCAATCTAAATTTTTACCACCGAGCATTTGCATGTAATATCCGCTAGGTAAGTTACTAACATTTTCTGCTTTTCTATTTAAAGTCCACCATCTACCTCCTGAAAAAATATGATCATTAGCTTCTGGATTATCTGGCAAATCTTCAGGTTGCACTTCAACAACGCCACCTGGTTGTTTAAAAAAGTTCCAAGCAAACTTTCCTGATAACTTTTCTTTTTCTGACAATCTATACCACCAATGGTCATCATCCATAGGGTTAGTGTCCATCCAAACGCCATGCCATGTTGGACCACCATCTTTTTTTGTAGGATAACGACCTACTCGATGCGTTAATCCATCAATAACTGCTTTAGGTAATTCTCTAGCTTCATTTACCCATGCTCCTGTAAGCTCTAATGATAAAAGTTTTCTTACATCTTTGGGTTGGTCCAACGCTAAAAAAATTACTTCACAATCTATACCCGCAGCATTACCACGAGATGGGAGGCGAATGTGATGAGTAATAGGAGGTGTATATAGCATCGGACCAAAAGTGTTTTCAGGAAACAACTCCTGCCATGTTTTAATTGTAGTAGTTTTTAATTCTGGATAAGAGTTACGAACAATAACAAATCGTGTGTAACGAATGCCATCGTGTGGTGATGGTTTCTGCCTAACAGCACGCATCATTATTTCAGCAGCACATGCATATGATTTACCCGATCCTACTGGCCCCATGAGTCCACGAACAAATGAATTACTTTGCAAAAAATCATAAGTTGTTCTGGCGCTACTAAAATCTAAATCAATACCTGGTCCTGCTAATTGCTTTGTACTACGAACTTTTTTATTGCTCATCGTCTATATCTTTGAACTTCATTGTCATTAATCTTTTAAGCTCTTGATTTTCGTTATAAAGTATATCAATAACCTCCATTACTCTTGAGTTATTCATATTAGCCATTGAAAATTCCTTGCGTAATTGATCAATCTGACTTTTTATGTCCATGCTCTTTTCTCCATTGTTTCCAAAGTTGTAAAGTATGTATTGCTTTATCTATATCTTCATCTCCATTGCCTTTTAAATCTACCCTTGTAACATACTTAATAATAGTATGTTGCATTGCATTTAAGTTATTAGCCATAGAAAATTGCATTGGCTGTATTTTCATTTGAGTATAGTGATCGCCTCCAACTTGAAAATTAAATGACATAGCTTTAAAATCTGCATAAGAAACTTTTGGTTTAGTCATTGTCAATTACCTCTGGTGCTTTAACATTAATACCAATAACACTTGGTTTATCAGATTCATCTGGATTATCTAGCAAACCACTTGCTTTAGCTAGTAATCTTAATGTTTGTACTTTATCCCAAAACTCTATTGCAATCATGCCATCTTTATCTATCTTAATAGACTTAATACTTTGCAACGCATGTTCAGGAATATCTTTACTGGCTTTAACTGTAACATTGCCATTATCATCCCAAGTCATAACATCTGTTATTTTAGTGTTCGCCATACAAAGAAGGCTGTACGCAACAGCCTCTCTATTTGCAGCAATGGTCGTGCTTTTCTCCAAATTCTTTGCAAGCGTTCTCACACCGCCATATCCAGATAAACTAGGAATAGGTTTGTTTTTGTTTTTAGTTTCTGCCATTAAAAAGGTAAGTCCTCTTCTTGATCTGCCACAGATTCACTAACTGGGTTCGTATTTTGAACTGGTACTTGTGTCCCTGTATTGGCTCCCGCCACAGGATTACCAATTTTGAGCCGAGTCCAATCTTTCCCATTAGAATGTTTACTCCAACTGTCAATATAATACTCCCCACCTGGCACAACATTGTCAGGCATTTTAATCTTGCCTCTTTTATCTGCATGCCAATCTTCAGTTCTGTTATCATTGGGCCATACAGAACCCTCACCTGGTTTTACTACATATGCATCAGCCATGTTCTTCTCCTATATAATCATATAAATGTACGACAGCCATACCGCCATCAACTTTTTCCCCTCTAGCTATCTCGATATATTCAATCTGACTATCATCATCATACATGCCAGCTTTCATTAATGCATCTAAAATAGCTTTTAAGGTATTATCTAAATCAAACTTTCGTTTAGATCTAGGATGAATCATTACACTTACAGCTACTTGTTTATCGCCAAAGGTTTTAGGTTTTTGGTTTTTTACAATAACCGATACCTCTTTAGTAAACGCTACCCCCGCTGGACTAATGTATCTTCTATGTCCATTTGCACGCCAATAAGTATTGACTGTCGGTGGGTAAGGTAACTCTAAACGTATTGTTTTGTTCATAATCTATTTAATCTGGTATTAATATCTTTAGTCAAATAACTTTTAATTGCTTCATTAATAATACCTGCTTTAGTTTTTTCTTGTTCTTTTGCCGCCTTTCCTAGCAACTCAACACTTTGCGGGGTTAGCCTGACTAAAAATGGTTTTAAATCACTCATATTAAATCTCCTGTATACTTAGTGTAGGGTTTTTTATTCTTCTTACTTGGTACTTTTTCTTTGCTTTTCTTTTTCATTTCTTTCTCCTCTTTTATAAATTTAGCCAAAGCATGAAGTGATCCTTCTTTTTGTGGCCCATTAATAAAACCTTTAGTCATCCTCCAATAGCCATCTGGTCTAGTCCATTTGTATTCCAAATTCTTTCCATCGTTAAACTCATTACATATCATTCTATAGAATTCTTTAAGGGTCACTTTATAATTACATCTTTAACACAAGTATGAGTTTTCCAATTAGCATAATTTTCTGCTGCATAAATAAATGCTTCCTGACATGAACTGAACGAACCAGCATAAACATTTCCTGATGGCATACCACTTAAACTTACTAACAAAATAAATTCAATCATTCTCTTCTCCTATAAAAGTTCTTGTATCTACTCCAACAAAACCACAACTCTGCCCTTCTCTAATCGTATCAAAATCAAATTGACTTGGTGATACATAGTCAGGAGGGATGTTGCTATATTCTTTTAGTAAACAACTTGCTGCTTTATGCTCTGAACAATTCTCTTTAAAATAAATCATGGCGGTAGGACAATCATTAAAATATCCTACAAACTCCAGATCATCATAATTACCACTTAAACTTACAGTTAATATAAATAACCCTTCAGCTAACACAAGTTAATCCTCGTAATTGTTAATCTTATGTACCTTTACTATATGACTAATATCCTCATTGTCTAACATATAACCTTTAACATCATCCCACTTGATCGAGTCATCAAATATAATCCTTCTCAAGTTACCTCTTATGCCTGGGTAAGCAGATTTCTTTCTACTCTCTACATACCCTAACTGTTCTAACTTCTTTAAATGATTAAACACATTCTGATAGCTTGTATTTAACTTATCAGCTAATGTCCTTAATCCAACAATACTAAACCCTTGTTTGTTACAGTAAGCTGCTAACATACCTAATGCTCTTATATTAGCGGCAGATACTTTCTTATCTATAATAGCTTTATAAGGTATCACCACAAAGTGTCTATGGTCTTTATTCCTTAACTTCTTGATCTCTATTGATTCAGGTATCTCGTATTTCATTTAATCTCCACAAAAACATGGTATAGTTTCGTCATCAAACATATTCATTTGATCTGAACTAAATTTTGCCATTTCTTTGTAAGTAGGTTTGTCTTTAGAAAATCTTGCTCCAATTTTATCTTCCATTTTTATCCACCATGTTGCTCTGCTTGGTTTTTGTTGTATTAAACTTGCAAGTATCTTTGTGCCTTTTAAAAAACATAAATCACAATTAGATGCTCCATTTGTTTTTGGTAAAGATAAATCAAAATTATTGTTATTCCAAAACGCCCACACATCTTGTTCTGATATATTTGCATCTGCTAATGGTGTTATTTTTTCAAACTTACCATATTTGTTAGCAGATACTTTTGCAACTCGTCTAGGCTCATCTGCTCGTATACCCATAGCAACAATATAATCATTCCAATCAATAGATTTCAAATATCTGTTTATAGTAAATATCTTCATCTCTTGTGTACAAAAACGCATCATAGTATTAGGTAAAAAGTTTTTAGCATTAATTACTGCTTCAAATGGTTCACCATTTCTACTAGATGTTTTAAAATCTACAACTTTAAATCTGTCTTTAGGTTCTTCTGCCCAAACATATTCTAACCATACAATAGGTACATTCCATTTCTCACCACAATCCCTAACAAACTCTAATGTAGCTTCTTCTTCTTTCCCTGTATTGGCAAAACATACAATGGCATCTTTTGGCAACTTACCATTATTAGATTGCAATACCCTCCACAACATATATGCTGATGTACGACCACCACTAAAACTAATAACTGTTGGTTCTATGATTTTAAATGGATCGCTCATACGTTAAGTATATCTCATAGATATTGTTCGTCAAGTAAATAAAGTCATTGAAATAATAACTCAATCGTGTATATTAATAAGTACGGGGCCATTACCCAGCCCTCCCATCGGTAGATAGTGACCAAGGGAATAAACGAGTTTAGCCGCAGAGATTATCCGAAGATTCGTAACAGACCATCGTTAGGCAGGAGTAAGGGTGTTGTGGAAGCGGGGGTGAATAACCTATACTAGATAAACGAGAGCTATCCCTTCTTTTTAAGGAAGTGACACCATATCGAAAATACTCTTTTTCTATACGGGTTAGGTTTTCTGTCGCTTGCGAAACATAGGAGTTCTTATCTAGGCACATATGTTAACATCTGACATGTTTCCATATATGTCTTTAAAATATATTTTATAAAAGCTCATATGTTAACACCTGACATGTTATCAGATCGTGGTAACCAATAGCGTTGTTGCTAATTAATCGCTTGTTATTAACAACAAATCTCAAAAAACTAGCAAAAATTTGAGTGAGACACCCCTACGTATAGCTCAATGCCACCCCCCCCTAAAGCCTCTTTTTTATAGCGTGCAAAACCTGGTGAATCGATCAGTTATTAATTAATACTAGCCATGATTAATTATATTTATATGCTAGGGGGTAACTTGCTATGGAATAAACAAGGGGCTAATGTTTTATTACTTATGTTACACACACAATTCAAACTAGCTTATAACCTCTATCCTATAGTGTGATATGTACACGCTATCAATTACAATCATCATGCATTCAATTAATTGTATTAAACTACTTGCATTAGATATCTATCTATATTATATTGTCATTAATAGTTAGTAATTAACTATATTTTTATAAACTACTAAAAGGTATATAATATGAATAAAAAGTATGTGGTAAGAAAAACTGAAGTAATAGCAAGTTATATTGTGATAGATGGCGCTAAAAACCATGATGATGCTTTTAATATTTTTGAATCTATGTTGGAAAGTGGTCAAGAAATAGAATTTAAAGATGATGAAGTTTTAACTAGTGAGTATGAAGTATTAGATGATGTATTAGTGTCTAACTCTGGGGAAATCTATTAAGTAAGTAATAACTCATAACATCTCAAGAGGTGTTATGGGATTGTTATTTTTAACAATCATTTTATAAAACCATTAAAGGTACATAATTATGAAACTACTATCAATAGAATCAGACACAAAAACAAGTAAGAATACAAAGTATGGATATTTAACAGGTATTCAATATTTAAGTCCATATAAAACAAGCGGTGTTAACTTATGCCCAATGGCAGAATTGGCGGGCTGCATAGACTCATGTTTATACTATGCTGGTCGTGGTAAGTTTGAAAATGTTAAAGCCGCACGCCTTGCACGTACTAAATTATATTTAAACAATCAAGCCGTTTATTTCAATCAATTAATCAAAGAGATTATAGCGCTTGAAAAGAAAGCTTTTAAAATGGGCCTGAAGCCATTAGTTAGATTAAATGGGACTAGTGATATCCGTTGGGAAAATATCCATTTTGTTTATAACAATGTTACATACCGCAATATCTTTGAGTTATTCCCTAATATACAATTTATGGATTATACGAAAATACCAAATAGAGATAATGCTATGAATGGTATTAGTGATTTTCCCTCTAATTATGATTTAACTTTTTCATATTCAGGAAAACCTGAGTTTCAAAAATACAATAAACGGGCTATTGATAAAGGAATGAGAATTGCGGCGGTATTCGATAAAGTAGAATCTATCCCGTTAACATTCCATAAACGCCAGGTATTAAGCGGTGATGATAATGATTTAACTTTCACTAAGCCTAAAAACTCAATATTAGCGTTATATGCTAAGGGATCGAAAAAAGAGATTCAATTGGGCCTAGATTCACAATTTATACTAAGGGGGGCTTAATATGAAGCTAATAACAATATTAATATTCGGATTGCTGCTTATGTTATCGATTCAGTTTCTATTATTAGAATTTTATATCCTATCCATGCTATTCAGTGGCATAGGTATATTTCAAGTTGTATTCTTAGAATGGAATAAGTAAGCATATACAAGTATTATTAATTAGGGGTTACTTTGGTATTAGTAACCCTTTTTTAATGTCTTAGAACGTCTTAAAACGCCTTTAAACTATCCAAAATAACGTCTTAAACTAATCAAAACTAATCAAAACTAATCAAAACTAATCAAAACTAATCTTAATTAATCTTAAATTTTTTAACTTTTTAAGGTTGAGATACCTATTTCAATGATCAGGATAATTAATATTTCAATGCCCAGGATTATTAGGTTGAGATACCTATTTCAATGGCTAGAATAAATAACTTGCACTAAACGATATCTATGATATATAATCTAAAAAGGTTGAGATACCTATTTTAAACTTTGAAAAGGAAAAATAACTATGAGCAATTCAACACCACAAGAGCGTAGATTTAAAAGGAACTATTTTATTTTAGGTCTAGTAATTGGATCAGCCATAACTTATGGCATGTCAAAATATATCAATGGTACCTCGGATTATGTTTGCCAAAAAGGTATTTTGTTTGGACAAATAACTTCAGGATCGACTGTATATTTAAAGACAGAAGAGGAATGCCTGGACAAACAGGTTGAGATACCTTTAAAAAAGGAGGGCAAATAATGTCACACGAAGGCAATGATTTTGTCAATGAGCAGGATCAAGAAAGAGCGCAAGAGGAAGCTAATCAGCACTTTATTATTCAAGAGTTTGGACGCTTGGTATTATCCGAAGGGCCTGCCGCAGTATTAGGTCAAATGGATGACGAAGCTAAAGACGAATTAAAATTTATATTAAAAAGGGAGTGGTAATTATGGTAGGAAAAGTTACACCAAACGATCAATTATCAGCATCCGAGATACCTGTTTTAATGGGTGCTAGTAAATTTAAATCTATTAATGAGTTGTTAAAAGAAAAGATGGATGTTATATCAGGGATTGAACCACCATTTATAACCAATGAATCAATGGATTGGGGCAATAACTTAGAGTCAACAATATTGATCGAGTCTTGCAAGAGGCTCGGTCTTATCAATGATAAAAGTTCCGATAATTTAAAAACAGTTCATGAAAAACCATATCAACATCAACTGCTACCATTTGCATGTAGTTTGGATGGTTCAGTAACTGGCGATGATAATGAGATTATGACTGATTTAGATAAAGGTATTATTTGTGTTAATGCAGATAAAATCAAGATGTCTGGGATGGGTATTGTTGAGGCTAAACTAACAGCACACGAACCTGAATCTGCTGATGATCTACCATTGTATCGAGGGCCTTTGCAACTGCAAATGCAGATGGATTGCACGGGCGCAGAATGGGGAGCGGTATGTGTTTTATACAGAGGAACTACATTAAGAACTTTTGTATATCAGCGTGATGATAAATTAATTGGTCTTATATCTGATGCCATTATGGAGTTTCAGAAGCGTTTAGATTTATACAAAACTAATGAAGAGGTGTCTTGGTATCCGATTAGAACTCCCGCTGAAGCTTCTAATATTTTTGATAAGCCTGAAAAAACTGAGGTCGAAATACCTGAAGTTGAAGAGCTTGCTGAAGATATAGTTGGCAAAAGGGATTCTATTAAAGATTTAGAAAGTCAAGTAGCTAATCTTGAAATTAAAATTATGGATCATATGCGAGATAATGAACAAGCTATTTCAGGGCGTTATAAAATCTCATGGCCTACTATTAATTACAAGGCACAGCCACAAAAGATAATCCCTGCAAAAGATGCTAGAACTATTCGACAATCTAAACTTCGCATTCGTGATAGGGAGATATAACTATGGATGATGATTTGCAAGACAATGTTAATGATACTCATACTTTCTTAGAATTATTGTATCGCAATGTTAAGAATGCAAGCAAAAGGCAAGATATTATTAAACTTTACTTTGAGGAGAAAGACAATGACAACAACATCGGAGATTGCTAAAGCTTTTGTATCAGCACAAAAAGAGTTTGCTCCAGCATTAAAGAACAGCACTAACCCACACTTTAAAAGTCAATACGTTGATTTAGCAGGGTGTATAGAGGCAGTAATTGATGCCCTACATAATCATGGATTAGCATTAATACAAAAAACTCATGATTGTGAGTCAGGCGTTAAGGTTGAAACTATATTTTTGCATGAAAGTGGTGAAGAGATGTCAGGCGGATTGATACACGTTCCAGCTGATAAACAAACGCCACAAGGATATGGCTCGGCATTAACTTATGCAAGGCGTTACTCGATCATGGCGGCAACTGGTATTGCACCTGAAGATGATGATGGTAATGCTGGAACTAAATCTATGGTTGAAAAGGTTAAGGAAACTGCTCCATTAAAAAAAGTTGGAGCCTGAGTTTGCCAGGTAGAGATTCAATCGCAATAGCAGATGAACATAAATTTATTGCGGCTTTTATAAAAGTAATCGATCAAATTGATTATTCTACTGTAATGATTAGCACGAAATTAGATAAAGCAGACCAGCTTCATAAAGCTAATCGTGAGGTTATAAAACGATTAGGGGAAGCTGAAAAGTTATTATTACAAAATCGTATGGATACTTTGTTTAGAAAGTATAGGAAATAACTATGAATTATGCAACTGATGCAGAGTTTGAAAATATAGCTTTTAGCAATCCAAACATGGATGATCCATATGCAAGGCTTCTAGTGGCTATATTACTTAATGCTGTTCATGATGCAGTTGCAGCACAATCTAGTGAGATAACTAAAAGACAAGCTTGGGAATGGTTGCAACACGATGATGGCGTTTTAAATCATTGTTTATCTGTAGTTAGAATAACAAGAGGAGGTTTATTAAGGCGTGTTAAATACATGCGTGACAATAATATAAATCTTAAAAATATGTATACTAAAAGGAAATCACTATGACAAATCAAGAAAAGAGGTTATTAGATTATCTTAAAACTAACAATAAGATTAGTCCGATGGAGGCATGGACTGAGTTAGGTATTTATAGATTGAGTGATGTGGTATTTAAGTTGAGGAATAAAGACTTTGAAATTGAAACAGAGCGTAAGTCAGTTATGAATCGATTTGATGAGCCATGTAACTTTGCAGAATACAAACTGCTATGAATTATCTATCCGTATGTAGTGGCGTAGAGGCAGCAACAGTAGCTTGGCATGATTTAGGTTGGAATCCTGTTGCGTTTTCTGAGATCGAGAAGTTTCCAAG
>Ga0209336_10001647_pt1 | contig 10867 bp, 1 predicted proteins | sample LinPmetageLP32_FD_184042 | JGI IMG/M metagenome (GOLD analysis project Ga0209336, IMG submission 184042) | Marine viral communities from the Pacific Ocean - LP-32 (SPAdes) (version 2) | ecosystem: Environmental > Aquatic > Marine > Oceanic | place: Pacific Ocean | collected 2009-08-23 | reverse complement strand
ATAATGATGGTGATTGGCAAGTACTACAAAATGCTAGACCTTGGTCAACAACAGGCATAAAAACTCAAGCAAGTATTACTGCATCCGATAAAGCAGGAACAAGTGTTGCACTTAATACAGGTGGCACACTTGCAATGGTAGGTGCTCCTGAGTTAGGTGCTGGTGTTGTTACTCCTTATCTTCGTAGTGAAGGCGGGGCATTAATTGAAAGCACACTAGTTAGTATAGCAACCATTGGTGATAGTGTAGACGGTTTTGGATTTAGTGTAGACAGTTCAATAGATTATGCAGTTGTAGGTGCTCCAGAAACAGAAAGTTTAAGGGGTGCAGTGTTTACATACTTCATTGATGGACTAGGAGCATTTAGTAGACGTCCAGCATTACGTCCAACAGGACTTAGTGATGGTCATAGATTTGGTCATAGTGTTGCAATGAGTAGAAATGGCAGACATTTGTTTGCAAGTGCTCCTGGTGCCACAGGCGGTGTTGTATACGCTTATACATTAATAGAAATAAATGATTCAAATGCATTTGTTAAAACTGTAACAGGCAATGCAAGTGCAACAGCATTTGCATTAGGATTTACTCCACTTAGTATACAAGCACTAAACGTTACCGACGAAAACGGCAAAGTATATCTCCCAACTAAAGACTTTACTATAAGCGGTACAAATATGACATTTACAGCAACACCTGCAAATGGATTAGACATTGTTATTAGACAGGAAGATTACTTTGCAGAAATAGGCATACTAAAGGGACATGATGTATTAGCAGGTGATAACTTTGGTTGGAACATTGATTGTGATTACGAAGGTCGTAATATCATAATAGGTGCACCAGACGCTGATATTGCAAACACTGATAGTACTGTGCTAACAAGCGCAGGTGAAGTATACATATTTGCACAAACAGTGGAACGTTTTATTGGTGATGGTAGCACTAAAGCATTTACTACACAGGATACACTGCAAACAAAAGTATATGTTGAAGTTGATGGGGTACTGCAAACTGAAACCAACAACCCTGATGTACCTACAGACAATGACGGATCAAGTGACGGATTTTATACACGAGCAAGCAATACCATTACACTAAAGTATGTTCCAGCAAGTGGCGCTAAGATAGTAGTTTACACAGGCAGTTTCCGTGAGAAACAAAAAATAGATCAAAATATTTCAGGTCAAGCCCCCACAGAAAATGAACAGTTTGGTTTAAGTGTTGCTATTGATAGCAAAGGCACAATGGTTGCAATAGGCAGTCCCGGTGAAGATGAAACTAATCCGAATACAGGCAGCGTGTTTATATTCCAAGATGCAGGTAAAAACTATTCTAGTGTAACAACAAGCACAAGTGTTACAACTGTAGCAGCAGACAGTATTTACGTTGATGATTACAGAATTGCACTAACAGGCACAAATGCTGCTGGGCTAGTAACAGACATCACTAATGCAAAAATACCTGGCGTTACTGCTGCAACTAATAGTGCTGGCGCAGTAGTGATTACAACAACAAATACTGAAAGCCTTAACAAACTTACACTTAATCCTGGTGTAGGGCAAGCATTTGAACGTAATGCAGTTATACAGCCATTTAGTTTTGTACAAAAAATTAATCATCCACAAGCATTTGAAAATGAAAACTTTGGAAATAAAGTTGCATTTGACAAGCATGTAGGAGTTGGTACTAGTCAATATGCAGGCACAAGAAACCTAGTTATTAGTAGTGACAAAGCAAGTACTCTGCTTCCTGTAGGATTTGATGTAGAGAGCAACACAAATAGTCAATTATATCAATTAGCAACAACTACATTTGATGAATCAGGAACAACATTTACTGATAGACAAACACAAAGTGGTGCTGCTTATATATATGAACTACTAGACAGTAATACCCCTACGCTACTTAATCCTAGTAAAATGGTGTTTGGACAACAGTTAAGAAGTAGTAACATTACTGACTTGGATCAGTTTGGTGCAAGTATTGTGTTTAACGATAACAGAGTGTTTATTGGTGCGCCTAACGATACTACATTGAGTGGAAGTACAACTCTTGCAAATAGTGGTAGCGTTTACGAATTTAACAACAACACGAGAAGTGCTAGTTGGCAACCTTACCGCAGTCAAGATGATAGAGTTGATGTAACACAAATTAATCGTGTAGCACTTTACAACAAGCGTGAAGGCGAGATACAGGTATTTTTGGATTATATTGATCCTGCAAAAGGCAAAGTTGCTGGTGTTGCTGAAGCAGAACTAACATATGTAAGCAAAGCAGATCCTGCACTATACAACAATAATTGGACATACAAGTACAAGAATAGATTATGGTGGGACACTAGCACAGTACACTACTTAAATGCAGAACAAGGTAATATTGATTTCCGCACAAACTATTGGGGTATACCTTTCCCAGGGTCAAGTATAGATGTTTACGAATGGATTGAAAGTCCAGTTGTACCAAGTCAGTACACAGGCGAAGGCACAGTACGAGATATTACACAATTTAATATTGCTAATGTTTATGAAAGTAATTCTGATAGTACACAAGTACGTTATTATTTCTGGGTTAAAGATCGTACAGATGTCCCTGTGGAAGCCGAGTTTAGAACGATTAGTGCAGACAGTGTAAGAAGTGTTATTCAAGATCCTAAGGCACAGGGTCTTCCGTATGTTGCATTCCTTGACAATGATGCTATTGCAATGTTTAATTGTAAACAGTATTTTGCAGATCAGGACACTGTCCTCAGTGTTAACTATGATGTAGTTAAAAATGAAGGCATACTACACAGCGAGTTTGAACTGTTTGGCAGAGGAAACATAGATCAGGATATTCCAACTAGAATGTACACAAAACTTGTAGACAGTCTAGCAGGTAGTGACAGCGTAGGTAATTTAGTACCTGATCCATTCCTCAGTGAAGTAGAAAAGTATGGTGTACTTACACAGCCAAGACAAGGTATGTTTGTAAATCGTGCAAGTGCGCTTAAAGTTCTTACACAATATTGTAATAATATTTTTACTAATGCACCTTTTGCAAGGAATAGCAGCCTAACAAAACTATCGTCTAGCGAAACACTGCCAACTGTTAACAGTGGTGAGTACGATATTAGTGTTGATACTGTAGAAGAAAGAGATTTCCTAAACACAGATATCCTAACAACGGGCTATAATGTATTAGTTCTTGAAGATAACAACAACAATAACTATTGGGCTATCTACACACTACAGAGTGATGACAGTTGGTTGCTTTCAAATATTCAAGGTTATAACACAGCAGATTACTGGAGTTATACAACTTACTATAGTGAAGGATATGACGCAACAACAGTGCCAACATATCAGGTTGTACTTGAATCAGATCTGCTTATACTTTCACAGGCAGTAACAGGTGAAGTTGCAAAAGTAACTAGTAATGATGAAGGCAACTTTAGTTTGTTTGAAAAAACAGATACTGGCTGGGATGAAGTTGTTATTGAAAGAGGCACAATACAGTTTAATAATAGTTTATATTCATTCTCAACATTAAACACTATTAACCAAGCAACTGGATTTGACAATGACGGTTTTGATTTTGCTGCATTTGATAAAGTCCCAGCAGACGAGATTAGACAAATTGTCCAAGCACTTAAGGATGACTTGTTTGTAGGCGATTATGAAATTAATATGAACGAACTGTTCTTCCGTCTAATGGAGTATGCACTTAACGAAAATAACTTTACACAGGATTGGTTATTTAAAAGTTCGTTTATTACTGTGGCACACAAGATTCGTAGTTTAGATCAGTACAACACATTTAAGTATGATAATACAACGTTTATTGAGGACTTTATTAATGAAGTCAAGCCTTATAAAACAAAGATTCGTGAATATGTAAGCAAGTATGATAAGACAGATTTGTTCCAAGGTGATACAACCGATTTTGATTTACACAGTTTTTATGATGATACACTGGGTATTTTCCGTAAGCCAAGTGGTGATTACGGCGGTGACACTGCACTACAAGCAGATGGTCTAAACAAACCTTGGAATGATTATCATGGATATTCACTGAATAGCATAGAGATTGTAAATGCAGGAACAGGTTATATTACTGATCCAACATTAACAATAAGTGCGCCAAACCTAACAGGTGGAGTACAAGCAACTGCTACTGCTAAAACAAATGGCGATACTATTATTAGTGTAACACTGAATAACAAAGGTAGTGGATATACTGCAGATCCAATTATTACTATTTTAGGATCTGGTACAGGTGTACTAGTTAGTCCTAGACTTGTAAACACAACAGTAAGAAGTTTTGATACAACAATAAAATTTGATCGTATTACATACAGTAGTACTGTAAAAGATTGGACTGCAAGCACTGCTTATGAAGTTGATGATATTGTTGCTTATCAAAACACTGTAACAAAAACACAGGAAGTTTATACCGTTACAACTGCATTTACTAGTAGCACAACATTTAGTGTTGAGAATTCTAGTGGCACTCAAGTATTGACTGTAAAAGCAGACGCTGACTTTGACAATGCAGCAGACAGAATTGCTGCATATTATTATCCAAGTAGTATGATGATTGGTGATAGTCTAGAGTTACTGCAAAAAGGTACTGGCTATGGTGGCACTAAAGTTACAGGTCCTGGATTTGATCAAAACCCTGGATTTGATAGTAGTAACTTTGATGTAATTGGATTTGATAATATTGAAATTGATGCAGATGGCATTGCAGTTATTGGTGGATTAGACACAGTATTTCGTGGAATAGATTTTCCATTCTCAGGTATTATAGGCGATGCCTACGTTGAAGCAGGATACTTCCCACCTGGATATGTAGAAGAAATTAACTTGGGTATTGCACCAGAGAGCATTACTATAGATGGCGCTGGATTTGTTGATACATACAACAGTCATGCACCTGAAGAACTTGTTCCTGGCAAAGTTTATGATACACTTGACATGGAAGTGTACACACATAGCAGTCATGATTATGACAATGATGGCAATGGTGTTGAAGTACAGTACACAAGTCATAGTTATCCAGGTATTACAGCAAGATTCTTTGCAGACAGTGTACAGTTTAGTACAGACAGTGAAATAGTTACTGCTGATGCAAATGGAGTAACACTATCAACTGTGCCTGGAGACACCCGAACATTTAGATATGGTGATCCAGATAAGAGTGAAGATGATTTTGTATCCCTTGTTGTTTATCGAAACCAAGAGCGACAGTACACATTTACAACAAACTTCCGTGATAACACTGTAACACTTGATAGTCCGCTTACTCCTAGCGATATCCTACACATTTATGCATACAGCCAGACTGGCGAAAGTATGGTGGGTAACTACACACTTGTTGGAGACGGAAGTACAGCAGCATTTACACTGCCTAATACACTTGATGATACACAACAAACACTAATATATGTAGATGGTGTTGAAACATTTGGAACACTGCTTACAAGAGATAACAGAAGTTTCCTAACACTAAACAGCACTCCTGCAAATGGCGCACACATTCATATATTTGTATTTGATCAACTAGGATTAGACAGTGATGCAACAGGTGAGAACACAGCAGATAATACTGCTATTACTGCAGACGATACTTCAATAGGTGCAGATTTTGAAGGCGCAGTAATTGAGAGAATTGCTCCAACTAAGTTCCAGTTAAAAACTTTTGAAATGGATGGCAGTACAACAGTTTTCGATATGGGATTACAACGAATACTGTATGCACAGCCAGGAAGTGCAAACACAGTTGTAGAAGTTGACAACATCAGACTGCGTCCTGAGAATAATAGATATCACACTGCTGGAATTACAACTACTGAAATTACAATGGATACTCTTGTAAAATTTGCAGATGATACAACATTAACATGCGACTTTACAGGCAGAGACGGAAAAGAATTTGATATTTCAACCACTGGCGGTGAAACAGAAATTACAAATGCAAACGCAATTAGTGTAACACTTATTCCAGTTGCTACTGGAGTTGCAGTCGCGCAACAACGCTATCAAGACTTCAATATTACTGCAGGTGATAGTGCGGATAACAGTGTAATTACAGCAGATGATGTTACAACCACAACAGATGCTGAAGGAAGATTATTTGTAACAATGATTACTGCGCCTGCAGAAGGCGATACAGTAATTATTACTGATGCAACAAATGCAGAATATACAGTAAGTGCAGACGGTGCTCAAGTACAAATAGCAGACAGTGTTGCGCAAACAAGTAGTAGTATATTGCGTGTTAACTCCTTTACAAACCATGATCCACTACGCATACAAACCAAAGTATTTGTTGGTGAAGGAAATGGATCTGTAACCAGCGATGATGGATTTGACGAAGTAGCATTTGACAGTGCAGGATTTGATAGACAGTCAACAACTGGAACAATTGGAACTTACATACAAGATAGAGCATTATCAAATGTAAATAATTTTTGGATTACAGTTGATGGTGAAAGACTACATCCAGGTGATTACACTGTAAATGGCAATGATGTAGATTTAAGTGAAAAATTTACAAGCACTGCAGATAGTAACACAGTTGTTATTGTAACGCACTTTACTGAAAATTTGATACAACCACCAATTGGATTTAGAATATTCCAAGATATGAACGGCACAGTCGAATATCTAAGACTTGCAAAAGATAATACAACTGTGGTTATTGAAGAAATTATTACTCCTACAAGCACTAAGATTTTTGTAGACGATGCAAGTGTACTTCCATTTGTAACACCTAACAGTGAATATCCTGGTGTTGTTTTCATCGGCGGCGAGCGTATTACATATTGGGAAATAAGTCTAGAGGACAATTACATTACATCATTACGCAGAGCAACCAAAGGCACTGGCATGGTACAAAGAATACAGCCAGGATTTATTGTTGTAGATGGTGGTCAAGATCAATATCTACCAAGCAGTGACACACATACACAAGTATGGTATGATATGTCAGTATCGGCTGCTGATAGCACAGTATTACGTTCAGATAGTACAGTAGTTTTTGCAGATGCTACAGGACAAGCAAGCGGTGAAGGGTTACAAGAAAGTGCTACAGCAAACGCAAAGTTCTTGTTAGAAAGTCAAGCACAAGTACCTAACTATAGATTAGAACTACAGGACAAAGGATACTTTGCTAATGACTATGTAGAGGCGGACTACGCTGAAGATTTGCTGTAGATAAATAAGTTAAGTTAATGCGGAGAATATAACAAATGGCTATAGTACTAAGAAATACAAAAAGCACGGCGCTTACCTTTAACGAACTAGATGGTAACTTTAGTGACTTAAATGATCGTACAACAGTGCTTGAAGGTTCTGTTATAAAAACAGTAAATGGAGTTAGTCCTGGTGCTAACGCGGCTTTAACTATTACAACAGCAAGTATTACTGAAAATACTAACTTATATTTTACAGATGCAAGAGCAAGAGCAGCAATCAGTGTTACAGGCGGTAATGCTGCATATGATAGTGCAACAGGTGTCATCACACTAAGTGATGCAGAGATACGAGATGCTATATCAGTCACTGATGCAGGCGGAGATGGAAGTCTCGCATATAATGCCAGCACAGGTGTAATTACTTACACTGGTCCTAGTCTAGCAGAAGTAACATCCCGTATAAACAATATTAGTATTGCAGAATTAAGTGATGTCCTATCCACAACGATGGCTAGTCCGACTGGTGGTCATGGACTAGTTTTCAACAGTACCAGTGGCAAAATTGAACTTGCTGAACTTCCAGGCGCGGCAGGTGGTGAAGCCAACCAAGCAGCAAGCCTACAAGTATCAAATGGTAAAGACGTATTTGCTGGTAAGTCAGGTGTAACATTTAACTTTAGACAGTTAACACAAGGCAGTAATATGGTGTTAACACAGAGTACCAATGGTATTAGTATTGCAACAAGCACTGCACCAGAGTTTGGAAACTTAAAGATTAATTCGGTTGCAAATACTATTGAAAACATAAGCACAAACGCAAACATTATCCTAAAGCCTAACGGAACAGGTGTTCTTGAAGTTACAGGAGATATTCTTCCAAGTACAGACAGTACATTCGATATTGGTACAACAAGTAACAGATTTACAAATGTTTTTGCAGACAACCTAGTTGGTTCAATTTCAGGCGCGCAAACTGGTATGACCAGTGTAAAAAATGCTGCACTAGAAATAGGCAGAGATAATGATAACGATATTGATTTTGCCACAGACAATAACATTTTCTTCCGTGTTGCAGGTGCAGACCAACTTAAACTTAATGATGGTGTGTTTACTCCTGTCACTGACAGTGACGTTGATCTTGGAACAAACAGTTTAAGATTTAAAGACTTTTTCACAGACACAATTACTATTACAGATAGTATTAAAATACCCGATGGAAAATTTATTGTTGACGGAAACGGAAATGAACTAGTAGTATTCCAAACTACAGCCAGCGCGGTTAACGAACTTGAAATAACAAACGCAGCAAGCAGTGGACATCCTAAAATTGCAAGCACAGGTGGTGACACAAACATTAATATTGTACTTGATCCAAAAGGAAGTGGTACAGTTGACGTAAACACAAGTAAGATTGTTAACGTTACAGATCCTGGATCAGCACAGGATGCAGCAACTAAAGCATATGTTGATGCACAGGTAAGTGGTATTAGTGCAGATAAGATCACAGAAGGTAACACTACTGTTGAAACTATTGACACTGGTACAGGTAGTATTGTTCATACAGTTGATGGAACTGCAGAACTTACTATTATTAGTGCAAGTAGCACATTTGGTGGTAACATAGTTGTTCCAGATGGTGCTAGTATAGGTAGTGCTAGTGATACAAATGCTATTGGTATTTCAAGTGGTGGTATAATTAGTATTACTGCAACAACTGCAAACACTGATGCAAGCGATGGTGCGCTAACAGTTGCAGGTGGCGCAAGCGTTGCCGCTGACTTAACAGTGGGCGATGATCTTAGATTACTATCAGATGGTGCAATCTTATCATTTGGTACAGATGGGGATGTTACACTAACACACGTTGCTGATACAAGTCTAGATTGTAACCTTACAATGACAGCCACTACATTTGAGCCTGATGGTGATACCTCAGCAGGTGATACTGCTGCAATTGGTTTTACAAGTGTTGAAGGACTTATCCTCACAGGACAAGGATCAACTAATGACGTTACTATTAAGAATGATGCAGACGCAGATGTTATTGAAATCCCAACTGGCACAACTAATGTAACAGTAGCAGGTGCATTAACAGCAGGCGGTATCTTAAAAACAGATAACGATACTGAAGCAACTAGTACTACAGATGGTTCACTACAAACAGATGGTGGATTAAGTGTAGTAAAAGACGCAGTATTTGGTGATGATGTATTGCTCCTAAGTGATGCTGCAGTTATCAAGTTTGGTGCTAACAGTGATGTCACACTTACACACGTTGCTGATGCAGGACTAACACTTAGTGTTCCTGCAACTGCGGACAACAGTTTCCCAATACTTAATCTAAGTGCAGGTGATAACGATATTGCTGCTAACGATGTTTTAGGACAGATTGACTTCCAAGCACCTGCAGAAGGTGCTGGGACTGATGCAGTTTTAGTTGCAGCAGGTATTGCTGCAATATCCGAAGGCAATTTTGCCGCAGATAACAACGCAACCAAGTTATCGTTTAAGACAGCAGCAAGTGCCGCCGCCGCAGAAACAGCAAGTTTAAGTAGTATTGGAGACTTTACTGTAGCAGGTGATTTAGTCATTAAAAACGGTGGTCTAATAGGAAGTGCAGGTGACCTAGATGCCATAGCAATTGCTAGTAACGGTGTTGTTACATTTAGCCAAGCAATAACTGGTCAAGCATCGTCTGCACTATACGCTGACTTGGCTGAGATTTATTCCACTGACGGGGTCTATGATCCTGGAACAGTAATGATGGTAGGCGGTGAAGAAGAAATGACACCAGCAAGTGAAAGTTCATCATACATAGCAGGTGTTATATCCACTGAGCCTGCTTTCCTAATGAACAACGCTGCAGATGGACAAGAGATTGCACTAGTAGGTCGTGTGCCAGTACTAGTTGACGGTGAAGTTAATAAAGGTGATGCAGTGTTTGCAGCCAATGGTGGTGTTGCTAGTAAAACAGCAAGTGGACCATTAGTTGGAATAGCACTAGAAACAAATAGCAATTCCGGCGTAAAAAGTGTAGAATGTTTACTAAAGGTGTAATATGGAAGAACAAGATATGAACAACGATATTGAACAACCAAAAGAGCCAGAAACTGCACTTAAAGACACTAGCGGTGTAATGATGGAAGGTCATATTCGTATCTTTGATCCTGAAACAGGTGAAGACTACGTCAACAAACGTAATGCTATTCACTATGAGAACATGAGTGAAGCACTTGCACTAAGCATATCGAATAAAACAACAGGCTTTATACATGAAATGGCTTTTGGTAATGGTGGAACAAGTGTTGATCCTACAGGTGTTATTACATATCTTCCTGCTAACAGTAGTGGCAGTAATGCTAATCTTTACAACCAAACATATTACAAAGTTGTAGATGATAACAGTAGTCTTAACACAGACACAGCAAGAAATAAACTTGCAACAAGTCATACATCTGGACAAATTTACACAGATATTGTTGTAAGTTGTTTATTAGACTATGGCGAGCCAAATGACCAAACAGCATTTGATAACACTAGTAACTTTAATGACACTTATACATTTGACGAATTAGGTTTAAGAAGTTGGATAGGCACAGTTAATACGGGTAAACTACTAACACATGTTGTATTTCATCCGGTACAAAAAAGTTTAAACAGACTAATACAAATTGATTACACAGTTAGAAT
>Ga0209336_10001643_pt1 | contig 10877 bp, 23 predicted proteins | sample LinPmetageLP32_FD_184042 | JGI IMG/M metagenome (GOLD analysis project Ga0209336, IMG submission 184042) | Marine viral communities from the Pacific Ocean - LP-32 (SPAdes) (version 2) | ecosystem: Environmental > Aquatic > Marine > Oceanic | place: Pacific Ocean | collected 2009-08-23 | reverse complement strand
CGCAGGAGGTTTTATTAACGCATTACGAGGCAGCGTCCGTCCTGTCATCACTTATGTTTTTTTTAGCCTTTTCGTTGCCATCAAGGTAACCGCACTAATAGCCCTGATGGATTCAGGCACAGATTTTGGTAAGTCATTGTCCCTTATCTGGGACGATTCAACCAGCGGATTGTTCGCTGCGATTGTAAGTTTTTGGTTCGGCGGAAGAGCCGTATCTAAATATATGAAGGGGAAACCATGACATATAAACTAGGAAACCGTAGCAATGAGCGGCTGGAGGGCGTTGACCCTAGCTTGCAGACGCTTGTGCGTTCAGCGATAGGGCGTTCTGAGCAGGACTTTAGCGTAATCTGCGGACTACGAACTCGCAAAGAACAGGAAGCTCTTGTGGCTAAAGGTGCCAGCCAGACCATGAAATCTAAACATCTTGGTGGGTTCGCTGTAGATTTGATGGCTTACATCGACGGAGGTAGGTGGGAACTGAACCTGTACGATGAGATTGCAGACGCTATGAAAGACGCGGCGAAAGAACTTGGTATTAAAATTCGGTGGGGCGCGGCGTGGCATATAGATAATATTGCTGAATTTGACGGCACTGCTGAAGAAGCTATGAATGAATATATAGATTTAAGACGGTCACAGGGACGTAGACCTTTTATTGACGCCCCGCACTTTGAACTAATAGATTAGTAATCAACAAGGAAAATGCATAATGGATGTTGTCGATTGGGCAAAGTACATGTATAAGAAACTTGAGGAGCGGGAAAAAGATCTTTCTGCTGCTCTTGCAAGTGGCGCTGTCAAAGACTGGGAGCAATACAAAATGTCTGTGGGAGAGATACGGGGACTCTCTTTCGCTCGTGAAGAAATCAAGTCCCTGCTGGAAAGAACCGTAGACGATGTCGAAGACCTTATATCTTCCTGATCACGTTGCGCAGAAAAGAACCAAAGAGAAAGAAGAGGCCAAGGCCGACCCTGAAACTTTGAAAAGCGCATATGTTGACGCTAATGAGCGGGTGTTAGACCCCTCCCTTTTAGAAAAACCGCTACTCGAAAGACTACCGCAGCCGACAGGTTGGCGGGTTTTAGTTATGCCGTATCAAGGCAAATCTAAAACATCGAGTGGTTTATATATTCCTGATGAAGTTCGAGAGCGAGAGAACGTGGCTACTGTTGTGGCCTACGTGATGAAGCTTGGACCTCTAGCTTACAAGGATTCCGACAAGTTCGGATCTGGCAGTGAGCCGTGGTGCAAGGAAGGCCAGTGGGTATGCATTGGTCGTTATTCTGGATCGCGTTTCAAGATTGATGGTGGAGAGGTTCGCATTATTAATGATGACGAAGTTATCGCCACACTTCTTGAGCCGGACGATATCAAACATGTTTAGGGGTAGGTTATGTCTGAAGAATTAAACACTGAAGAGCCTGAGATTGTAGTAGAAGAACCAGATCAAGAGTCTAAAGTTGAGGTCGCGGCAGAGGCGGCACCGAGTGACGAGCTAGACTCTTATAGTAAAGGTGTGCAGACACGCATCAAAAAGTTAACGGAGAAATACCGGCAAGAAGAGCGTGACAAGTCCGAAGCGGTGCGTTTATCGCAACAACTTCTGGACGAGAACAACAAGTTAAAAACTCGTGTAAAAGCGTTAGATACTGGATATCTATCTGAGTATGGCACTCGCTTGCAGTCACAAACAGATGGTGCAAAGCGAATTTATAAAGAGGCTTACGAGGCTGGCGACACGGATAAGATGCTCGAGGCTCAACAGGCTTTGTCTAACATTGCAGTGCAGCAGCAACAGTACAACACGGCGAAAGCTAGAGCGGAGCAGCAGGCTAAGATGCCTGTTCAGCCGCAACAGCAAGCAGCCCCTGCCCCACAGCAACAGCAAGCGGCCCCGGTGCCGGATGAAAAAGCTGTTCGGTGGAAGGATAAAAACAAGTGGTTTGGCGACGATAAAATAATGACGACAGCCGCCTATACCATCCACCAAGGACTTGTCGAGGAAGAAGGGTTTGACCCGAACACCGATGAGTACTATACTGAGGTGGACAAACGCATACGCACGGAGTTTCCACACAAATTCCAGGCGCAAAAGAAAACGGGTGGAGGAAGCCAGGTCGCTTCTGCTGGTAACTCCGCATCCCGCAGCACTAAACCAGGGCGCAGGTCGGTCAAGCTATCGCATTCTCAAGTAGCAATTGCGAAAAAGCTAGGTGTACCTCTCGAAGAATACGCTAAGTTTGTAAAGGATTGATAAAATGACTGATGTAAGAACACCGCGCAAGAGCGCAACCCGCGAAACAGAAACGCGCAGAACACCGTGGGCACCGCCCAGTCACCTATCTGCACCAAACCCACCTGATGGGTACGTGCATCGTTGGGTACGAGTTTCAATGCGAGGCGAGGAAGACAAAATGAATGTCAACTCCAAGCTTCGTGAAGGATGGGAACCTGTCCGTAAAGACGAGTATCCTGACTATGAGGCCCCAACTATCGACGATGGTCGATATGAAGGCGTTATAGGACAAGGGGGACTGATGCTGTGCCGTATGCCTGAAGAAACAGCCAGAGAAAGAAACGAGTATTACGGGGGCCGAACCCGCGAACAGATGACCGCTGTAGACCAGGACTTGATGAAGGAACAACATCCTTCAATGCCGATTCATAATGATCGGCGTAGTCGTGTAACATTCGGAGGTCGCGAGCGCGACTCTGATTAATCATTGAGGTGCTATAATGGCAAATTCTAACGGAGCTTTTGGGTTACGGCCCATTGGCATTGTTGGACAAGGTGCAAACACTACTGGGGCAACCGAGTATCGCATCGCGTCCGGCAACAATACTAAAATGTATCAGGGGTCTCCTGTGATACCTGTCGCTGACGGTACTATTTCTGAGGCGCAAGCCGCAGCGGGTGGTAACGTAGGTCTTCTTGGCGTTTTCTGGGGCTGCAAATTCGTTCGCGCATCAGACGGTAAGATGATCTTTTCTCCTTCTTGGCAGGGAACTGCTGCGGGTGCAGATGCAAACCATCCGATTGTTGCGTTTGTGTACGATAACCCGATGCAAACGTTTACTATTGCAACGTCGAATGTAATTGGTGCAAGAAACACAGAAGCCGAAGTTCGTGCCGCAGTGTTTAAAAACATCAACTTTGCAACAGCGACTACTGGTAACAACACCACAGGTATTTCTTCTGCAACTGCGGATCTAAATACTATTGCTACAACTGCTGCGCACAAGCTACGGATTATTGGGGTTCAAGACGATCCTGACAATGCGGACTTCACTGTTGCTGGTATCCCTTTAATTGTACGACTCAATACTTCGTTCAACTCTGCTAATGGCGGAATTGCAGCGGGTACTGTCTCGTCTACTGGCGTATAGGAGGTCTAAAAAATGGCTATTTCACGCGCACAACTAGCTAAAGAGCTAGAACCAGGCCTCAACGCCTTGTTTGGTATGGAGTACTCACGGTACGAAAACCAACACGCCGAGATCTTTACAACAGAGTCTTCTGATCGAGCATTCGAGGAAGAAGTTATGTTGTCCGGATTTGGCGCAGCACCAACCAAATCGGAAGGTTCTGCTGTAAACTTTGACGACGCTAACGAAGCATATACTGCTCGTTACAACCACGAAACAATAGCGTTGGCATTCTCAATTACTGAGGAAGCTATCGAAGACAATCTCTATGATCGTCTTGGTTCACGTTATACCCGTGCGTTGGCTCGTTCAATGGCACACACAAAGCAAGTCAAAGCTGCTTCAGTTCTTAACAACGCCTTTACTGGTGGTGCTTCGGCTGGTGGCGACGGAGTTGCTCTTTGTTCCACTGCACACCCGCTAACTAACGGCGGGACTTTCGCTAATCGTCCAGTAACTGCTGCTGATTTGAACGAAACATCTCTTGAAGATGCTTTGATCAACATCGCAGGATTTGTTGACGAGCGTGGTTTGAAGGTTGCTCTTCGCGGCCTGAAACTGGTTATCCCACGTCAGTCGCAATTTATTGCGGAACGTTTGATGGTTTCAAACCTACGTGTAGGTACAGCGGACAACGACACTAACGCGATCCGTTCAATGGGTATGTTGCCTGAAGGTTATGCCGTCAACGACTTCCTCACTGATCCAGATCACTTCTTCGTGATGTCAGATGCTCCTCGTGGAATGATCCACTTTGAGCGGACTCCACTTTCCACAAATATGGAAGGTGATTTTGACACAGGTAACATGCGGTTCAAGGCTCGTGAGCGTTACAGCTTCGGGTTCTCAGATCCACGTTGTATCTACGGTTCACCAGGAGCGTAACACTTAATATACGGTGTAGTTTCAAGGGTAGAGGCGGTCTTCGGATCGCCTCTTTCTTTTTGTTTTGTCCTGTTGTATCATCCCGACATCCCTGACAGCCGCATGGTGCGGCTGACAATTGCCACGACAGGAGACTCACATGGCTAATACAACTTTTTCAGGCCCAATTCGGGCTGGTAATATTAAAGACACAACAGGAACAACCGTAGGCACAAACGTGGCTAACATCGGTCAAGTTGTTATGTCTCAATCTATTATGATTGATGCTGCGGTAGCGGTGGGAACAACCACCTATGATGTTGGTGTCATCCCTCAAAATTCACAACTTCTAACTGTCACAATAAGAGTGGCTATAGTTAGCAACGCTGCGGGCGCTGCGACTGTCTCAGTGGGCAAGACTGGATCGACTCAGTATTTAATTGCAAACACTAACGTCAAGGCTCTTGGTGAGACTTCATCCATTGCTAATGGAGCTTTGGACGAGTCAGATCGTTTTGGTGCGGATACTCAGATAATCGCCACGTTAATTTCCGCAGGCGGGGCAGCCGCAACGGGTCAAGTTACTGTGACGTTTACTTATGTGCAGGCAAACAACTTGCAGGATAAAGCTGCAAACACCTAAAGGAGGGTTCTGCCATGTCAGGCTCAGACATAACCGCCTATACTCATGTACAAGGTGCGGCGGCGGCTCTTATAGGGCCGTCGAGATCACGGCTTCAAACGGTAAACGTATTTGCCACTGCTGCGGGATCTTTTACTTTGACCAACGGAAATGGTGGGGCAACTATGTTGGTCCAAAAGTTTCCCGTAGGAATGAACCAGATTTACATCCCTGAAAATGGGATGTTATTTACCTCTGGGGTTTACGTTTCTGCGCTTACGGGCAATGGAACAGAACTTACGTTTCTCCTAGCATAGGAAAAACGCATGGCTAAGATCGACAAGTCAAAGATGAAGTGCAACAAACCTAAACGCCAGATTTCTGGCGGGAAGAAGTCTGTTGTCAAGGCTTGCGATAAAGGCAAAGAAAAGATCATCCGGTTTGGCGATGCTAATATGACGATTAAAAAGTCAGACCCTAAACGACGAAAATCGTTTAGGGCTCGTCATGGATGTGATAAAGGTACACTAGATAAATTAAAGGCCAAGTACTGGTCTTGTAAGGCGTGGTGACGATGAGACTTGATTTTTCCAGCCTGGCGTCACTAGCGACTATTGGTATTTTAAGTTGGGGGGCACTCCAACTGTATGAACTTAAATCAGACACGGCAGTTATTAGTTATCAAGTAGGAGAAAACTACGACATGATTAAACCTATGTGGCAAGACTTTTTAGTTAGGAGTGCATCACAAAATGAGTATCAGCAGAACATCCATGCCGTTCCAGATATCCAGGCCTCCAGAGGAAAAGACTAATGGCGGAAAAAAAGAAAAAACTCGACGCTTGCGCCAAAAAAGTAAAGGCGCGGTACAAGGTGTGGCCCAGCGCATACGCAAGCGGAGCGGTAGCCAAGTGCCGAAAAGTGGGGGCCGCGAATTGGGGAAACTCTACTAAGAAGGCTGCTACGGGCGGGATTATTTCCGCTATAGATAAGCCTAAACGTCCTACTAATTACAGAGGCGGCGGCGTTATTGCTGCGGGCTGCGGTCAAGTAGCCGAGCCTAAACGTAAAGTTACAAGGACTTACTGATGGCAAAGAAGGAAAAGAACTCTTTGCGGGAATGGTTTGGTCAGAACGATGGCAAAGGATGGGTTGACTGTAAGACAGGAAAGCCTTGTGGACGCCAGAAGGGTGAGAAGCGAAAAGGTTATCCAGCGTGTAGGCCGACGATGTCTCAGTGTACGTCTGCGTCTAAAAAGAAAAAGTCTTCTAAGCGCATAAATTGGAAAGCAAATGGCGGATTAGTTAGAATCTTTTGAAGGAGAGATACAATGAAGATGAAGAACAAAGGTTACAAGGCTGGCGGCAAAGTCAAAGGCATGAAGGCTGGTGGCAAAGTCAAAGGCATGAAGGCTGGCGGCAAAGTCAAAGGCATGAAGATGGGTGGCAAGGTCAAAGGCATGAAAGCTGGTGGCAAAGTCAAAGGCGGCAAGGCCGGAGGACAAGTCTCGGGCATGGGATTTAAGGGAATCTTTTAACTTAGATGCCATATTTACAGAGCAACATCCCTTACTTTAAGGCTTGGGTTCGTCGTGAGTACACTCATAACCATGAGAAATATCACGGCGAATTTTTACATGCTATGGTTATAGCTGTAACAAGTATGCCAAACAGGTCGTTAAGTTTTCAGGTAATCTTCACGGGTTGCGAAGCAGAAGACGAGGCAGAAGACACAGTTCACGGCGGTGCAATGTGGGCACGTATGCCTCTTACGGCTTTGGTTGCAGATATACCTTTAGCTGAGTGGCCTACACCAATGGCGACACATGATGCCCAGCCTTGGGACTGTGCTTCTCATCATCATGCGGTGTATGTCATGGACAGGGCTACGCCGTGCCCTTGGATGGCAAAGATCGACGGGCAGTTTTTCCCTGCAAAATATTTGTTTACTGTAGATTATACGGACTCTGAAATAGCAGATGATCCCGCGCAGCATAAACAAAGCCACGTTTTGCAGTTGTTAGACGCAGGAGAATGGACGGGTAATATTGTTGCGCTTCCAAACAATCGTGTGCGTGTAACTCATCCTGCTTGGTTTTCTTTGGGTGAGGGAGCTCCAGACTTCAGGCCGTCACAACATATACACTATTCAAAAAGTGATTTAGACTATACACTGGATGTTAATAGAGTTTTTGACAATCTCTATAATGAGGATGATACCGATGAAAAACAAGAAACCGATACCTAGCGGTCCCAAGGGAAAAGGTATTAAAGCTTTAAAGGCAAAAGCCCCAGAAGTTGCGGCTCGTATGGGCTACAAAAATGGCGGTTGTGTCATGTCTGGTCGTGGTGGATCGTTTAAAGGAAACAGTTAATGACAACATCTGGTTCAAGAGACTTCAATCTCGATGTCGCTGAGATAATCGAGGAAGCGTATGAGCGGTGTGGGCTAGAGGTTCGCACTGGTTATGACGCCCGTACTGCACGTCGGTCTTTGAACTTGATGTTTGCTGAGTGGGCGAACCGTGGGTTAAACCTTTGGACGGTGAAACATGCTTTTGTTACTGTGACAAAAGGCGTGTCCGAGTACCCCTTGGAGTCAGACGTTGTGGATTTATTGGACGTTGTGCTGCGAAGAGATAACACGGATTATGAGGTCCAGCGCATCAGTCGAGGCGACTATGCTACTTTGCCTAATAAAACTACTGAAGGTAGACCGAGCCAGTTTTGGTTAGATCGTCAGATTGCTCCTAAGTTATATCTTTGGTCTGTTCCTGAAAACTCTACCGACCAGATCCGCTACTATTATGTCCGCAGAATTGAAGACGCAGACGATCTAGTGAACACGACGGACATGCCGTTCCGTTTTTATCCTTGTATGGCGGCGGGCTTGGCCTATTACATGGCGGTTAAACGTGCGCCAGATCGGGTTCAGATGTTAAAGACGATCTATGAAGAAGAGTTCCAACGTGCTGCGGACGAGGATCAAGGTCGTACTCCGTTGAAACTACAACCTAGTTTAAGTTACTTGAGGGTCTAATGCCTTACGCTGCGGGGAAAAAAGCCTGGGGAATATCTGATCGGTCTGGGCGCCGTTACCGTCTTCGTGAGATGAAGGTGGAGTGGACGGGTGCCAAGGTTGGGCCTGATGAGTTCGACCCCAAGCAGCCGCAACTGTCTCCACCAAAAGCTTTTCCAGATCCGCAAGCACTAATGAACCCTCGCCCAGAGTCGGGATTGGTGGAGCAACGCGCCATACAGTGGGGATGGAACCCTGTTGGGTTTTACGAGATCCCCGGTATAACGCCCCCTAATAACTTAGTCGCTGTTGGTGAAGCAGGCATAGTAACAGTGGAGACATCATGAGTTTTACATACGGTGAGTTGAAGCAGGCTATTGAAGATTATACGGAATACTCGGAGACGGGGTTCGTAGCCAATATTCCTTTGTTCATTCGATTGTCAGAAGAACGTATCTTAAAGAACGTACAACTTAGTTTGTTTCGTAAAAATGCTAACGCATCTCTTACCCAGGCATACCAGTACTTACGAGTTCCTGACGATTTCTTAGCTCCGTTTTCTTTAAGTTTAAGAACGGCTACGGGGAACCCTATTGTTTTTGGCGACACGTTTTTTGCTGAGTTCAAAGACCCAAGCTTTGTGCAGACATACACCCCAGACGCGACTACAACGGGTATTCCTAAGTATTATTGCCAGTTTGATGTTACTAACTTTTTGTTAGCACCGACGCCTGATGTGGCGTACACCGCTGAACTTCATTACTTCTACAGACCTAACAGTCTTACACAAGGTACTGACACAGAGAAGACTTGGCTCAGTACAAATGCGGAGATGGCGTTGTTGTACGGCGCATTAATCGAGGCGTACATTTACATGAAGGGTGAGCAGGACGTTATGGCTATGTATAATAGCCGCTTCCAAGAAGCCATGATTGGTGTTAAGATGCTTGGAGAAGCCAAAGAAGTTACAGACGAGTACCGCACAGGCAAAGTAATAAGGTCTAAAGAATGATGAACAGTCTTAGTTTTGATTTACCTCGTGAAGAGAGTGTGGTGTCCGTAAAGTCTACTAACGGACGGGGGTTTACTCCTGAAGAACTTGCGGAAGATTGCGTTGGCAAAATAATCTCTGTGTCTGATACGGCTTTGCCAGGGATTAGAGACCAAGCTCGTGCGTTTGAGCGTCACATAGAAAAAACAGTGGCGTATTACATGCGTCAAGCTATACAAAGTGACCGTACTACAGTTTACAACGCCCTTATAGATGCAGGGCATCCACAACTTGCTGAACTTATAAGGAGACTTTAAAATGGCCTTCAGCGGAAACTTCATGTGTACATCGTTCAAGAAAGAACTGTTGTCCGCAACACACAATTTCTCCACTTCTGGTGGGGACACGTTTCAGATAGCCCTGTATACAAACAGTGCTTCTTTTAACGCTGCTACTACTGCTGCTCCGTTTGGCAACAGTAACAACGAAGTAGCTACGTCTGGAACGTACACTACAGGTGGCCCTGCTGGCAGTACTAGCACGAATAGTTTGACTCCATCGAGCAGTATGCCTTCGTCCTCTGGAACCACAGCGTTTACTGACTTTGCGGACAAGACATTTACGTCTGCAACGATTACGGCTCGTGGCGCGTTGATCTACAATAGTTCGGCTGGTGCTGGATCGAACACAGCAAACTGTGTTTTGGTGTTAGATTTTGGTTCGGACAAATCTTCTACTTCTGGAGATTTTAAGATTGTTATGCCAAGCCCTGATGCTTCAAACGCTCTAATAAGAATCGCGTAAGGTTGGAGAGTTGATATGGTAGTACTTGTAAATAGAGCTAAAATGACCACCAGTACCACAGGTACTGGAACGATTACTCTTGGCAGTGCAACCAGCGGCTTCCAAAGCTTTGCGGCGGCTGGAGTTTCTAATGGGAACTCTGTTCGATACTGCATAGAGGATGGGTCTTCTGCGTTTGAAATAGGCACAGGAACCTACACTGCTTCTGGCACTACATTAAGTCGCTCTGTTCTTGAAAGCAGCAATAGTGACAATGCTTTGAGTTTATCTGGCTCTGCTGTTGTGTTTATCACAGCAATTGCCACAGACATTCAGGACATTGTGAATGACGTAACTCCACAGCTAGGCGGAAACTTAGACACTAATCAGTTTGATATTATTACAGTATCAAACAGAGATTTGGATCTGGCTCCGAATGGCACAGGTAAGGTTGTCCTTCGCGGTAACAACAACTCTGGTCGCGTAATCTTTAACTGTGAGTCTAACACTCACGGGGTAACTCTTTCTGGTCCGCCCCATTCAGCTAATGCTACTTATGCTTTGGAGTTACCAAACGCGGTTGGTTCGGCGGGTCAGGCATTGCTGGCGTCTAATGGTTCGGGCAAGTTGGAGTTTGGTACGGCTGGTATATCAACAGGAAAAAGTATTGCGATGGCGATGGTCTTCGGCTAGTCCATTGATTTTAAAGGAGAAATAAAATGGCAAATCCGAACATTGTTGCAGTCAGCAGTATATATGCGAATACCGCAGTAGATGCGGATGTAGCGGCCTCTGCGGTTAGTCTACTTACTGCGGCATCGAACAAGGTTTTAAAGGTAAACAGTCTTGTTATTACCAATATAGACGGTGTTAACGCAGCGGACATATCGGTTTGGGTAACTCGCAGTGGAGTAGATTACTACATAGCAAAAACTATATCGGTTCCCGCAGACACAGTTCTAGTTCCTATAGATAAAAACATAGGGTTTTATCTAGTAGAGGGCGACATTCTTAAAATCCAAGCAAGCGTGGCAGGCGATTTAGCAGCGACTTGTTCTTATGAAGAAATAGATGACGCATAGGATTTACAATGAAGTATGTTGGAAACGTCCAATCTCAAGCTAACTCGGAAGTCTACGCTACGGCCTCTGGTGCGTTGCCTAATGGT
>Ga0209336_10001642_pt1 | contig 10879 bp, 12 predicted proteins | sample LinPmetageLP32_FD_184042 | JGI IMG/M metagenome (GOLD analysis project Ga0209336, IMG submission 184042) | Marine viral communities from the Pacific Ocean - LP-32 (SPAdes) (version 2) | ecosystem: Environmental > Aquatic > Marine > Oceanic | place: Pacific Ocean | collected 2009-08-23 | reverse complement strand
TATTGGCCTGATATTTCTCTTCAAGGTCAACCAAGATATTTTGCTAATTTTGATGATGATAGAGTATATTTAGCTCCTACTCCAGATCAAGCTTATACTTTAAAATTAGGATATCAAGGAAAAATTAACCCATTATCTAATACTAATACTACAAATTGGTATACAGAAAATATTCCAAGTACTTTACTTTATGCTAGTTTAGCTGAAGCAAATCTCTTTACAAAGAACATGGAAGACTATACTATATACAAAAATTTGTATAAAGAACAAGTAGCTACTATTAATAACGAAGCTCGTAGAAGAAGAAGAACAGACTATAAGTTTCCAGGTAGCCCACTAGGTACTAATACATTAACCGGAGGACAATAAATATGGCAATAACACAAGCGATAGCTACTGTATTCAAACAAGACTTAATGTCGCCTGGCGGAAACCTTGCAGCACAATCTATTAAGTGTGCTTTGTATACGAATGCAGCAACTTTAAATGCAACAACTGCAGCTTATGCTGTAGGAAACGAAGTATCTAATTCAGGAACTAATTATACTACTGGCGGAAATACATTAACTAATGTAGCAATTTCTGTTGATGGAACTACTGCAATTTTTGATGCTGATAATGTTACATTTGCAAATGCAACTATATCTGCTCAAGCAGCATTATTATATAATGCAAATAATGCAAATTCTGCAATTGCGGTTTTAGATTTTGGAGGAGTTAAAACTTCTACAAATGGAACTTTTGAATTACAGTTTCCAACTGCTAACTCGACTGCTGGCTTAATTAGAATAGCATAAGGAGAAAATCCTTATGGCATTGGTTAGAACAATAAATGTAACCGTTTCTAATCCAGGAGCAGGGAACAGATATTATTTAGATGGAGTATTAACTGCTACTGCTAATTTAGGAGTAGGTGGTTCATTTAGATTTGATCAATCGGATAATACTAACAGTTCACACCCATTAAGATTTGCAACAGCTGCAGATGCTTCAGGTGGAACACAATATACATCCGGTGTAACTACCAATGGAACTCCAGGATCGTCTGGAGCTTACACAGAAATAGAAATAACAAGTAGTACTCCAACAACATTATATTATTATTGTACTAATCACTCAGGTATGGGTGGCACTGTAACTAGCACTGCAAATTCTTGGGGTGCATTAACTTGGAACACAGGAACTTGGAATTCTCAAAATGGTATTGCTCCAGAAATTTCTGGTTTACAAGTTACTTCTTCTGTAAATTCAGTTACTGTAGATGCTAATATAAGCACTGGTTGGGGTAGATCAACATGGAATTCTGCTGCTTGGAATTCTGCACCATCTGCTTTTGTAACAATTAATGGACAACAATTAGAAGTAGAAATTGATTTAGGTGTAGGTTGGGGTAGAGAAGAATGGAATTCAGGACCTTGGAATTCACCAGGTGGATTTGTATTAGTTGGAACTGGAAGTATATTTCCAATTACAGGTCAATCATTAACTTCTAACGTAGGTAGTATAGCTTCTACTACAGGAACAGCAGTAATAACTGTTACAGGTTCACAAGCTAATACAGCAATTGGTACAACTTCAACTCAAGGTGAAGTTTTTCAAGAAATTGGAGGATTAGTTGCTAATACATTTATAGGTACTTATTCAATAGCTGCAGGTGGAGCAATTACAATTGTAACTCCTGCTTTTGATTTAAATTCTAGTGTAGGTAATGTTATAACAGGAACTGCTAATTCAATAGATTTAATTGGTCAAGGAATAAATATAACTTCAGGTAATGTTTCAATTGCAAGTGGTAATAGTATTGAAATTACAGGAATAAATGCTAATGCAAATGTTAATTCAATAACAATTAGTTCTTCACATTTTTTAGCTATTACCGGTGAAGAAATGAACACAGCTTTAGCTACAATAATCCCTGATTCTAATAACTTTTTAAATATGACTGGAATTCAAGCAAATGTAACACCTGTAGATTTAAGATTTTGGGATAATATTTCTGATGGAAATACTGAAATTTGGACCAATATTTAAGTGTACAAATTAATACAAATATATATAGTTTACAAAATTAATTTAATAAGGTATAACAAAGTATGTCTTCAACTTTTACATCTAGATTAAAACTAGAACGTCAAGCTTCAGGAGCAAACTCAGGTAATTGGGGTAATCTTGTAAATTATGTTCTTAATAGAATTGACTCTTCAGTAAGAGGTTACATTGCAGTTAATGTTGCAGGGTCAGCTAATGTTACTTTAGTTTCAAATAATTCAACAGGTAACACTGATGACAGTGCTACAGATGATCAAGTTCATAATAAAGTTATAGAATTTACTGGTGCTTTAGGTGCCAACATTAATGTATTTACTGATGCAGCAGAAGGTGAATATGTATTATTTAATAATACAACAGGTTCTTACAGTTTAACTTTTGGAAATGCTGGCCATGCTGCAAATGGTGTAGTTATTAATCAAGGAACTAAATCTATTATTTACACAACTGGAACAGCTATGACAGATATCATGTCTGATCTAGGTGATGTTAAAGCTACAAGTTTAACAAGTAATGGCGATGTTACTATAACAGGTGATGTTGCACTAACTGGAAATTTAGAACTTAAAACTCAAAAAGCAGTCGTATTTGAAGATTCATCAGGTGGACAATTTGCTGCTTTAAAAGCAGCTGCAACTACAACAAGTTATACTTTAACTTTACCATCAGCTACTGGATCAGCAGATCAAGTTATAAAAACAGATGGTTCAGGTAACTTATCTTTTACAGATATAGAAGCTGGAATAAGTTGGAACACGGGATCAATTAAAACAGCTAATGTAACAATTTCAGCTAATGAAGGTTTATTTTGTAATACATCAGGCGGAGCATTTACAGTACAATTACCAGCAGGATCTGCAGGAACTGCAATAGCAGTCGCTGATTATACAAGAACTTTTGGTACAAATAATTTACTTATAAAAGCAAATGGTTCTGAAAAAATTGGTGGTGTTGCAAGTAATGATGCTGTTTTAAGTAATAATGGTCAAGCAGCAACTTTTATTTATGTTGATGCTACTGAAGGTTGGATCAATATTCAAAATGCAACAGATACTCAAACAGGTCAAGTACCTTTTATTACTGCCTCAGGTGGAAATGCAACTGTTGATGTGGGAGATTATAGAACACACGTTTTTACAAGTCCAGGAACATTAGTTGTTAATAATGGAGCACCATCACCTTCTGGAAATCCTAATGAAATTAATTATTTAGTAGTTGCTGGCGGCGGTGGAGCTAGAACAAGTTATGCAGGTGGAGCTGGAGCTGGTGGATTTAGAATATCTAATTCTGGTCCAGGTGGTATTCCTGCACCTACAATGTCACCTTTAGTTACTACTACAGCATTATCAGCATCGGCTGGATCATTTTCAGTAGCCGTTGGAGCGGGCGGACCCGGTGGACCTGGTCCATCAGGAGCTAATGGTGTTGATTCAACTTTTTCAACAATAACATCTTCTGGCGGCGGTTTTGGTGGATCTAATGGAGCTGGTGATACTGGCGGATCTGGTGGATCTGGCGGTGGTGGAAGAAGTGGCGGAAATGGTAATACACCTCCAGTAAGTCCTAATCAAGGTTTTGGTGGAGGAAATAGTCCTCCAGGAATTAATGCTCAAGGTGGCGGCGGTGGAGCAGCATCTGCTGGAACAACAGGTGGACCACCAAATGGTACAGCAGGACCTGGTGGATCAGGTAGTTATATAGCTGATGCTTTTATTGGCCCAACAGCTCCAAGTTATGGAACTCCAGGACCAGTAAGTTCAACTAGATATTTTGCTGGCGGTGGAACTGGCGGTAGAGATTCAGGTGGAGCAGCAACTGGCGGAATTGGTGGCGGCGGACCATCAGCAAATGGACCAACTTCTAATGGAACAGTAAACACTGGCGGAGGCGCAGGTGGAGCACCGAGTGGTTCTGGAACTGGTGGTAGTGGTATAGTAATGTTAAGGTACAAATTTCAATAGGTAAATATTATGGCACATTTTGCAAAAATAGGATTAAATAATAAAGTTATGTTTGTAACTCCTTTAGAAGATAAACTTTTAAAAGATAGTAACAATAATGAATTGGAAGTAATAGGTCAACAATATTTAGAATTTCATAATAATTGGCCTGCAGCAATGTGGATTAAAACTTCTTATAATACTTTGCATAATACTCATAAAGAAGGTGGTACACCTTTTAGAGGAAATTATGCAGGTGTAGGTTTTACTTGGGACGAAGATAATGAAATATTTTGGCCTAAAAAACCTTATTCATCTTGGGTAAAACATATTGCATCAGCTTCTTGGAAATCACCAATCGGTGATGCTCCAGCATTAACAGCTGAACAAGAATCACAAAACACAGCTCTTAGTCATTATTGGATTTACGATTGGAGCGAAGATAATCAAGCTTGGGAATTAGCAAATAAGAAAGCGTAGTTTATAAAAAGTGTTATCAAAAATTGTATTAAGTGATCAAACTTTATATTCTGGTGATATTAATTTACCTAAAGGTTACGAAATTGATAAACGAACATTAATTAAAGATATTTTAAGTTCTAATATTAATAACGAAAAATTTCCATATTCAAAAACTTGGGATCAATTAAATACTTACATTAGAGAAAATATTAATGTAGAGCATAATATTTCTTTAATTACTAAAGAAACTTGGGGAAATACTTACAAACCATTTGAAAACTCAGAGCCTTTATTAAATGTAGATCCAGTTGATTTAAGACATTCTCCAGATTTTACAGTATTGTATGGAGTTAAAACAAAAAATTGTAATGTAAGAATATATTTTGATCATAACAGACGTAAGGGAAGAAGTTGGGATGTTAATTTAAAAAGTAACATGTTTATTATGTTTCCCTCAACTAATCTTTATCATATAAGTAATAGTCAAGAAGATAATTTAAATATTATACAAACTATAACTTATGAATATCCATAAAAAATTTTTACCGCCTTTAATTTTTAAAAATATTCAATCTAATATAATGTCAGAAAAAATGCCTTGGTATTTTATCAATGGCATAAATGACATAAATGATGATTATTTTAAATTTACATTTACTTTTTTAGATGATTTAAAAATTAATAATGAAATGATAAAACTTATTAATCCTCTTTTATTAAAAATAAATACTAAAAATTTTTATTCTATAAAAGTTAATTTATTAACAAAAACAAATAAAATAATTGAACATGGTTATCATACAGATTTTAATTCTGACAGTAAAAAATTTAAAGGTAAAACAGCTTTATATTATATTAATACTTGTAACGGTTATACTAAATTTAAAAATGGTAAAAAAATTAAAAGTGAAGAAAATAAATTTGTAGAATTTGATACAAAAATTGAACATACAAGTAGTTCTTGTACAGATGAAAAAAATAGAATTGTAATAAACTTTAATTATGAATAATGAATTTATTTAATCACTATTGGTATTTTGAATCGGCATTAACACCTAGATTTTGTGATGATGTAATAGCTTATGCTAATAAACAAAAAGAAGTAATGGCATTAACAGGTGGGTATCAAAGTAAAAATTTATCTAAAAAAGAAATTAAAAATGTTCAAAAAAAAAGAAAATCAGATTTAGTATGGCTAGACGATACTTGGATATACAAAGAATTACATCCATATGTGCACGAAGCAAATGCAAGAGCTGGCTGGAATTTTGAGTGGGACCATTCTGAATCTTGTCAATTTACAAAATATAAACACAATCAATATTACGATTGGCATTGCGATAGTTGGAATAAACCTTATAAAAAAAAAGGACCTAGTAATGGCAAAATTAGAAAACTATCTATGACTTGTCAATTAACAGATGGTTCAGAGTATAGAGGTGGTGAATTAGAGTTTGATTTTAGAAATTATGATCCGCATATGAGAGATGAAAGTCAACACTTAAAAAAAGCAAAAGAAATTTTATCTAAAGGATCTATTATTGTATTTCCAAGTCACGTATGGCATAGAGTTAAACCAGTAACATCGGGCACAAGATATAGTCTTGTTGTTTGGCATTTAGGAAAGCCATTTAGATAATGAGTATACAAAATACTTCTATTTTTGGTTTTCCACTTATCAATACTAGAATTGATAAAAAATCGTACAATAAAAAAAATATAATTTCTAATATAGAAAAAAATTTTAATATTAATAATTTTAGAAACAACTGGGATAACGAAAGTGTTTTACATCATAGTAATAATGATTGGGATAATGAAAAATTTAATAAAATAAATTTTGAAACTCTAATACCTATTTATAAAAAAATTATTATTAATATTTTTAATGAATTAAAAATAGTTTCTAATTTTGAATTTAAAATAGTAAATTATACTTGTTTATCTAATACTAATTATATGAGTCCTCATATACATTCTGATTCAGATTTTTCAGCTATTCACTATATTCAATTTGATAAAAAAAATCATAAAGGAACTACTTTTGTAAATACTTCTCCTTATGTAGATTATATAAAAAAATTAGCACCACATTTATTTGAAAAACTATCGTCAAAAAATATTCAAAACTCTTGGTTATTTGGAACTTGGCTTAACGAAGTTAAAGAAGATGATTTTTATTTTTATCCAAGTTATTTAAAACATAAAATAGATCCTCAAATATCTAAAGATAAAAAAAGAATAACTATTGCTCTAAATATTAATCTTATAAAAAAAGAAGATAAAGATGTTTATTAATAATTATTTTAATACAACCATTTGGTCACAACAAAAAATAGAGTTTTTAAAATCATTAAACAAATTTTCTAATAGCTATATTAAATCTGCTAAAAATATTTCAGAAGTTAAAAAACATATAAAAAAATATGGTGATTTTGGTAAAAATTATATTTCAACACCTTTACTGCAAGATAATAATTTTAGAGATTTTAAAAACTATGTAGGTCAAAAATCTTGGGAATATTTAAATCATCAAGGTTATGATATGTCACAATATGAAATTATGTTTAATAATTTAACTGTTCAAGAATTTTCTAAAAAAGGAGGTAATAATTATTTAACTCATGCCGCAAAAAATCAACATGTTTCAGGTTTTTATTTTTTAAAATGTAGTGATAAAACACCTTCTCTTATATTTAATGATCCAAGACCAAGTGCACGTATTACAAAACTAATAATGAAAGATCATAATAAAATATATAACGGATCAGATTTAATTAACTTTACATTTACACCTGGAAATTTAATTATATTTCCAAGTTTTTTAGAACATACTTTTTCTGTAGATTATGGTCTTGAACCATTTAGGTTTATACATTGGACTGTACAAGCTATACCTAATTTAATGAACGATGATATTTAAAGTAATAAATATTAGTAAAAACGTAATTGATAAAATAATGTTTATTTTACAAAAAAATAATTTAAAAAAATGCGAAGCAACAACATGTACTGTTAATGGTTATCAAACAGAAAATATAATAAAATTATTTAATAATGATATATTAAAAAAAATATTACCAATTGATAATTTACATAAAAAAATATTTCATATTCATTATATAAAATATAATTCAAATGGTTATCAAGCAGAACATTGTCATGAAACAACGGAAAAATATTCTTTTATATTATATTTAAATGATTCTGATGGAGATACTGTTTTTAAAGAACCTATAAATAAAAAGATAACACCTAAATTAGGTAAGCTTATTTTTTTTGATTCTAGTATATTACATAGAGGAGAAATATCTAATAAAGGTAAAGAAATTTTAGTTGGAGCGGTAGATAAAAATGTTTAATAGTATTTTTTCTTCTTACTTAAATATAGATTTTTTTAATATAGATTTAAAAGAAATAAAAAAAGAAATTTTTAAATTAAAAAAAGATGATCCTAAAGGAAAAATTATAACTAATAATGGCGGGTGGCAAAGTCAATCTTATAGAGAGATTAAAAAACCATTAGAAAAATTATTTAATGAAATTAATAAAAGTATTTTAACCGTTCAAGAGAAATTAAATTTAAATAATAACTTAACTTTAACAAACTATTGGATTAATATTAATTATCTTGGATCTTTTAATAAACCTCATCACCATGATAAGTCAATGGTTTCGGGAGTTTATTATATAAATACACCTAAAAAATCTGGAAATATTATTTTTACTCAACCTTATACTGTATTTCCTACAGAAAAAAATATAGATATAAAACAACATAATGAATATAATTCTGATTATTGGACAGTAAAACCAGAAAAAAATAAATGTATTTTATTTCCGTCATATTTACAACATTATGTCGAATCAAATTTAAATAAAGAAGAAAGGATTAGTATTAGTTTTAATTATGAGTTTTAAAAAAAATAAATATACTATTATTCGTCAAGCTATATCAAAAGACTTAGCAGCCTTTATTGCAAATTATTTTAATATGCAAAAACAAGTTCACGATACTTGTAAACAACAAAGATACATGTCACCTTTTGAAACTATTATAGGTCACTACGAAGGTGAGAATGAACAGATACCAGAAACTTATAGTCAGTATTCTAATATTGCTATGGAAACTTTAATGTTAAAATGCCAACCAATAATGGAAAAAGTAACTGAGCTTACTTTATATCCAGCTTATACTTATGCAAGAATTTATAAAAAAGGTGATGAATTAAAAAGACACAAAGATAGATTTAGTTGTGAGATATCAACTACTATGAATTTAGGTGGAGATGATTGGCCTATATATCTAGAACCATCTGGAGAAGCAAATAAGAAAGGTGTACGAGTAGATTTAAAACAAGGAGATATGTTAGTTTATAGAGGTTGTGAATTAGAACATTGGAGAAATAAATTTAAAGGCAACGAATGTGTTCAAACTTTTCTTCACTATAATAGTACTAAAACACCTGGAGCTAAAGAAAATATGTTTGATAAACGTATACATTTAGGTCTTCCAGCTTGGTTTAAAAATAAACCAATATAATATTACAAAGATTAACCTATAATTTTATAAATTTTGTTGTATAATATATTTAATTATGCCATTAACTCAATTGAATTTTCAACCTGGAATAGATACTGAAAACACTCAAACTGGTGCTGAAGGTAGATGGACTGACGGAGATAAAATAAGATTTCGTAAAGGACTTCCTCAAAAAATAGGAGGATGGACTAAATTTAGTACATCTTATTATGTCGGAGTAGGAAGAGCTTTAGAACAATGGTTTGCTTTAGATGGAGCTAGATATGAAGCTCTAGGAACTGACAGAAAAATTTATGTTTATCAAGGAGGAGATAATCAAGATGTTACTCCAATAAGAGCTACAGCTAATATAGTTAATGCTTTTACAACATCTAGTGGTATTTCTAATGTAGTAATTACTCACTCTGCTCACGGAGCAATTCTTGGTGATTTTGTAACTATAACAAATACAAGTACAGCTGTAGGTGGAATTCCTGCTACAACATTAGATGCTGAATATGAAATATTAGAAATTAATAACGCAACTTCTTATACAATTCAAAGTAATGCATCAGCTACTTCTAGTGCTGGTCCTACTGGTAACTGTACTGTAAGTTATCAATTAAATATTGGTCCTAGTGTACAAACTTTTGGTTTTGGTTGGGGAGCAGGAGCTTGGAATGCTGGAACATGGAATACTCCTAGAACTTCATCTCAAATTATTCTTGATGCAAGGTTATGGTCTATAAATAATTGGGGACAAGATTTAGTTATAACTCAAAAAGACGGATCAACTTATGAATGGCTTGAATCAGGTGGAATGTCTGATAATAGAGCTACAGTAGTTGCTAATGCTCCTACTAATTCTACTTTATCTTTAGTATCTACAGAAACTAGACACGTTGTATGTATGGGAACAGAAACTACTATTGGCTCTCCGTCTACACAAGATAAAATGTTTATTAGATGGTCAGATCAAGAAAATTATAATTTTTGGACTCCTAATGTAACTAACTCTGCTGGATCTCAAAGAATAGCTGGAGGTAGTGAAATCAGATGTTCAAAACCAGCTAAAGGAACTATATTAGTATGGACAGATACAACTATGCAATCAATGTCTTTTATAGGTCCACCTTTTATATTTGGTTTTAGACAATTAGGTAATGATTGTGGAGCTGTAGGTTTAAATAGTGCAATAGTAATAGATGACGTTGCTTATTGGATGTCTGATGGACAGTTCTTTAGATATGCTGGTGCTGTTCAAGAAATTCCTTGTAGTATTCTTAATCATGTATTTGATGATATTAATAAAGTTCAATACTCACAAGTATATGCGGCTCAAAATTCTAACTTCTCTGAAGTAATATGGTATTACTGTTCTGCTTCTTCTAGCCAGTGTGATAAATATGTTATATATAATTACTTAGAAAACTCTTGGTATTTTGGAACTATGGATAGAAGTACCTATCAAGATAATGGAGTTGAATTAAATCCTTTAGCTACAGAATATTTTCCTACTGATACATCTAATACTATTTCTACTATTAATGGACTAACAGCTGGAAGAAGTATTATATATGCTCAAGAATCAGGAGTAGATGCTGATGGAGCTGCTTTACCCGCTTTTATACAATCAGGTGATGGAGATATAGCTGATGGAGAAACATTTAGTTTTATTAATAAAGTTATACCAGATTTTCAAAATATGACTGGTACAGCTAATGTTACTTTAAGTGTTAAAGACTATCCTAATGATACAGCAACAGTAGGAGAAGCTTTAACAGTAAGCAACACAACAGGGTTTCTTAATACACGTATTCGTGGTAGACAATCTAATATAAAAATAGAAAATACAGCGGTCGGAGATAATTGGAGATTTGGTACGCTGAGAGTAAACATAAAACAA
>Ga0209336_10001640_pt1 | contig 10881 bp, 14 predicted proteins | sample LinPmetageLP32_FD_184042 | JGI IMG/M metagenome (GOLD analysis project Ga0209336, IMG submission 184042) | Marine viral communities from the Pacific Ocean - LP-32 (SPAdes) (version 2) | ecosystem: Environmental > Aquatic > Marine > Oceanic | place: Pacific Ocean | collected 2009-08-23 | reverse complement strand
AGGCACCTCTCGTTTTAGGTACACTTTGTCAGGTAAATCCAAGCACTCGGATTTTAGTATCCGTGTGGTGAACGTATCTAGCTTTTCGTTAAGTTCATCAAGACGCTGATACCCTGTAATTTCTTGAAAGCTTCGCGGACCCATGTGCCTTTTTTGTATGATGGCGTATCGGTTTCGGTAGCTAAAGAAACTTTTAAAACCGAGCGCGTCAGGGCTTAAAAACTCACACTGACTAAATAAATCCATCGGTGACTTGGTTACAGGGCTTCCGGTCAAAACTCTTTTATATAAAGCTAACTTGCCCGCCTTGACTACATTTTTAGTTCGCAATGCTTTCCTGTTTTTTATCGTAGTGCTTTCGTCCACAATCATCATGTTCTTTGGGTTCTCTTGTAGATAACGAAACGCGGTGCTTGCCCCTTTTGTGGTGGACATGCTCTCCATGTTCATAACCAATATGTGCAGGTAGCCTCCTTCTCTGTTTTTTCGAAACACTATCTGACGCATTTCTTCTTTAAACTTTTCTGTCAGGTTGGGTTGCCACCGCGCAATCTTATGTTCTATTCTGTCGGGTAGGTGTGTGGGTATTTCTTTCTTTACCCAGTTGTCATACACACCTTTGGGGGCTAAAACTAAAACCGTATCTATCGAGTTTTTCTCGAAGAGTAGCGCAAAATTGTCGATGGCTATCTTGGATTTACCTACACCCATTTCAAGGAATAGGCCCCAATACTTTGCGTCAGCGCATTGTTCGAGGGTGGTCTTTTGGTGGTCGTAAAAATCAGTTTTCGGCTCGTAATTCATTTTTGTTCCTGCCTGTTGACTATTAGATATTATGCGATTACCATTATAAATTCAAGTATCGAAAGGTACTTCAACGACGATTCACGAATAGGAGACAAAATATGAGTGATGATTTTTTAGAAGAAATGGAATCGGATTCCGCAACTTCTCAACTCGACACGCTTGATTCCAAGGAGATTAAATCGGTAGCCGAACTGGCTAGGATGATTAACTCTGCGGAGTTAACTGTGTCTGACTTGGAGGATCAGTTGAAGCAAGCCAAGAAGGGTTTGTTGAAGCTTACGGATGAAGACTTACCTGCCGCACTGCAAGAAATTGGGGTCAATAAATTTACCCTAGATGACGGCAGTAGTGTCGAAGTGAAGAGTACTTACGGTGCTCACATTAAAAACGACAACAAAGAAGAAGCCTTTGCATGGTTAGAGGCCAATGGACATGACGGATTGATCAAGAACAGTGTGTCGTGTGATTTTGGTCGCGGTGATCATCAAGAAGCACAGGCTTTTATGGATCTTGCTAATTCGCAAGGATTGGTGCCGCAGCAGAAAACAGGTGTGCATCCGTCTACGCTGAAAGCGTGGGTGAAAGAGCAGATTGAAGGCGGAAAGGAACTTCCGATGGAACTATTTGGAGCCTATTGCGGGCAACGAGCAACGATAAAAAGAGGAAAAAAATAATGGCTGACGAAGAAAAAAGCACGAAAGTGGCGAAGAATAAGGAGCAGGGCATCACTGTGTTTGACTCTGCTATTTTTGAGGAAGATGCAAACCTCGGTTTAGAAAATGTAGGGCAAGAAGATTTAGCTCTGCCTTTTCTCAAAGTGTTATCGCGCCAAGACCCAATCTTGGATACGATTGACGCAAAGGCAGGGGACATCTATAACACCGTGACAGGTGAGTACTACAAGGGTGCTACAGGGGTGAAAGTTGTGCCGTGCGCCTATCAACGACGTTTTCTGGAGTGGATGCCACGCGGTAGTGGTTCCGGTGCCCCAGTAAACATCTACACTCCGGCAGACGAGCGACCCAAAGTTGAGCGCAGTTCTGACGACAACCGCGATTATGTGGTTGGGGGTGAGGGTTCTTACCTCGAAGAAACTCATCAGCATTTTGTGTTGATGATTGATCCCGAGTCAGGGGTCGCGACTCACGCATTGATAGCGATGAAGTCTACGCAGTTGAAGAAATCAAGAAAATTCAACAGCATGGTCGCAAGTCGCGTGATGCAGGGCAAGAACGGGCAGTTCACACCGCCACGTTTCAGCCACACTTACCTGTTCAAGACCAATTCTGAGGAAAACTCAAAGGGTTCTTGGCATGGGTGGGAGATTACCCTTCACGAAGTTGTGGGAGATGGGGGTCTTTATGCTCAAGCAAAAGCCTTTTCAGAATCAATTCTGAAAGGTGAGGTGGAAGTTAAACACACTTCTGAGCAAGGTACTGACGCGAGCGGGGCACACGTACCATTTTGATTGGGCGAGGCGGTGGCAACACCGCCTTTTTTTGAGGTTTCAGTATGTCGGATGCAAAACGATTTTCAGCCATTTTTTGTGGCTTGGAACAGGCATATGGCACGTATCGAATAGATAAAAAGCAGTCAAATGGAAAACAGAGTGGGCGGGCTTCGATAGTTCGCGAACCACGGACCACGGAATTGTGGGAAGGGCATTTGAGTGGTAAAGGTACGGCCTTGGGAATTATTCCCATTAATGAGAACAATAGTTGTAGGTGGGGTTGTATTGATGTTGATACGTACCCGCTTGACCACGGAAAATTAGTAGAAAGAATTCGAGCTGCGAAGATACCAATGGTGGTCTGTCGTAGTAAATCGGGCGGTGCCCATTGTTTTTTGTTTACAAAAGAATGGGTTACGGCAAAAGAGATGCAAGCTGTGTTGACGCACATAGCGGCGGCTTTGTCTTACGCGGGATCTGAAATATTCCCGAAGCAGGTTCGGCTAGAGCTTGATAGAGGTGATACAGGGAATTTTCTGAACACACCTTATTATGATGCGGAAGATGGGTTGCGGTACGCTATCTTAGATGACGGCTCTGCGGCTACGCTTCCCGAGTTCTTTGACTTATATAATAAGTACGTACTAACGCCCGAGGAATTGTCGGCGCTAGTGATTGACGAGGACGAGGCCAAACCCATGAAGGACGGCCCGCCTTGCCTACAGCACTTGTGTTCTCAAAAGATTAGTGAAGGTGGTCGAAATAACGGCTTGTTTAACTTAGGTGTATACCTGAGAAAAGCATTCCCAGATTCTTGGGAAACAGAAATTCTTAATTACAATATGCTTTATCTCGACCCACCGTTGCCTCTAAATGAAGTCAACGTCGTGGCAAAGCAGTTGCAGAAGAAAGACTACGCTTACATGTGCAAGGACACGCCGATTGTTTCTTTTTGCAATAGCGACTTGTGTCGAACCCGAAAGTTTGGGATTGATGCCGCGACTTCTGGTGTGGTCATAGCCAATCTAAGGAAGTATAACTCTCAGCCGCCCGTCTGGTTTTTGGATGTTAACGGTCAGCCGTTGGAGCTAGACACCGATGGATTGATGAACCAACTGCAATTTCAGAAATCTTGTGTAGATCAACTGTCGTACATGCCTAGAAGTATGTCAAAACCTTCGTGGGAGGGCCGTATTAACGCGTTACTCGATACCATGCAACAAACTGAGGGCAGTGTCATTGAGGTGTCTCAGGACGCTTCTGTTGCAGGTCAGTTTTATGACTACTTGGAGGAGTGGTGCGTGTCGATGCAAACCGCCAAAAACAGGGAAGAGATATTACTACGCCGTCCGTGGACGGATGAAGATGCAAATCGCACCTTTTTCCGGCTTCGAGACTTCGAAAACTTTTTAAAGAAGAATCGGTTCTTTGAATACAAAACACACAAAATGGCACAGCGTCTTCGGGACATCAACGGCGAGGCCATGAGTTTAAAAATTAAAGGAAAAGCGTACAAAGTTTGGTCAATACCTACTTTCGGGGCACCTGTGGATGACATACAGACCCCTGATTTTGGAAACCCAGACGACGTACCGTTTTAAGGAGGAATAACGTGGGTATAGATCAAAAAAAATTAAAAGAAAGAAAGAAAAGATATCGCGAAAATAATTTAGAAAAAGTAAAAGAGCAGCAAAAATTATGTTACCAAGCTAACCCAGAAAAATATAAAGCTAATGCGAAAAGATGGAAAACTAGTAACAGAAATAGAGTAAATGTTACGGACAGAAATTATGTTTTTAAAAGAATGAAAAGAATGCCTGTATGGGCGGACAAAGAAGCCATAGCTAAAATATATAAAAATTGCCCAGAGGGCTACGATGTAGACCATATTGTACCCTTAGTTGGAGAAACAGTTAGCGGGTTGCACGTGCCAGAAAATTTGCAGTATTTACCTTGGTGGGTGAATCAAAAAATAAAACGAAACCGTTGGCATTCTTCGTGGGCATATCACACTATGTCTACTCCGTTACAGGTAAAACAACTTGATTATTGTTTTGAAGGTGGCATAAAAGATTATTTAAATAAGTATCCTTTGTATGCCCTTTTTTACTTGGATTACCGTTTTCATCTTGAAAAACCAAAACAGGAATTTTTAAATTTTTACCGGAAGGTTTTTAATTTTCTGTATAAGGTAGGACTTAAACGTGGTGATGTTATTGGTACTTTTAATCTTGTTACAAAAAAGTTACGTAAAATCTACTCTACACAGGAATACCCACCACAACCTAAAAAACTAAAAAATGTTTAGGATATTCGGACCCCCCGGCACAGGAAAGACCACCACATTGCTGAACATGGTAGACAAAGCCTTGTCGGAGGGCATTGCGCCCACCGAAATAGCGTTTCTTGCATTCACACGGAAAGCCGCGAACGAGGCTAAAGAGCGGGCATCTGAACGTTTTAGCTTAGATCCTGACGCTGACCTGTTTTTCTTTCGCACGTTGCATTCGCTTTCCTATCGAATGTTGGGCTTGCAGGACAGTCAGCTCATGAAAACAGAAAACTATAAAGAGTTGGCGCAGTACACAGGCATACGTTTAACCACAATCAAGAACGACGCAGAGTTCGAGAACGGCAAAATAGCGGTGACTGACCACCCTGTATTGGGTTTAATTAATTTAGCGGCAATCAAAAAGGTCAGTTTGCGAGAAGAGTACGACCGAACCGACTTTTACCACGATTGGACGGAGGTTAGCTACATCGACACATCCTACCGAGAATACAAGGTCAGCAACGGTTTGTTAGACTATACGGATATGTTGGTGATGTACGCTCGGCAGTTGAAGAACTGCACCCCTCGTTTCAAGCTGTGTTTTTTGGATGAAGCGCAAGATCTAAGTCCTATTCAATGGGACATAGCCCACTCTTTAGACGACATATCCGACAAAATGTATGTGGCGGGCGATGACGACCAAGCAATTTATCGTTGGAGCGGTGCTGACGTACAGCATTTCATTGAGTTGGACTCGGGTTCTCAGGTCTTAGAGCAATCTTACCGTATACCTCGACAGGTTCATGAGGTTGCAGAGCGCATTGCCGACAGAATTACAGATAGGTTTCCTAAAAAATACTTGCCAAAACAAGCCGAAGGCACCGTTAGACGTATTTATGACATGGACGAACTCGATATGGGCGAGGGGTCTTGGCTCGTACTGGCTCAAGCCAATTTCTTCTTAGATGATTTTGACGCAAGCCTTAGAAGTATGGGTTTCTTGTTTGAGAAAGCACACGGTCGCTCAATATCCGAGCGTCTTTCTGAAGCGGTCAATGGGTGGGAGCAATTGAGAAAAGGTCGAGAGGTCACGCTTCACGCCGCACAGACCATTTACAGCTACATGTCAGGCAATGGCAAGAAGATAGCGAGAGGGCATAAGACCATCAATGCCGAGGAAGAAGAATTATTTAGTTTAGAGCGGTTGCAAGACGATTTTGGTCTTTTGGCAACCAAGGATGAAATATGGCACGAGGCAATGGATAAGTTACCCGCGACAGATAGGGCTTACATGACTGCATTATTGCGTCGGGGCGAGTCCTTCAATGGCAAGCCTCGTATCCGTTTGTCCACGATTCACGCTTCGAAGGGAGGTGAAGCGGATAATGTGGTTTTGTTGACTTCATTGACTCCGGCTGCTTCTCGCGCACAGAACACAGACATTCACCGAGTTTTTTACGTTGCCGTCACGCGGGCAAGAGAAAACTTATTTTTAATGGACGGACAGGATTATTTTGAGAACTATTTAGTATGAGTAAACCATTACAAATGGCGATGTTTGCGCCGAAATCGGAATGGGTACCGCCGTTAGAGCTACCCGACTTGAGTCAAGCGACTGAAATTGCAATCGACCTTGAGACAAAAGACCCTTATTTAAAGGTTCAAGGGGCGGGTTGGCCTACTGGACGGGGTGAAGTGGTCGGCTACGCTGTCGCAACGTCGTTTTGGAAGGGCTATCTGCCCACGAAACACGTCGGAGGGGGCAATTTGGACGACCGTTTGGTCAAAAAGTGGCTAAAAAAGGTGCTTTCTCTGCCTTGTGACAAAATTATGCACAACGCGCAGTACGATTATGGGTGGTTAAAACGCGAAGGGTTGGACGTAAATGGTCGAATTATCGACACGATGATGACCGCAAGTCTTCTGGACGAAAACCGTTTCAGTTTTAGCCTCAATGCGGTGGCTTACGATTATCTCAACAAGGTCAAGTCTGAGAAGGGTCTGGTCGAGGCCGCGCAGTCTTTTGGTATCGACCCAAAAGCTGAGATGTACAAGCTACCTTCCCAGTTTGTTGGCCCCTACGCCGAAACCGATGCAGAGCTAACCTTAGACCTGTGGTCGGTATTCAAGCAAAAGCTAAACGAGGAAGACCTCTGGGACGTGTTCGACATGGAAACGGCTCTCTTGCCGTGCCTCGTGGACATGACATGGAACGGCATTCGGGTAGACATGGACAGGGCGGAGCGCACCAAACAAGAATTAATCAAGCGAGAAAAGGAAACGCACAAAAGAATTAAGTCTCTGGTCGGCAGTACCGTTGAGATCTGGGCGGCTCAGTCATTAGCCAAGGCATTCGACAGCGTGGGCATACCTTACCCGAAGACAGAAAAGGGAGCACCTTCGTTCACCAAATCTTTTCTGACAGAGAACCCACACGAATTGCCAAAACTTGTGGTGCAAGCCCGAGAGCTAAACAAAACGCACTCGACGTTTATCACAAACATTATGAAGCACGTCACCAAGGACAACCGCATTCACAGCCACATCAATCAGGTTCGGTCAGACGAGGGCGGTACGGTGTCTGGCAGAATTTCCATGAACAACCCCAATTTACAGCAAATTCCGGCTCGCGACCCCGAGTTGGGGCCAATGATACGAAGTTTGTTTTTACCTGAAGAGGGCGAGCAGTGGAGTGCGATAGACTATTCGCAACAAGAACCACGGATCTTGGTTCATTACGCCAAAGTCTACGGCGACAGTAAGAACCTATCTCTCGGCGGTGTCGATGAGTTTGTCGAGGCATACAGCAACGACCCGACCACAGATTTTCATAGCATGGTTGCCGAGATGGCGGGAATACCGCGCAAGCAAGCCAAAGTAGTCAATCTGGCTATGATGTACGGAATGGGTGTCACCAAGTTATCCGAACAGTTGGACATTTCGCTCGATGAAGCAAAAGACCTGACTCGCCAGTATCACCATCGCGTTCCTTTCGTAAAACAACTGATGCAAGGGGTACAAAATAGGTTGGATGACCCGCGTTCGAGCGGTGCCATTCGCAGTCTGAAGGGCAGAAAGTGTCGGTTTGACTTGTGGGAGCCGGATTCATTTAAGATGCACAAGGCTATGCCTCGCGATGAAGCCCTCGCGCTTCACGGAAACACTACTCGGTTAAAGCGGGCATACACTTACAAAAGTCTTAACCGTCTGATTCAAGCGTCGGCCGCCGATATGACCAAGCAAGCTATTGTTTTGCTGTACCAACAGGGCGTGACCCCATTGCTTCAAGTGCATGACGAACTGGCTTTTTCTGTGTCTTCTGCCGAGCAAGCTTTGGGCTATGCCGAGGTAATGAAAAATGCAATAAAACTGAGCGTTCCAAGCCAATGTGACATTGATTTGGGAGAGAGTTGGGGTGAGGCGAAACCCCTTGAAAATACCTGATAAAACCAGATATAATCCTATAAACCATTGGAGAAAACTATATGGACACTACCCGTTGGAAATCAATTTTGGTTCCAAAAGAAATCTACGAGCAGATTGTAACCATTAGCCACATTGAAGGGCGCACGATTAGCGGACAGCTTCGTGTGATCTTTGAGTCGTGGAAGAAGGCTAATCTTTCAAACAGCGATCAAGCTTTTTTAGCTGAAGAAGTTGAAGCCTTTAAGAAAAACCAAGAAGAAACCGCGCATACGGCATGAGTCTTGAGAATTTGAAGGATCTGGCGAAGAATGTGTCAGACCAACTGGATCAAAAGGGTCGGGTCAATAAATCAGACGCACAGCGTTTGGAAGTTTACTTGCGTCTGTATTTAGAAAAGGAAGAGGCTCGAAGAGCCAAGTATGCCAAACCCGTCGTGTTGCGTTGTATCACTTGCGACCAACCATTGACCGGAAAAAAACTAAAGTATTGCTCGAAAAAATGCCAAGCGGAAGAACGTAAACGATTTGAACTGGCCGCCGCTCGCGGCAAAGCGATGTGTAGCTGATGTTAAAAGCAGATGGGTTTGATGATGCGGTTATTGGGGTGGGTGTCCGTTGCGGATTTGACGATGTTATCGTGTACGATTACGATAAGTGTATTGAAATTTTGATGAAAGATTATGACGGTGAAGAGGACGCTATGGAAATGGCTATCGATCACATGGAATACAATGTGGTTGGTGCTTATGTGGGTTCACAGACCCCCTTGTTTCTTCATCGACAAACGCTAGAGGAGATTGAAGAGAGTTATGACTGACCGATATATTTTGCCGTCCTCGCAAAAACGAAAGTATCGAAGAAAAGCGGCACCGAAACCAAAGGCAGACCCATCTCAGAGAAAATTGACTCGACGACAAGAACTGTTTGTCCAAGAAATGGTGACCAAGGACGGTTTTATTACACAGGTAGACGCGGCGATTAACGCGGGTTATCCACCTAAATCTGCTCGGGTTCGAGCCTCAGAGTTGATGAACCCAAACAGGTATCCAAACGTAGCCCTCGCCATCCAAAATTATAGAAACGAGTTAAATAAAAAATACGAGGTCACTTACCACCGTCACTTGAAAGACTTACACCACCTTCGAGAGGAATCTCTATCGAACGGGGCTTATTCGGCTTCAGTACAGGCGGAGAAACTTCGAGGGCAGATAGCGGGCTTATATGTCAGCAAATCTGAAGTGCGTTATGGATCGATTGACTCAATGTCGAAAGAAGAGGTCGAGAAAGCGTTACAGGAGATCAAAGATGAGTATGCCCCCATCACTTACTCCGGTTCGTCCGACGAAGAAGGAGAGCCAGTTTTGGAACTCCCTACGGAATCAACTGAAGAAACTGAAACCAAAGTGGATACCGACGAGGCTTGAGTCTATCGCCTCGCTAGGCTTGCCTGACTTACTACTGTCCACCGACAACGGTTTTCATTTAATCGAACTCAAGCAATGTTCCGGCAATACCGTGCGACTTTCCCCCCACCAAGTATCGTTTTTAACCAAGCATCAACACGCAAATGTTTGGGTGTGGATACGGTTGTCGAAGGGTGAAGACACGCATATTTACTCGTTCTCAGGGGATCAAGCCATAGAGGTCGCGGAACACGGCCTACGAACCAAACCAGTAGTACTTTTAAAAAACCCACGGGGAGAGGATTGGAACGTCTTATTTGAAAGTTTGACATAGGTATGGGAATGGTCTTATACTGTCCTACACATTAATCAAGTAAGGACAGAAAAATGACAGTAGAAGTTATCAAGCACGAACTTTTTTACAACCAACGTTTTCGAAAGGTAGGAATGATCAAAGCATCGTTTCACAACCTAGTGAAGGCGTTTGGCGAGCCAAGCCATTCGGGAGACTTCTTCAGCTACAGCAGTCAGGCTGAGTGGTTAATCGAACTCAACAACGAAGACTATAACGAATATGTCATGGTCTACGACTATTATGTCGCTAGTAGTCCGGTCACAAACACCGATTGGACAGTATCTGGTCAATGCGATGCGTCGCTTGACTTGGTCAAGAAAGCCTTGGAGGAAGTGAAATGAAAACTTTCAAAGTGGCGATATGTCTTGAGGAAGGACAGGTGGTCACAGTAAAAGCCAATACCCCAGAAGAAGCCGAGCAGAAAGCTTATCAAATTGCTGAAGACTTCGGCGGTACAGATTATCCTGAAGAGTACGGAGCTAACTGTGTTCACCGAGATTTTTTTACACAAGATGTGGAGGAAGTGAAATGAGCGTTACGATAAATAGAGAAGAAACGGCAACGCTTACCAAGGAGCAAGAAGATCTTTTTAATAGGCTAGGGGATTGTTACTTCGATGCTTGCGATCTGGGATTAAGACATACAGCAGACTTAATTTCTGATGCAGAAAATATGATTTTTCGCGAGCTAAGAACAAGAATTCAAGACCTTGAAGAAGCTGAAAAGTCCGTTGTTGTTTTATCCAAGCAGTTATCCTCGGCAAAAGAGGCTTTGAAAGAAATAAGAAAAGTTAAGCCTGTAGTTAGACAGGGGGAATGAGGATGAATAAAAATGATGCGGTGCAGTGGTTAGGTAATCGCGGGTTCGATATTGAAGTATCTGACATTATTCGGTGTGGCTCATATAAGGATCATTTATTTTTGCATCAAAAGGATTATCCAAAGGAGGTGGAAATGTACTGCCTTCGCGATATGTATGGGGAATGTATTGATGGTTTTAACGCGAAAACTTTTGAGTGGAATCAGGCTTATTTGAAAAAGAAAGTGGAGGAAGTCAAGTGAACGATAAAGAACGGGAAGAGATTAGAGTTTTATTGAGTTTCTACTTGAGAGACCTGACGGGCAATAGAGACGACAATATAGAAGCGCAATATTTTAATTCATCTACGT
>Ga0209336_10001637_pt1 | contig 10891 bp, 13 predicted proteins | sample LinPmetageLP32_FD_184042 | JGI IMG/M metagenome (GOLD analysis project Ga0209336, IMG submission 184042) | Marine viral communities from the Pacific Ocean - LP-32 (SPAdes) (version 2) | ecosystem: Environmental > Aquatic > Marine > Oceanic | place: Pacific Ocean | collected 2009-08-23 | reverse complement strand
AACATGTAAAGAAAATAAATTAAAAAAATATAGTAAATTAGATAAATTACAATTAATTAATTTGTTAATGTCTATTTAAGATACTGCAATAAATATTATTATTATTATTAAAACTTTTAAAAGGGCTTTTTAGTTCCCATGTTCCCATATTAAAATAATTTGAGATAGTACTCCGATACGCATTTTTTTACAGATGTAAATCATGGTAATATTCTTATTACAATTGTAATTTAAAGAGATTTTTTTGTAAATTACAAATACTTTTTGTAATTACAAAGTTTTTTAAAAGTTTTTTAAAAGTTTTTTAAAAGTTTTTTATCTTTATTATATAAAAACTTTCCTAATTCATAATAATGTTCAGGATACTCAGTATAATATTTAGGTTCAAATATACATCTTATTACTAAATAAAATAAACAAATATGAATTAAATAAGAAATCATTATATTAATGTAAGATTAAATCTATTCGCATAACTCTTTTTACTTGCCTCTATTGTCGGTTTATTCCATAATATATATCTACTTAATGAACCTGCACTTTTATAATCGTTCCAATTTTCATTTTTTTTATGTCTTTCTAAATAAAGCCTTTTTCTATCATCAGCAAGTTTTTTACTTTCCTTGCTATAAATAGTAAAATCTTTATTAGAAGCACTGCCAAAATGAGTGGTTTTTACCTTTTTATTATCATTATCATAAAATATTGCCATTAGTTTTTTATTTGATTGATTTGATTTTTTAATTTCTACTTTCATATATAAATGAATCAAGAAGATAATTTAATTTTGTTAAATAAAAAAAAACAGCAAGAAATTGAATTTTTAAAAAAAGATATTCAAACTAAAAAATATCAAAGTAAGTATTTAAGAACAGAAATAAAAGAATTAAAATGCAATAATAGAAATTTACAAAATGAAAATAAATATTATCAAAAATTAATTGATAGTTTAAAAAAATTTAATCAAGAAGATTTTAACCATTTTAATGATATTATTATTGATGATTTAGAAATTAAAAATTGTAATTATATAATAGAAAATTATAAAATAATTAATTAATTACGCTGAGTTGTTTTCCGCCCGATATTCTTAATTCGCAGGTAGTTTCCATGAAGACTTGGAGATTATGGGTAGTTTTAAGGTTAGTTGTAATAGGCGCTTCAAGGCGGATTGTTGAGGAACTTCCGCGCATGTTAAGTCCCGATTTCTCTCTTACATTATTACTAGGAAGAGCAAGATTAATAGCTATTACAAATCTATTATTAAGATATTCAACCATAGATTGCGCCATGGTTTTATCAACATCAAAAGCATTTTTGGTAATACCGTAAAACTGGGGTAGCGGAACATTAAAGTTAGGTAGAGAAACAGAATTTACCCGCCATACAAGATTGGGATAACCACTGCTGAAAGTAGCAGGTGCAACAGCTACCCCATCAACAGTAGGTAGGGTAGTCATGGGTGCTTGGAAATTAAGCGCTTTACTTACATATTTTTCACCATGATGTACGCTGGATTGTAATTGACAAGGTACTCCTGAAACACTGGCAGTTCCTGTTTTATAACCTTGAACATATACTGCACCGCCTTGGGCATCAACATCATCAGCATTTCTAAAAACACCAATAAGCCGATTAAGACAACTAGAACCATTGCTACCTTGGAATGTTCCAGTAAAAGTATCGCTGTAATTGTAATATTCTTTAAAACCAATAGGTATATAATCATTAGCTTGAATCATAGCATCAAGCATAGCGGAATAACTATCATCATTAAGAGCATAACATGGAGCAATAAGAGAATATTGCGAGATAGTGTAAGAAGCGTCTTTTGAACCATCAACATCAATACCAGTTGTAGCTACCCCTGCTAATTGAGAACCTCCTGCGGAAATAAGAACATTTGCGGAGTTAAGGAATAGTTCAACTTCAAGTTGGGGTAGTAAATCAGTGCTAATCATTCTTGGTTCGCAACTATCAAAGAACATCCCGAGAGATAGTTCAAAGAAAGTGGCATTGTCTTTTGCCTCAGTTCCTACTCTGTATGTTTCCGCTTGTCCCGAGACATCTTGTCCTAATACCGAGGAACGGTATCTGAATATCTCAGGATGGTGGTCGCAAGGGTCTCCTTCATCATGAGGATGAACAATTTTAAGTGCTTGTTTTAGAACATGAGCATTGGCGCAACCTTGCGAGATTGGTACTCCACCTGCCGATAATTGATACCTCTGAATCATCGCTACTACTTCAGGAATTCTGACATTTCCCGACCCTGTTGTTTCTACACAAAAAACAAATTTACATTTTCGCATATCAACAATAGAATTTGTAGGTAAAGACATTCTAATTTGTCCATTAGGAGAAACAGCATTGGTTGTTTGGCATGGAATACGGAAACTCGCTGAAGAAACTCCGCTTAAAGTTCTTAAATTATAATTTAAAGCAGGAGGATAAGACATTATATTATAGATAAACAAATTTATTATTTTTTTAATTTTTTAATTTATTATTCTAATATTTCTACATCTTTATTAACTAAATGACAAACTGTCTTATTATGTCTTGATATATTATCCCTACATATCCAAGCATTACAAAAATCGCAATGTATTTTTTCTCTTTTTAATTTTGTTATTTCTTCTAAATTTTCTTTATAATATTCTTTTCTAAATTTTTGTTTTTCCTTTCTTGTCCTAATAGGACATAATTTATTTACACAATCATAGCTGTCTATATAATATCTTTCCTTTAATCTAATATTTATTTTTAATGTTTCTAAATCTTGATGTTCAAATTTTTCAATAGGTACATAACTATAATTATCTCTTTCTAAAACTTCAAATGCAGTTGTATATTGTAAAGATTTACCTTCAATATAATTTTTATATTCTTTGCGATGCGTACATAATCTTTGAGATACTCTTTGAGTTGTACTACCATAATATATTAGTCCCGATTCATTACATGTAATTTTATATACATATCCTTTATAAACCATTATGTTATATTATTATATATTATGTTTTTTTCGGGTTTTGAACGGATTATTTTCCTAAATATTTAAAAAAGTATTTTTCTATATTATATAATGAAAAGTAAAATTTTATTAAAATTAATCTTTCAAAAAGTTTTTGATAATGATATAATCTATGTAATAAGCAAGTATCTCAAAAAAAAATGGAGTATAGACACTACCCATTTCAAAAAGTTTAAAATTAAGAATAGTAAGAGAGAGAAACAAAAACATAGTTTTCATTATTATTATCATTAGATTAAATATTATTCAAGCCATATAATATCATTTTTTAGATTCATTTTATAACAATAATAAAAACAATCAAAATTACATGCTTGTTTCCAGTTTTCAGGTATTTCACCATTTATTTTTTTTGTAAAATGTATTCTTTTTCTTGGAATAATAATTTGTATTCTTTTATCTTTCCATTTTCTAAAATATTGTGTATTTATTTTACTTGATGGAAATATTAAAATAAAAGGTTTATCTAATTCATATAATCTATTCATTACTTCTTTACTTAATGAAAAAGGAGGATTACTTACTATAACATCTCCTAAATCATTTTCAAAAAAATCAATTGGTTCATGTATAACATCAAAACCTAACTCTTTTAAATAATCACCACTTGACCCATCTCCATAAAATGCTTCCCATATTATTTTGTCTTTTGGTATGTATTGCATTATATTTTCAAAAGCATATTTAGGGGTCATATAATCATCATGTTTTATAAATGTTTTTGTATGAAAACCAGCCATTATATACATTATTTATTTTTTATTTTGGTGATTTTAATCCTTTCTTTTTATATTTTAAATATAATTGATTGTCTTGGTTTATCTTTTCTTTATTATTTTTTATACCATCATATGTTTTCATTATAAATGCATAAATCCTCCCATATGCCCATTGTTCCTCACTATTAACGGATTTTCTTACTGATGATGGATTGGTTCTAAAAGCTCCAACGCCTCGGTCAAAAATTTCATCTAAATCCTTTTTACTTATTCCAGTTAATCTTGTTAAACTTGCTTTACTATGCGATTTATCTTTATCTAATCCAAATTTACGATTAAATTTCTGTTTATTTGTTGCCATAATATATATTATGAATTATAATAAAATATATTATGAAAATAATAAGGAGCATATAAAACAACTTGTTAGAGATAGATATAAAATGAAAAAGGATGAGATAGATAAAAAAGAACAATGTAATTTATGCGGTAGGATAGTTATAGGTAGAATGATAAAGAAACATTGGGATACTGCAATATGTAATAGAATAAAAAATAATAAAATAGAAAAGAAAAAAAAGATTAAAAATGTTCCCGAGTTCCCATTAATTAAAATAAAAAAAGATGGATGGGTTGATTTTAAATAAATTATTTATTCATAGAAATATTATAATGTTCGCTTAAAGTTGCTACATCAGTGCCTCTATTATTAGATATTTTTTTTAATTTATTCATTGTATTTGGTTTTATATCTGCATCATGTATCATTACTTTTGCGATTTTTGTTTCTCCTAATTTATCAATTGATTTATTTTTTACATAAGTCCCGATATTTTCCTTTATTAAAGGGTCTGTATAATCCTCATTATACATCAAAAAAGGAAATATAGCTTGTTTTTCTCTTTGTTGATATACCTTTTTTAAAGCATCTGTAAATTTAGCATTTGTAATACGGTTTGTTTTTCTACCATAAGTATTATAAGTTTTATAAGTATGTCTAATATATAAAATATAACTTTCATTTATAATTAAATAATTAATATTTGGGTCTTGCATTTTATTTTTACTATCTAATATCATCAAAATTAAATCAAGATTTCTTACATTTAAATTTATCATTAAATAGTTCATAACATAATTTTCATATTCTTCATTTTCATATAGTTTATTTAACTTATATTTTAATTCTTCCGCTGTTGGTAAAATATCAATTAAACATTTATTTTTTTTAACTCTATCTCTATGTAATTTAATTTTCATTTCTTTTCTTACTTCATCAATAATTTTTAATTTATCATCATCTTTTTCATGTTTAATAATTAAATAATAAATATTAATTAATCCAGCCTTTGTATTATCTTTTAAATAATTAACATCTTGAATAATATTTATTAAATCATTAACATCATAATCAATAATATCATTCATATTAATTACACGCTTTAACAATTTATAAGCATTATTATATGTTTTTTTTGTACCATCTGTTTTATCTTTTAAAATATCCTCCATTATTTTTTCTTCATTTGTAAGAACAATCAAATTTTCTTTCTCTTCCATCATTTTATTATATATTAATAATAATTTTCTTTTATATTATTTTTAATATATATATTATTTATTTTTTAACTAACTAACTAACTAAATAAGGCAATTTTCGGTAGGTTGAGTAAAACTATCCTTAATCTTAATATTAGTATATACCCCTTGTTTTGAGCCTTGTATCCTTTGTTTTCCTGAATATCCTATCCCATGTTTTTTAATTTCTTTTATTAGATGATGATTTTTAATTATTTGTTTTCCATCATGAATACTATCATTTACATAATTAAGTATTTCTGTTTTATGTATTTTATCTTCTGGATTGTCGCTAAATTCATATTTATATAAAATACAGCTATCCAATTCATCATAATCATCCATAATTTTTTTAAATGAATTTTCATTTTTTTCGGGTATTTCTAATTCTCCATGATTATAATGGTCAAGTAAAATATAAAAGTATGCATTTTTATAATCCTCATCATCAAATCTATTTTCAAAATTATCTACTCTTTTATAATAATGTTTTGTTTCATCTACATCCTCATCATACTTTTTAAATTTACTATTATAAAATTGAACTATTCCACGCCTTTCAACACCTTTACAACTTCTTAAATTAAAATCTCTATTTCCACAAGTCATCAATTTAGCTTGAATTGGTTTTACTATTTTTGTACCAAATAAAAGTTCGCAGTCTATTTTTGTACCATCAACAAAATCTTTTAAAAAATCACCATCTAACTTCTCATCTTTCATTTCTTCAATATAAGCCAGTCTTATGGGTTCTTCTAATAATTGTCGTAATTGTTTATGTCTTTTTGAATAATTAACGTTAAATGTTTCAGCTGATAGTTTTTCTGTATAAATAGGAAATATTTTACCATGTATATTTAATTCAGTTGATTTTCCATTTTCAGCTGTATATCCAATATTCATTTTCATTTTCTGTTTAGGATTTTTACCCGATAAACAATATGCCAACCATGATATAGTAAAGCTTCTATCAATATGGTCTGGTTGAACTTTTATAAAAAAATCCATTACATCATCAAATATTTTTTGAGGGATATCTTTTCTTTCTTTTAAATTCCAATCTAAAATTTTAGAAACATAATCGTCTTTTCTTCTCAGTCTTGATTCTTTTTTGTCTAACATATAAACCCTATTTTTAAATTGAATATTATATAATTGTTCATCATTTACATCAAAATCAATATCTAATAAATTAGGAGATAATAACATTTTTAATGCATTCAAAACATTATTAAGAAAAGCTACTTTGCCTAATTGTTTTTTAATATTATTCATATTTTTCTTTTTATTTTCTATTGATTCTAATTCATCCTTTTTCTTTTTTATTTGTTTTTGTACATTATTTTTTTCTTGGTCTGTTAATTCTGATAAATCGTCATCCTTTTTATCTTCGCATTCTTCTTCAAGTTTGCTAATTTCATCCTTTAAATTTTTTGTTTGTTCTTTTAATGGTTTAAAAACTAAATCTAAAAATTTATTTGTTAATTTCCAAACTTTATTTTTTATTAAATTATCAATATTATTACCAACTAACCATTGTCCTTCATGATAATAATATAAATTGTCCTTACTATAAATAACATCATCTCCTACTAATTCAATAAATAATGTCGCAATGTCTGTTTCTGTTCCAAGTCCAATAAAATTTTTTTTTTCTTTGGCTAAAATTTCAAAATATCCTTCTTGGTTAGACATTCTACCATAATATTTTAATGTTCCACCTGTTAATTTATCATATTTATAAGCATTATCCCAGCATTTTTCAAAAGCCTTTAATTCATAATTATCTGTTTTTTGACTTATTTTTCTAGCAAATTCCTTATCTAAATCTTCGTTTGCCATAGCTGTCATTATTCTCCACCATGAACTATAATCTTCAATATATTCAGGAGAAATCAAATCAATAATTTCATATATTGTATTATCTATTTGTTCATCATCTTTTATTATTTTATCAGGGTTTTCCTTTTTAAATTTTTCATTTTTCTGTTTTGGATATTTTATATTTATTTTTATATTTTCTTGCTGTTCTTTAATTTGTTTAAATTCTTCTAATAATTCATCGGGCAAATCTAAATAAGCTACATCATTATCTATTGTATATTTACTACCATCCTCGCATATAGAACCAGCACCAAAAACAATTGCATCATCATTTCTAATATCTATTTTTGGAGCTATATTAGTTGTTGTTTTCCAACTTGGATTATAATTATAATATAAATGATAACAACCTGACCTTGTTTTTACTCTAAATGTATTTATTAATTCAGGATGTTTATCACAAAAATTATTATAAATATCAAGGTCGTCAAAATCAATAACAGTAATATTATTAATTTTACCTGTTAAAACAGAAAAAATTTTATCTTTAACTTTATTATATTTTTTTTGATTGTTTTTAATTTCCTCAATTTCTTTTTTCCAATCAACAGTAAATAAAACATCTTTTTTTAATTCTCCTTTTTTATTTTTTTTAAAATCAATAAAAGGAAGCGTAAAGGTAATTAACTGAGGGTTCGCCATATAATTATTCATATTAATATTCTTTTAAGTATATTTATAAATTATTAATAATAACTATGAGAATTGAAATTACTCATTTCTTTTACTAATTGATTAATCTTATGTTGTTTTTGTAGTGCTTTATATTGTTCTATTGTCATTTGAGGTTGAGGTGGAGGTTCATGGCGTACAAGTTCGGGTTTTGGTATTTCTTGGTTGGGAACTTGGGAACTATTAATTGCTTTTTTTTTCCTTGATTTTTTAGTTTTTATAATTATAGCTTCTTCATCACTAGAACTATCGCTATCTACTTGTAATACTATCTTTTGCTTTTTCTTTTTTACTTTCTTTTCTACATTTTTTTTTGCTACAACTTTCTTTTTTGGTACTTCTTCAATATCTTCAACAAGTTCCTCATTATCCTCAACAACTTCCTCTTCAACAACGGGTTTTTGTTTTTTATAAATATCTTTGACTTTTTTTGATACTACTTTTGTTGGCTTGTTTTTCTCTTGTTTCTTTGCTCTTGCTTTTTTTAAATTTTCAGCTAATTTAAGTTTTTGTTCAGGTGTTAATACTCTTTTTTTTTTAGGTTTTTCTTCTATTTTAACTTTTACATTTTCCGTTTCAATTTCTTCATCGCTTTCTTCAATTATTTCATTATCACTACTATCGCTCATTTATTATATAATAATATATTATTATTATTTTTAAAACATTAATATAAAATAAAATTATTCCTTATCCATGATTATTTCTTCGGGTTTTTGTTCAGCATCTTTTAATAATTTTCTTATATCATTTATATTTATAAATGTATCCATATTTTTCCTATATTTTTTTTTAGGGTCTTTTGGACTATAATCAATTATTAAAAAATCATATTCATTATCTTTTGTAGCTATATGTAATAACATGTAGAACTCATCCTCAGTAATATCATCTGCTAACTCTTCATAATATTGTTTTAATTTTTTCTTATCTTTTGTTGGTTTAATTGCGACTATCGTAGAGTTTTCTCTTACACATCTACTCAATCCTCCGTGAGTACTTATCGTCTGGGATAATATTGCTAAACTACATCCTAAAACACCATCTCTATGCTTTCCTAAATGGCGGTGGGTCAAACATAATTTACTTAAATCTCTTGCTCCTCTACCAATCATGAGGGATGTTCCCACTGAGTCATCTATTAAAACAAATATTCTAGGATATAAATTTTTAAATGGTTGAATCGGTTTTATTAAATTCCCATTTTCATTAATAATTTCATTTTCATAATATAACTCCATATTGTCCATAATTAATTCATTTTTATTTTTATTCCTTTTCAATTCTTTATATACTTCTAATTGAGATAAATAATTATTAACAGCATCAGCCATATCTTGTATTTTTTTTTCTATTAATGCAGGACTATTTTGGTCGGGATATAATACATCCTCTTGTTCATTAAAATTTGGCATAGTACTAAACATGTCCCGATTACTATGAAATGTTGGAGATACTAAAATTAACCTATCTAAAACCCCGTCATCAAATAACTCTTTTATTAAACTTGTTGCTAAAGAAGTTTTTCCCCCTCCACGTTTTGCTACAATATACATTAATGTATTTAATTTAAACATGTTAGGTTTTGTAGGAATAGTAAATGCACTTTTACCTAATAATTTAATTTTCATATCTTTTACCTTTTTTAATTTAACATCCATAATTATAAATATAATATATATATTTTATTATTTTGTTATATATTATGAATTATCATTAATTAAAGTTAATAATAAATTTTTATTAGTTAATACTTGGCTACTTAATGTATTAATGCTTATATCTGTTGATGATTTATTACTTGTAATTACATTTTCTAAATTATTAATGCTTGTATCTGTTAATGTTTTATTATTTATTATATTTTCTAAATTATTAATAATTGTATCTAAACTATTAGTATTTATATCAATTGTATTTTTATTACTTGTTATTAAACTTTCTAATTCACTAATTTTTAAATCTGTTGCTGTTTTGTATTCTTGAAATCCTTTGATGAGATATGGAACAAAAGTGCTATAATCAAGACCATAATAATACATTTTTCCTGAAGCATCACACGGACAATCACTATGAAAATCAGGATTATTAGAACAATATGTTTCTTCAAACTTATCTCGCATTTGAGGAAAAACAGAATGAACTTCTTGTGCTATAAAACCATAACCTTCTTCATTATCTGAAATCCAGTTATATTTTTTTGGTTGTAAATCCATAATATTTTGTAATTGTGAAGACATATCAACTATATTTGTTTTTAACCTTCTATCACTACCTGTTTGGTATTGAACGGCACTTCCTCCATTACCTTTTATTTGAGCGCGGTCATCACCACTTGTATTTTGAAAATTTATGATATTATTGCCATTGTTTGTAGGTTTAAAACACAGACCATCTATTTCCTTACTACCTCCATCACTCCTACTTACAATTTGTAATACTCCGTTTCTTCCTGCATTACCGTTCAGAGAAAGCAACATATCACTATTACTCCCAAAATCACCTATTTTTACAACTCCATCTTCTTCAATTTTCATTAAATTATTTCCAGTTCCTAATCTTCCATTACTCATAAATTTTATACTCTTGCCTGTTGAATTACCATTAGCATCGCATATAAGAGCAATATTACCAAAACTGGATAATTCTAATGTATCACCTGAACTTTTTAAATTTCCACATTCAACATATTCACTATCTTGAGTATTTACTGCAAAATTACTACCGCCTTTAACTTCAAACTGAAACTCTTTATGAGGTGATGAACCTATACAAAATGAAGTATCGCAAAAACCATTAGTCATGAATAAATCACTTCCTTTAATATTACCATTTACTTCTAATTTTTCGGTAGGTGTTTTAGTGCCTATCCCAATATTGGATAAATCAAAAAAACTAGCTTTTTCTTTATCTGTTGAAATTAGGAATTCAGTTGGATTACTGGAATAATCGCCAAATCCTGAAATATCAATATAATGTGCACTGGGGAATTCGCTTGGGT
>Ga0209336_10001632_pt1 | contig 10907 bp, 13 predicted proteins | sample LinPmetageLP32_FD_184042 | JGI IMG/M metagenome (GOLD analysis project Ga0209336, IMG submission 184042) | Marine viral communities from the Pacific Ocean - LP-32 (SPAdes) (version 2) | ecosystem: Environmental > Aquatic > Marine > Oceanic | place: Pacific Ocean | collected 2009-08-23 | reverse complement strand
TTCAAGCGAGGGCTGGGTGGAAAACAATTGTTGTTGGTTATGCATCTCTCTTCATTTTATATAAATTGAAATAGATAAATAGAATGAATATATTACACTATGCCTCGTGTGCTTTTAACAGCGGAAGAAAAGAGAGAAAGGCACAAAATAAGCCAAAAGAAATATTATGAGAAAAATAGAGAAAAAAAGAGAGAATATCAGAAAGAATATGATGAGAAAAATAAGGAAAAAAAGAGAGAATATAATCAAACACCAGCAGGTAAAAAATCACATACAATATCAAATTGGAAACATCTAGGTTTAATTTGCGAAGATTATGATAGTCTTTATGCACATTATATACTTGCTGAAAATTGTGAAGAATGTAATGTTAAATTTGGAGAGATTGGCGATGGAACTAATACTTGGAAATGTATGGACCATTCACACGAAACAGGTCTGTTTAGAAATTTCCTTTGCAATAAATGTAATCGTAAGAGAGGTTAAGACCATAACAGCGTATTTGCCCACCAGCCAGGACTACCTTTAACTTTTATATTTTTTGCGTGGCGACTACGATATGCCTTCTGCCGCTTCTTCGCAAACTCTGCTCCTTTTTCTTTCGTGAATATATGGAAATCGCCATAACCCTTTGCTCCTATGCTTGCTATTTTCCTGTTGTCTTTTATCACGTCTATCTTCTTGCTTTTGTTGCTGGACAATTTTACGGATACGCCCAACGCCTTCGCTTTTTGTTTCGTCCGATTAGAAATTTTATATGACATATATTATAAACGTAAAATAATATTACGTGCTTCTACCAATTCTTCACGCAAAAAGGCTAATCTATTCTTATGATCCTGCGATCGGCGATGAGAACCTTTATGACCATGTGTAATCGTCTTACCACATACGCAAACACAAGGTGTAGATTGAATGGCTGCTAATCGAGCCTTATTATCCTTATAGTATTTCCTAGATTTGGTGTTGCAATATTCTTTGCGATCTTCATATCTATCCCTATCTTTTTTCCTTATTTCTTCAAGTTTCATATAACGCAATGTTAATTTAGATTGTTTTACATAGTCAATGTTATCTTGATAATATTCAGATTTGGTGCGGCCTGGACACACTATATTTAAACTAGGTTTTAAAACACGAATCAAATGAGCTTCAACATCCTTTTCACCATCTCCAACATAAAGCAAATCAATAATAAAATTTTCTTGACCGAGTTCCCTAATCGCTTGATACACTTTACAATTGTAATTTTTATTATCATTATAAGAGCAAAACAGATGGGATTGTAATCTATGACGCAGATCATTCGTTGATCCGATATACATGGCGTTTTTGCTAATGTCTTTATATTTTATTTGGTAAACACATCGAATGGGTTTTTTTCCTAAATTGTTAATATATTCGTCCATATACAATTAAACCCCAAAAGAAATTATCCATTTGAACGCAAAAATGTCTAATATATATAAAATAAACAACATAAAGAGATTGTGTCTAATAATATTATATGATGATGACAACCAACACCGAAGTTGCAAATGATATGCCGATGCTAGAATTCCTCGACAGTAAAAAAATACCGTATGTTAAAATATTTCTCGATAAGGAGGCTAAAAAAAGTGGTAAAGCACTAGAACAGAATATCGATGTAAAAATTCCTAGCGGTTGGCAAAAGTGGTCGTATGATACTGCAATGAGCTATAATGAAAACGCCGATCCGAAATGCAACACAATTAATGTGAATCTTAAAAAGGCTGGTGTTGTTATTATTGATTGTGATAGTGAAAAATCTATGGACGCTATGTTTGAAAAATATGGAAATGATAATGTTTCAAAATCAACTGGTAGGGGTATGCCCCACATCTGGTTTAAAAAAGATGCAGCCGATGGGGACACAAACTCTAAATCGGTATTATATGAAAAAGTCGATGTTCTTTATAATAATTCATTTGAAGATCCAAATGGCGTTATTCTAAATAAAACTAATTTGTCCGTTTTTAAGGATTATAAAAATAAAAAAACGAAAAAGAAAGCACCGCTGAAATTAAAAAAAGAAGAAAATAAAACTCCTCCTCCTCCTCTCAAAGAAGAAATTGAAGTTAAAGATAGAGAGATTCTCGATAATATCGATGTAAAATATTTTGAAGATTATCCCTCATGGCGTAATCTGATGTGGGCTATATTCAATAAATATGCTGATTATGACTTATGTTTACATTATAGCAGATTAGCTCGTCCTTCCGTTGATATGAAAGATATTGTTGAATGTGTTGAAAAAGATACGAAAGGTGTCATCAGCATTGGAACAGTGTATTTTTATAGCAAACTGTCGAATGAGGATAAATATTTTGAAATCGTTGGAAAATATCATGACATCGATGTTGAATCAAGTGATAATGCAATGGCTCAACTGTTTCTCGAACACATACACAATAACGTTGTAAATCATAAAGGTTCGTTTTTTGTATTTAATGGAATGTACTGGAATAAAGATGATAAAAAACAAAACCGAGAATACCTTAAAAAATACATGCATCGAACGTTGAGTCAAATATTTAGAAATAAAAAAATTTATGTTAACAGTTTGGGCTTCGTAGACGATGAAGATGTAATGAAAAAACGCAATAAAACATTATCTAAAATATGTAAAATGATCGAGTTGGTGGATTCCGAATCAAAACAAAACAATATTTTAGCACAGGTAAAAATGGAGATTCCATATAGCGATCTGAAAATGGATTGTGTCCGAAGAAACTATTTTTGCTTTAAAAATTGTGCTTTTGATTTGGATAATGGTAAAAGGGTCTTGCCCCAGAGAGAAGACTATATCACCATGCGAACCGATTATGATTATAAAGAACCTACGGATAAACAAAAAACAACTATTATAAATTTTATGAAATCAATTCTTCCGCATGAAGACGTGAGAGAATCCGTTATATCAGTTCTGCGGAGAGGCATGTATGGAAAACAAGATGAAAAGTTTATCTTTTTTAATGGTGGCGGCAGAAATGGTAAGGATACACTCGTTGATATTTTCAGATGTCTAATCACAGATGTTTACAGCAAAGTTTCACATAACGCAATTTTGACAGAAAAGGTACGAAAAGGCGGACCATGCTCGACAACATTTTCCTTTGATAAAAAGAGAACGATTATTTATTCAGAACCAGATGAAGGCGTAGCCCTGAATGGAGCTAAAATAAAAGAATTGACTGGAACTGAATATATATGTGCGAGAGAACTATTTTCAACTGATGCAACAATTATAATGCAGTCAATATCCATTATGTTATGTAATCAACTTCCAGAAGTCAACGCAAGAACGGATCGTTCGATTATTGACCGTATAGTAAATTTGTTATTTCCGATTACATTCGTAGATTCAGAAAATGATATTGTTGATGAATTTACAGTTTTGAAGGATACGAAATTTAAAGAAGATAGTTTCAGATATGAACATCGTCTAGCATTGTTTGATCTGTTGATAAAATCTGAACACAGGAAAGTATTTGAGCCAGAATCTGTAAAACTTCGATCGCAAGAGTATCTCTACGGTAGTGATGAATTAGTATGTTGGTTAAGAAAAATAACTGAACTATATAAGGACGATCCATTTGTGAGTATTTTAGACCTACACCTTATGTTTAAAACAGATAATTTTGAGGAATTTAATATGGAGCAAAAAAAAACGTGGAAAAAGAGGATTTATTTTATGGATAAATTAACAAACTTGCCGATGATTAAAAAATTTTACAAGAAACGATATGCGAAAGATGGTGTCGATAAGACACATGTTTTACTGCAAGGTTGGTGTGAAGCAGTCAACCCCCCCTCCCCCCCCCAAAATAAAATATTGTAGGAGGTTATGGGAAAATGGGAAAAAAGGGAGCGTATTTTACAAGGTTTTTCTATATACTATATTATTTTTTTCTAGAAAACCTTGTAAAAAAGAGAGTAAAAACTCCCATTTTCCCATGTTTTATAAAAGGGGAGGGAAGGGGAGGAGCAGAGAGTATCCACAAGTTGGACAACGTATAGTATTGTTGGACAAATGAGTTAAAGAATGTTTAATATATATATATAATATGAGTCCAAACTACAAATTTAGAGTTATATTTAATGCACTTGATATTAAGTATTATCGATACGCACGTGATATTGTGCGTGAGATTGGTATACCTAGACCAACCATTTACTGGAAATTAGCCAACCCTGATGCTCCGAAGACAAAATGGACGCATCTTACAATTGAGCGATGTGATCTGCCAATCGTAAAAGAAAAAGTAGAAATAAAACACGACTATCCTACGACTATATATGCGGTTTAAATTAAGATATTTTTTATCATAATATTATATGCCCAAAGATGAAAACGAGCTGTTTGAAGTAGAACCTAAAAATGAAGTCGTTGAGGAAGCCCCAGAAGAAGAAGCCCCTGTGGAAGAAGAAAAGCCAAAGAAAAGAGAAAAAGGTAAAAAACCTAAACGTGTATTATCTGAGGCAGAAAAAGCACGAAGACTGGAATGTTTAGCACGTGGGAGAGCCACATCATTAGCGAATCGTAGGAAAGCGGCAGCGTTAAAGAAGAAAGAGAAGGAGCAGAAAGAACAAGAAAAAGATCAGGAATTAAAAGAATACCTTGATGCAAAGACGAAGAAACTCGATGTGATTGGGGAGAACAAACGCCTTCGCCAAGAACTGGAAGAAATGAAGAAACGAGCGAGTAAACCAGTTGAGCCGATGGCTTCCATCGAAGAGGAAGAAGAAGAGCCTACGCCACCACCAAAGAAGGTAAAGAAGGTAAAAGTGAGAGAACCATCTCCACCGCCTCGTGAGCCTACGCCTCCACCCAAGCCTGTAAAGGTTGATACAAGGCCGTCTATATTTCATGGCACGAGTTTAGATATGAAAAGCATTAAGTTCCTTTGAATTGATTAGACAAAATAGGTTAAAGACTGTATAACACAATAGTATAACATGTCTTATGGTACACCAGAACAACTTGATAATGTATTTCAGATACGTTGCCGAATTACAGATACATCGCAGTTTAAACGGCGTGAATGTTGGAAATGGGCGTTATTAACCTACACAAAATTAAAAAATATGAAAGGTGCTTGTATTTGTCGAGAGCGGAGAATGTTGTCAGATGGTAGTTTAGAAGACGCAGATCATTATTGGGTTGAAAGTGATACTATGGTTTATGATGTGCATCATGGAATAGATTCAGAAGGAAACCTTATTTGGTTTTATGCAATAGCTAAACGAGAAGACTATTATCGTCATTGGAATTTTGTGAATGGGGTAGTGCCTGTAACAAAAGGTATGATGGACAATTATGATGCCTTTATGGGCGAGAATGAATCGGCTGAAAATTAGAGTCCAGATAACGCTCACTTAAATCATTCGAATAGTTAACAATTAAAAACGAATTACGCTCTCGTGTCGCATCGGTTATCATCGTCATAAACCGTTTCTTGTTATCATATATGTTGTGGTCGTCGCAGATTTGTTCTTTTTCTTTCATAGCACAGCCGAAGAAAACACAACCAGTCGCATTGTTTCTAACAGTGGTAGATAATTGCGAATACTTTTGACTCGTCATAATACAACTGATATTAGCGTGTCTACCATTACAAAGTAATTTAGATATAATTCCAGCTTGTTTATTTTTTAATGCTGATGAATAACCACAGTCCTCTAAAATAATTAATTTATTAGTTGGTTTCATATCCATAGCAACTGCTTCCTGGAATTCATCTTCGAGAGCGTCATAAATAAAATTAAGATCCTCCTCATCAAACGGCATGTGGTTTCCAGGATCGATGTCCAGTTCCTCCATCAAAATTTTCATTTTATTATCAAGTTTATTATTTGATATTATGTAGATGTCACTTCCTGCAAATAATTTTTTATATTTAAACTGATCCCTGAGTAAAATATTGAGAATCCAATTACTTTTACCGCTCAACTGGCTACGTCCGTTTACAATTACACGCATGGGTAAATCAAACAGACGAGGAATGGGTGTGTAGTAAGAATCATTTTTATCTTTTACCTTTAAAATATCAAGTTTCTTACTCGTCATATATATAACATTAATATATTTTAAATATTATATATGTCCGAAGTAGAAGAAAAAAAAACAGAAGAAACCGAAAATATGACAGAAGGTATGTATATAGAATTATGCGACCAGATGAAAGAACTAAATGACACACGTGAGAAGGAACAAGCAAAGTTAAAAAAGAAAGTGTATGAGTATAAGGATATGATATTAAAAATGTACGGACTTGTATCTTCGGCCGATATGTTGATGTCGCAATGTAGGGATATTCCGTATGAGCCTTCTCTCTTAATTGATGTTGCAACACAACAAATGAGAGAATGGATAGATACAGAGGTAGAAAATGTTTCAGCACCGCCGATGGTTATTGAAATTTTACATGAAATAAATACTGAAAATATTATAAATGAGTAATATATGGATTCCTCTGATTATCAATCTTTAATATCTAATTTAGCGGCAGAATCACCTGGCTCAATACCTGGAAAAATCACAGAAGCATTAAAAGATCCTCAACAGATTACTAAACATTTTTTAGAAGACACATCAGCATTTCTTTTACAAGACAAACTTAAAGATGGTTTGGTTAAAATAGCGAAAGATGGTGGTCTTTTAAAGAAATTAGGTTTATCGGAAGAAAATGTTGCAAAAGTGGCAAAGGTAGTTAAAGAAGGCGGTCAAGGTGTACGTAAGGCGGCGAGTGATGCATTGGAAACTGCAAAAGAAAAAATAAAATCAGTTGTTCAAAAAAAGGGCGATGAAATTTCGGATAGATTGCAGGAGGCGAGAGCCCCAGCACCCCAAGCAGCTCTCGATGATGTTGTTCAGAGGGCAAACATCGAGCCATATAATCCACAGGCTGCCGCATCACGTGTTCTTAAAGATGGTGGTGGTGGACCAGCACAGGACGCAGAGGAATTAAAACAAACTATCCAACAGACCCAAACCGCAACCAAGAAAGAAGAAGAAGATCAAAAAGAAGAAGAAGAAACAAGCGATCCAGGCGAAAAGGTTGAAAAAGATTTAAAAAAAGGGGAGAAGGACGTTGAAAAGGACGGCGAAGAAGATCCTGAAATGAGTATCCCTCTTGCTCTTGGGCTAGGTGTAGCCTCACTTGTTTCGAGTTTTTTAATCAAACCAAAGAAAGAAAAGATCGCACCAGTAGGTATGCAGAATTACAGTATAACAATCGGTAGTTAGACTATCCACGCAAAGAATCAAGTATATTTTTCAAGAATTTCTCTCTTTTTTTAGCTACATAATTATAATGTTGAGTAGCATATTGCAATTCAATCTGTTTTTCAAATATTTTTTTACGACCTGCGTTTCCTTTTATTAATAAGATTAGTTCATCTATAATTTTATTTTTATCATATATGGCTTGATGATATTCATCTATCATAATATATGTACATATTTTATCCATTAGAATAAATACAATGGCGGTAGAAATACAATTTAATAATGTTTAGGGAATGTATATGGCATCTGTTGAAAATTACATTAAGTATTCTTCCAAACAAGGCACTTTTCGTGCAGGACCTGTTGCAGCTGGAAATCCTAAACAAAATTTAGTAGACATGGAGATCCCAGCCAATTCAGGCGTTTATGATTTATCCCAGACTTACGTAGAAGTTGTGCTTCGTCCAAACTTTACCGAAGCGACAGCACCTGGCCAAGCAAATCATGTTCCAAATAGTGGTAGTGGTGATCAGGCTGGGGTATTCGATGGTCATCTTTATTACAACGAAGATTCTGACGCACAGGGAGCAGGTGGTAATGGCGATTACTCGAAGGTTGTCCACCCTTCCACAGGCATTCTGGTTAAGTCTGCTTCGATGGTTTCTTCGTTGCGTGGACGAATCTCTAACGTAAGAAATTGCAATGTGTTAAGAGCGAATTTAGGTGTTTATGAACACGATTACAACGGAAGAAACTGCGATCACGCAGGTCTTTCACACTCTCGCCAAGAACTTAATTTCGTTCTGGGAAATCTTGCCGAGTTATGTGGTGATGGCGATGATCCATCGCAGGATAGACCACATGGTGTTAAAATTATGTTAAAAGATATTTTCAACTTCGGTATGGTTACTGATTACGATTCAGCGAAATACGGAGCATTACAGATACACCTTGAATTAGATCTGCAAAAAATCGGTTGGCGTGATGATTCACTCGGAACTGGGGGCGGAAATGCGACCGCCCTTCTTGCTCGACATGCGTACGGAACTGGTGTGGCAGCCGACGTGATGGGTCTGATGACTCAACTGAACGCTGCAAACTGTGCCGCAGGAAAGAACACGTTGAGAACATCGGCACAGTATGATTCGATGGGCGATCACCCATACTACGTGGGACAGAAAGTCACAGCACGTTTTGTCGCTGGTGGTGGTGCTGGTGCGATTGCCGACACGGTCGTTAAAATCAAATCACTTACTCATGTGCGAGGCGATGCTGACCCAACGGAAGATACCAAAGTGGATATTGAACTCGACAGAGATGCAAATCTTCTTGTGCCAGCCCTTACTGGTGGTCAGACGATTACACCGACACTTATTCATCTTGCCCCAACGGTTGACAGTATCGCTGTGGATCGGATCGAACTCGTTGCGACGCAAGTTCCAGGCGAGGGTGCTGGACAGCATTCATATTCCGAATTCGTCTTACAGGAGGACCACCTCGCCACTGGTGGTGCTGGGACAACGTCATTTGATAGAACTTACCATGTACCTCCAAACTGTGTTTCATGCCTTGTTACGTTCCCATCGCCAGTTTATTCGCATGACCAGATCTCTTCTTACCGTGTCGCAATTAATAACGAACAGCTCACGACTCGTGATGTTGTTGCGGACTCCCCCCTTCACCGTGATTTAATTAAAAAGGCTTTTGCTAACATTCCAAACATGGAACTTAAAGATTTAAATGAGTTCGTGGTGCTGGAAGACGAACAGAGCAATAACGCTGCATCATACAAGGCTGTTAAATGTTTAATGTTTCCGCTTCCGCTTTCACCTGATCAGCAAATGATGGATCTGTCAGTTGAGCTGTTGGCTGCCGCTTCTGGTAAAATAAATATCTTCTTTCAGCAGTTAAAAACTGTATAAATTAAAACACAAAAACTCCACAAAATAGATAAATAAGTTTAGAATGTGTAAATTTAATATTAGCGAATTATATAATGTCTAATATTTTGTATCATTCCGTAGAACCTGAAAACAACGCTGTCAGTTATTCTGAATTTTCGACCGCAGATTTTATTTTAACTGGCGACGGACGTAAGTTGATCGCCAACTCGGTCAGACTCGAAGGAGAAATCGAAGTTGATAAGGGTGGAGTGGCTAAATCGAACGCCGTCATCGCCGCAAATACTGGAAATTATAAGATTGATAATATGGTTGGACTTCATGCCGTGTGCGAATCAATCACAACGGAAGTGCAATCGGCAGGAAATATTGAGCATCTTTCATCATATCCGAGATATGTGAAACTTGCCGCCGCTTCCTCGAACGAGGCAGTAGACTTTTTAGCAGCCGAGATGGTCGCAGAAGGTCGTGGACCTACTGGAAGCAACGGTGAATACGCAGTTGAGCCTGTGGCTTGTCTTAACCTCGATGCCGCTGGTGGGGGTCTTGTTACGACGAGCAATCCATCGTTCTCTCTTAAATTGATGAATTGTTTAAATAGAATGAGTGCCAACTATGGTTTTGATAAGAATGGCTATATTAAAGTATCTATTAATTTTGCGAGAGCGAACCAGTTGCTCTTCGGCATGGACGCTGACGGCACTATGGGATATTCATTAAAAAATCTTCGCCTGTCTTATAAGACTGTGCCAGACGACGGTAAAGACGAAAAGGTCTTGATGAGATCGTATTTCTCAACGAAATCGACCATTCAATCACAGTCTGCATCCATTCAGTCGCGAGTGCCGAGCGACACTGTGCTTGGTGTGTCCATCAGTTTCTTAAAGCAGTCTAGCGAGGGTGCGGCGACCGATAACGCCTACGCTTTGGAAAAATTACCAAACATAGAAAATGTGAAGTACATGTTTTCAGATACACAGAATAGATTTATCAGTTATTCAATCACCGAAACATCTGATTTAATTGATCGTGGTATTAAGAGTCTGCAATATGCAGGCCATTCGTCGGCGACCCAGTTGAAACTTAAAGGCAACGACGCATTTATTGTGGGCACGGATTTTCCAGCCCCAGTGTCGCTCCGTAATCAGAAGTTTACATTTTCCGTTGATACTACTTCATCAACTTTATCTGGAACGCCTTATCTGTGCTTCCTTCATTTCCACACACTAATTTCGCTTTGAGGCTAAATAATTTCCTCACCTAAATTAGCTAATCTCTCTTGTGCTAATACAAATATATCATCGTCCATTTCAACACCAATAAATTTTCTTTTGGTATTGAAGCATGCCTCCCCTGTTGAAGCCGATCCCATCGTAAAATCCATCACAATCTCTCCTTCATTAGAGTATGTTTTAATTAAATATTCAAGAAGACCGACAGGCTTCTCTGTTCGGTGAAGTGTTCGCTGAACTGATTTATATTCTAAAATTGTATTTTCTATTATTGATGTTGGGTGTGATGTTGTTGGGTCATTCGGCATTCTTTTAAAAGGTTTCGCTCCCTCACCACGATAATATCCGCCTTTAATCATACCACAATCCTTTTCTGGCTGTGTATGTTGTCCGTAATCCATAATTGATGTTGGGTGTCGGTCGCCTTTATTTTCATTATGTAAAGATTTTCCACCATATACTTCTCCAATTTTTTTATTATTTTTTGTTTCAAATGCTTTATATGGTTTGCCTTTTGTCTTC
>Ga0209336_10001631_pt1 | contig 10913 bp, 3 predicted proteins | sample LinPmetageLP32_FD_184042 | JGI IMG/M metagenome (GOLD analysis project Ga0209336, IMG submission 184042) | Marine viral communities from the Pacific Ocean - LP-32 (SPAdes) (version 2) | ecosystem: Environmental > Aquatic > Marine > Oceanic | place: Pacific Ocean | collected 2009-08-23 | reverse complement strand
AGTTTCGTTTCTACTACTACCTTGACTACCTTCAACTTGATAACTTCCTCTTGCTGGTCCATTATTATTTTGCACTGTTGTTGGACCTGCTCCTCTCGTTTCTTGCCACTTAACTTCGTCCGCATATTGTTTTAAAAAAGCAGGGTCTTCATAACCTCTAGCCTGTGCTATATAGTTTAATACTGCACTACCATTACTAAAACCTAACCTATCCATTTGTTCGTTGGTAGAAACCTTGCCACCCTTTCTAAAACTTGCTAATCCTTTTGTTGATACAAGTTCTTTTAACTCAGGTGTAATTTCTATAACATAGCTACGTAAGAACTCGTCGTCCATAATCTTATAACCCTGTATATTATACTCATTATCTAAATATTTTATTTTAAATTCTCCACCGGTTGACTTGGCTAATTTCTGCATATAGTTTTTAACTTTTCTGTCGTAAAATAATTCTTTACCTTCTTCACCCATTCCTTCGTATCTCTTAACAATAGGGGCTGAATTAGATATAGATAAATTACCGTACCCTTCATCGACTGCACGTTTTAAAAGTTTTTTAATTGATAGTTGATGCCATGTTTCTTTAAACGGTGCATCGTCTATTCCTTGTTTATATATAGTACCTATACGTTTTGTTTCTTCAAAGTTATTTTTAAAAGATTCTGCAATATTTATTATATTTTTTTGAGGGTCAGCAGCAGCAGCTTCGGCATAGGTTAAATTTTTAGTAGATTGAATAGGGTGATAGCTTTGGAATACTGAAATTCGGTTTATAACTTGTTCAAAATTATCCATAGTTTCTGTAGTACGATCTTTTATATTATTTTTTAAATCTGCTTTGTCAAATCTATAAATACCTTTTAATGAATTATTTGCTCTTGCTAACAATTTTAAACGGATACGAATGTTTGTTTCTATATCACTGGTTTCTTTATTTTTTAAAAGTTGTCTTTCTTGAAAAATATCTTCTTCTAATTTTTTTAAACTATCTATTTCTGTTTTAATAACATCAGAAATACCTTGTCCTTCATCCCATATTTTATTTGTTATGTCGTCTACTTCTTGATCAAGTTGTGGAGTTATGTAACCATACTTAGAACCTTTTTGATGTAAGTCAGATTGTAGTTCATCTATGTGTAAAGTGTTTGAACCATCTTGAAAGTCTCTATCTCTTACTAAAGCATGTGCTAAATAATTTTTTTCTTCTGGAAAATGACTTGATCTAAAAACACTAGGTATTTTTGCATTGTCGTTGTTAAAAACAAACTCTCTATAGTTACTACCCCCGGACATATTTTGATCTATAATGTTTTTCCACTTAGGTTCATTCATAGTAGATAATTCTTTTAACAGCCCTTCTTCTTCTAAGAAAGATTGTAATTGTACTTTTGTTTCAGCTTCGTTTGTTAAAACATAACCTTTGCCTTCAACTTGAGGGATGTCACGGTCACCCATAATTCTAGGAGTCATATCTATACCATCAGCGTATATTCTATAGTTGCCATCTATTCCACGAAGAGCATAAATACTATCTAAATCAAAAAACCTTGTCAATGAAGTTCCGTCTATACCAGTTTCCCCATTAATTTTTAAGCTATTAGGATTAGGAACAATTTTTTGTAAAGGCTCACCTTCATAAATTTGTTTTGCTAAAGTAGTTTCAATTTCCGGATACTGTCTTGATTTTTTTAATTCTGATAATTTTTCTAGTGGTGATAAGTTAGTTGGTAAATTTATTTTAAAGTTTTTCTGTGCCACTTGTACTAAATCATTGGCAATATCAACATCATTTTTATTTACTGATTCTTGTACACTCTTTAAATCTTCTGCATATGCAAGTACATAATTTTCTGGTGCTCTTTTATGTCCTTCATAACTTCGCGTCATTGACTTACTTTTATTGGTTACCATAAATAATTTTGTATCTGCACTAACTGGTTCAGCTTCTAAAAATAATTCAGTTTGCCCTTCTTTTAATTTCTTTCCAAACTCATCATAACTATCTGCATACTCACTTGTCTTTACACTGACTTTATTTTGACCAGCATACTCTATAACATCTTCTAAGTTTGCTTGTGAATTTTCATCAATATATTTATTTAAATTTAAAATATTAAGTTCTTCATCTTTTACTTTTGACTTAAACTTTTTACTGTTTATAAATTGTGCTAATCCTTTACCCTTTAAATTATCAGGCGTATCTTCAATCAAAGATTTAACAGCAGAAGAATACATACCTTCATCGTCTTTAGCATACAGATCAATAAACTCTCCTAGTTTATCTTTATCAGAACCACCACTGCTACCACGACTACCACCGCCCATACCATCCATAGTGTTTGCGTTAACAGTTCTACCTGTAATAGTTCTTAATGTTTTACTGCCATATTTTGCAGGTAAAAAACCGGGTATAGCTCCTGCATATTCTAAAGCTGAAATACCAGCAGACATAGGATCATTTAGTTTTACAGGCGATACAAGTCTACGTTCTTTTAAACTTTTAAGTGCCCACTCTTTAGGAGTTCGTAAAGTTGTTCCAGCTTCTATAGCTTTTTCTGCGTATATAGTTCCGCCTGTTACAGATAAAGGAACATTAGTAATAGGATTCATATACCCTACCATTTGTTCTCCAACGGGTAACTCTTCAAAACCTTCAAAACCTTTTCTAATGTCTCCTTCTTTTGCAGCTTGTGCAATCTTACTACGTGACTCAACTCTGTTTTTTTCTCGTTCTGTAATAACTTCACCAAGTTTACTTGATACTTCTTCTTGTTGTTTAAATGTTGCTTCAGCCAGTGGACCACCTAAAAAGAAACCTAGCCTATCCATTTGTTCTTGATAAGGCTCACCAGTGTATGGATTAATTCTATCAGCAGGGTCTTCCTTAGTATAGGGCACTGTGTCTTCACCCTCTACTAAACCGCCTGTTGAAAACAAAATAACTTCTTCTTTAGGTTTAACCACTGGGTCTTTTTTAGCACGTGTTAATCCTAACGCAGCATCTGCATCTCTTGCAGCTTTTTTAATAGCTTTGTATCCTTCTGGATCAATATTTCTTAAAGCTGTAATACCCGGAACTTCGTCAACAAACCAAGCCAAAGGTCCAATCCAATCTTCTGTTAATCTTAATATATCATCTACAGCTGGTCCAGTAAATCTTTGAACAATTGATTTAAGAAAGTTATCGTACTCTGTTCCTTTTACAGTTCTATAAACTTGTTCGGTTGGACCAAGTAGTCCAGTTCTAACAGCCGCATCAAATATTTCATCGCCTATATCTTTTTCACCAGAGTCTAGTTGTTCTAAATTTCTACCACCAGTCCTCATAGTATTACCAAACATAGCAATACCTGTCATAGCTACCACACCTGCTCCAATTGTAGGTATAGCTTTTACTTCTCTATTTCTTACATCCTTAGAAACTTCTCGTACAGCATTTTTTAATACAGTATTACTAAACGCTGTAGGAAAACCCATTAATCCAAATGCCCACCTAGTTGATGGCATAGAATGCCATAAAGGTTTTTGATTAGCAGCGGCAGTAGGATTCATTACAACCTCATCTACATATCTTGCAGCACTTTGTAAAAAGTTATCATCATAAAACGAACCTGAAGGTTTACCTCCAGACTTAACCCACTTAATACCCTCTGTAATATCTACACCTAATTCACTTAATTCATTTTCAAGTCTTAGTTTTCTAGTAGAAGTTAAGTTAGTTTTTGTAGATAACTCATATAGATTTTCATACATTTTAGACTTACCAACGTTAAACGCTGTAAGTTGTACAAACCTTGTCCAGTCATGTAATAAATTTACTTTAAAGAATTTATTTTGTGCTTGAGTTGCACGTCTGCCAAATCCTTGACCATACATTGCAAGAGACCTATCTTCGTTAGCTCTATTAACAGCCCTGTTAAATCTGTTTAACTCTTTTAAAGCTTCTGGTCTGTTATCAGCAAGGTCTTTTTTAACCACATCATTCCACCACATCTTTCTGTAATCAGATGCAGTTTTCCACATTGTTCTAATACCACCCTCACCTATTTCTTTCTTAGCTCCGGCTTTTCCTTGCTGTACAAAAGACTTACCGGCACCCCTAACTAAAGGCACTGCTATCTCAGATAAACTAGTAATGGTAGCAAAAGGTAGCAATGCTAATTGATTACCTACAATAGCAATATCACTAAGTGTTCTTAAAACTGCACTGTCTACATGTTGAACTTGTCCAGTTGATACTAAATATATATTTTGCAAACTTGTTAATTCATCGCTTGTTAATTTTTGCCCTTTTTCAGCAAGTTCATCTTGTATCGGCTTAACAAATCTTGTAATAAATTCATCAAGGTCTTCACCTAAATCAACTTTACGTTGTATAAAAGAAGAAGCTTGATGCACATAATCAGACATTAAACTTTCAACATTGTTATCTAAATATTCGGCAATGTTGTTTTCATCTAGATTGGTTAGTGTTCTTTCTTTTGTTAAAGCCGGAGTACGTTTTGAAAATTGTCCTATCTTACCAACAGCACCTCCAGCACCCTTACCAATTGTGGCAAGTTCTGTGTAGCTTTTACCGGCTAATGTTGAAGGATTTATAATTTCATTTAATACTTCTAAAACTTGTTCGTCTGTTTTAAAACCTTCTTTTTCTTTTAACTCTCTAACAAGTTTTCCTTCTATTCCATTTTCTAAATTTTTAATTTCTTGTTTAACTGCGTTATAAGAAAACCCACGTGGTAAATAATTTTTAATTAAACCAATTTCTAAGCCTTTTGATTTTGCATCGTTTCTAATATCAGTCATTAGTTTACGCAAACCTTTACCGGCTGTTACAATTTCTCCTGTAGTTTTTTCTGTTAAGTTAAAAGCTTTTTCAAATGAAACTCTTTTACCATCTACCGTAACAGTTGTTCTTCCTGTTCTTAAATAATATGCTAGAGCTTCATTCGTCTCATCAGATATTCTTTGATATTGGAAATAACTTTTTTTACTTTGTGCTTTTACTTCTTTAAAGGGTACTTTAAAAAATGCATCACGAGAACCTAGTTTAGGTTTTGTAATTTTACCTTTAGCTTTTAAAGGATTAATAATTTCTAGTAATTGTTCACTACGATCACCAATAACTTTATTTACATTTTCATAAAAACTTCTATCTGAAATTTTTTGAGCAATATTATAATCTTTAGCTGTCATACTTCGATCAGTATCATACCTAAAAAGTTTAATAACCCGTGATAATGTGTCGGACTCTTTCATTTTTTCAACAAACTTTGCTGTTGGTTTATTAACAAAAGATGTTATTTTTCTAATATTAGGAGTAACTGCTTCAACTACACTGTCAATTTTTTCTAGTCCTTTATCAACAATAGTAGCTTTGTAATCTTCGTTACCATCAATTCTAGCAGCCCTACGATCAGCTACAGATTTATTAAAACTAGAAACACCTTTACCAACTCCTCTAAGAGCAAAGGGAACAGCAGCACTTAACGCCCCGACTGCAGCAGTTTCTTTATAATTTATATCATCTCTTCTGTCTGTATTAAGATCAACGTTTTGATTGGTTAAGTTTGTAGTACTACCATAAACTAAACCTTCTGTACTAGCAGTTATAGTTTTTGCAGTTTTACTCATTGGAGTTTTTAATGTTTGTCCGGGTAGTTTTGCAACACCTTTTCCAATTCCTTCTGCAATATTTTTATTAGCTAAAGTTTTAATGGTTGACTGCACAGCCTTACCAGCGGCTAATCTTGCTGCTAAAGAAGTACCACCTGTCCACGGAACAAACATAATACTTGCTGCCATAGTAGGATCAGTAACAACTTCTTTTGTAATATTAGCACCTGCCCGAACCCATTCACCTAATCCACCCACTGAAGCGTTGTCAAATCTACTTCTTAAATATGAGTAGTCTTGTTTTTGTTGGTCTGTAAAAGTTGAGCTTTCTGCCCAAGCTTTTGCTCCATCATATAGATTAAAGTCATTCCCTCTAAAGTAACCATATAAGTCACCCACAGAATCACCCTCACCTATTGAAGATAAGAATCGTTCTGTTGTTTTATTAAACTCATCATCTTGCCTTAGATCGGACAAGGTGTATTTTTTGTTCGGTGCATAACTTGAAAAAGATAAGCTAGATGAACGTGAGTTTTTTCTTTGATCACGAAGAGTTGGCATATTAAATTATGGTTGTGAAATATATGTCGTATTAGGAGTCCATTCATAAATACCAGAGCCGGGTATTCGTTCTTTAGCTGTAAAAGTAATTTCAAAATCTGCACCCTTGTATGTTTCTGGTGTGTATTCTTTTCCTTTACTAGGAACTAAATTTTGGTCTTGTCCATCTTCATCTACATAGATAGTGTTTCTTTGAATGTATTTATAATCGTTTATATTTTGTGCAATTTGTAAAGCTGTTTCTGGAAGTATAGGTAAAGCTTCAACATCAGGATTAACATATTCTACAGTGTTTGTTTTTCTTTCATAATTAAATACTCTTCTTAAAAAATCACCGGGAACTTCTTCTGTTCCTGAACCAGTTCCTTCACTAATACCATCAAGCTGTAATTTATAAGATTCTTTTATGGCTTGTATTTCGTTCATATCATATTTATTTTGTAATACTGTAGCACCACGAATAACATTACTTACAAATTGATTTGATTGACCTGTGGATACATCTTTTTGTCCAGTATCATCAACACTAAAATTACCTTGAATTAATCCTAAAATATCTCTATCCTCAGAACCTTCAACTATACCAGTATTTAAAATAGTACTTACAACACTTGCTCTTAATCTTTGATCTTGAATTTGTGTAAGTGGGTCTATGCCATCTCGTTTAATACCCATAGCAACATCATAAAGATCACGTTCTTTCGTGCTTAAATAATCAGATGGGTCAACAAACGTTTGTTTTGGATCACGAGCAAGTTCTCTATCTGTTATAGCTCTAACTTTAGTAAAGACTTTTACAAAATCTCCAATGTCATTTTCTTGAAGCTCTGTTAGTTCTTTAATGTTAGACGGAGCAACTCCTAATCTATATGCTTCAATTACATCTTTACTATCAAACTTACCTGTTTCTATTTTTTCTTTAATAGCTTTAGAATTTCTTATAATTTGTTCTTTTTTAGTTACATAATCAAAGTAAGGTGTACCTTCTAATTCTTTATTAGCATCAACAATAGATTGATTTTTTTTATTTATTTTAAAATTTATAGTCTCACTTTCAGCCACTAGATTATCTTGAGCAAGTCTATTTTTTTCAGCTTTACTTAAAGAAGCTGTTAATTCAGCTTCAGCTTTTGCACCACCACCAAAAAGTTTTGCAAACGCAGACTTTACTAGTCCTTGTTTATATGGGTCGTCTTCTACTTGAGCTAGTGCAGCTCGAAATTCATCTTTAGCTTTTTGATTAAACTTTGTTAGTGTAGATATATTAACTGCTGGATTTTTTTGTTGTGCTTCAATATATTCTTTTGCTAACTTACGTTTAGAGTCTAACACAGCTTGAGCTTGTTCAAAACTTTCTTGTGTTAAATCATTTGATGTAAGTTTAGAATAAGGATTTGTTCCTAGTTCAGCAATTAAAGTAGAATCTTCGTTAAACAATTGCATAGCTTTACTTTCAATAAAAGCATTAGGATCGTTTTTATAGGTTTGAAACTCTCCTCTAGCTTTTGCTTTAAGGTTATAAATTTCTTCATTGTTTGTAATGATATCTTCATATTTATCTTTAACATCATTCGACCCATCTATAATTTTTTGCTTTTGATTTAGTTGTAAAGCTCCTAAAGTTTCAAAAAGAACTGTAGCGAGTAACGCTTTGTTTCTTTCTTTCTTGTCTCTTTTTTTATTACTTGCTAGTAAAGACCCAGCAACTTGTCCAAACGCTGAACCTGATAAATAATCTTCTTGTGCCATTACTCTTCTCCTTTACCTAATAAACTTCTAATTGCCGGACCTTCTTCTTTAACCTTGTCTAAAATATTTTGAGGAATTTTATCGCTAGTTATTTTACTAGGCTCCATTCCTTTTTTAGTTGTTCCGTTTTTAATACCTTCAAATACAGTTTTAAATTCATTTATTTTAGAATCTATTTCTTCTTCATTATCTTCGTTATCAAGCTCATCTAAATCATTACTGTCTCCAATGTTATACTTAATGTTAGCTTCTTCACCAATTGCCATAATAAGATACATAACCGGTTCGGCTAATAACATTAATACATCAGGATTAAATTTACCCTCTGTAAACTTTGCATATAGCATAACCATTGCAACGTCTGCAACTGCTGCACCGTTTGCTAAAGCACCTACAATTTCTTTCATAGCTTCTGGTTGAAATACTAACCCTGTCATATAATCTAAAGCATCTTTAGGATTTGCAAACTCGGGTGGTTGTTCCCAAGGGTAAGGTTGTGAAGGGTCGTTGACTAAACTTTGTCCGGGAATTGCACCACCTTTTGAAGATAGATTAACAATTTCATCTAATCCTTCTTGATTAAACCTAGCTTCTCCTCGTATCTTAGGACCGTTATCCGGAGCCATATCATCAATCGTAAACCCAGCGTCTAAACCGTCTAATACAGCTTGACCTGCTGTTTCAGAAATACTGTCTGTAACAATATCTCTTGGACCTCTATTTGGTTGTGCCATTATGAGGGTACTCCTATAGTTTGTTGTTGAAACAGTGGCATGTTACCTGCGGATGCAGTGTTGCCAAATGTAAAGTATTTAGATATGTCTGACTCTGCAATTCCTCTATTAGCTGCATAGACCTGTAATGGGTCAAACTGTGTAGCAGTTTCAGTACGTAAGCCACCCATAGAACCTTGTTGTTCTGGGTCACCTTGAATCGCTTGTAAAGCTGCTCCACTAAGTACAGCAGTTGCAGTTCCAGTAGCTACAGTTTCTGCGATTCTTCCTGCTGTTCCCTTTGGTTTCCCTGTAACCTTGTCTATGTTAGTTTTATATGGGTTAGGTAAACTTGCTTCTTGAGCCTTTGTTAAAGGAGTCACTATGTTTTTTGTTGGGTCTAGTGGGTCTACAGTTGTGTTTATGTATCCTCCTTTACCTGCATTTGCTGTAGGGTCAAAAGAAACAGTATCAGCTACTGCTAGTTGACCACTTAATGCTTCTGCACTAAAAGGTGTTGGAGCTGTAAGAATAGCACCCGGAGTAGTTGCTACACCTCCTGCAGCCGGACCAGCAGCCAATAAATCTTTTCTTTGAACTATATTAGCACCAACTCTTGCAGTACTACCTAAAGCTCCTCCAACAAAACCAAAAGGTTTAGCTAACATTTTAGTTGTAAAGTTTCCAGCACCTTGAAAAAATCCTGTAACGCCCGATGCTCCGGTACCAAAAAGTGTACCACCTAAAACATTTTGACTTGTAGACATCATCCAAGTTCCAAATTTACCTAAAGCACCTGGACCCATTGTTCCACCAAACGCAGTTAATGCTGCCCCTCCCGTTACTATAACGGCTGCAGCAATAGCTAAAGCTTTAAGTATCTTACTAGAGCTAATTTTTTTAACTACTTTCTTAACGCCTTTGACAACGCCTTTGACTACTTTTTTAACTCCGCCTACAACTTTTTTAAAAGCTTTTTTTAATGATTTAAATAATCCCATTTTATGTAACGTCTCCGGCTATTAGTCCTATTAAATTTTGTAAATTTCCCAAGCTTGAATTATACTTAGAAGGGTCTGAAGCTAATGCAGTATTCACAAGTTGTGAAATCCTGTTCTTTTCATTTTCAGTATTTCTGAAATCAAAATCAGCTTGATCTCTAAGTTCTTGCCATAAGAAAGATTGTGCAGTTTGTGACATTGCAAAAGCGTTCTGAGCATTTGCCATGTTAACTGCGTTTTGTGCAGCAGTGTTTGCTACGTTTGCTTGTCGTCTCCATTGAACGTTAGCGGCTTCAACAGCTGCTGTATTTTGTGCGTTCCATTGATTCCTTGCAAAGTCTTGATTAGAATTAAACTCATCTACTTGTGTTTTTAGTTGAGCATTAAATTTTTCTACATCCGCTTGTCTTTGAGTATCTCTGGCTTCTGCAGCGTTAGTCTGTGTAACGTTAAACTGTGCAACTGCATTAGTTTGTGTAGCATTAAATTGATTTACTTGAGCATTTAAACTTTCCATAAACTGCTGTGTTTGATTCTCGCTTGTAGCATTAAACTGTCTTGAAGCATTGGTTGCTGCTTGGTTACTTAATATACGTTGTTGCGTTTGTTGAGCTTCTAAAACATTAGCCTGTTGTTGATTACTAAGATTAGTTAAATCTGTTTGTAAAAAAGATTGAGCATTTTGTATTTGTGTTCTTTGATAAAAATCTGCATCAGCCATGTTCATCTGTGCTGTCGTAGCTGCATCTTGTAAAATACCTTGCTGCTTCATACTAGCATTAGTTAACCCTACAGTTTGTAAAAACTTACTGTTAGATAATGCTGTTTGTTGGTCAGCACTAAACTGAGCCATGTTCATTTGGAAAACGTTACTTGCGTTTGTTAACGCTGTCTGTTGTCCTCTAGCTGCGTTAGCTTCTGATTCTTGAGCTTCAATACCTTTTTGCTGTGCTACACTTGCTTGAATAGCTTGAGCATTAGACTGAGCAATAGGCATTGCTGATTGTATAATAGTATTGAGCAAGGCGTCTCTTCCTACTGTTGAGGCTGACATACCACGCTTGGCTAACATCATTTCTACAGATGCTACAGCGGGTTTAGCCCACACAGGAATTTCACCTTCTTCAATACCTTTTAATAAAGTATCTATTTGATTAGATACTAAAGCTTCTTCAGGAAGTCCTTCTATAATTCCACGTTCTGCTTCGCTAAAGTCTGCTAGTCTTGCTTCTAAAGAATCTGGGTCGTTGCCTAGTTCTGTAATATCTGCATC
>Ga0209336_10001626_pt1 | contig 10929 bp, 2 predicted proteins | sample LinPmetageLP32_FD_184042 | JGI IMG/M metagenome (GOLD analysis project Ga0209336, IMG submission 184042) | Marine viral communities from the Pacific Ocean - LP-32 (SPAdes) (version 2) | ecosystem: Environmental > Aquatic > Marine > Oceanic | place: Pacific Ocean | collected 2009-08-23 | reverse complement strand
CAAACTGATCAAGCTTTAGCAAATACTTTAGATACATTAAGAGAAACAGGTGGAGGATCTGGTGGTGCTACTGCTTTAGCTCAAGCTGCTTTACAGTCTAAACAAAATGTTGCTGCTGGTATTGAACAACAAGAAAAAGCTAATGAAGATAAGAGAGCTGCTGGAGAAGAAAGATTACAACAAGCTAAGGTAAATGAAGAAAAAAGGATGCAAAACTTAGATGCTCAAGGTAAATCATTTGTGTTTAATCAAACAGAACAAAGAGAAATGGGTCAATTAAATAGACTACAAGGTCAAATAGATAACATGCAAGGTATAAAAGCTCAAGCAAGCGCTGATCAAACCAGGGCTTTAACAGGAGCAATAAGTGGTATAGCTTCTGTAGCTGGATCTGCTCTTGGTGGTAACAGTGGTTCATAATAGATAAATAACATGGAAAACAAAAATATTCAAATAAATCTTCTAATACAACAGGTATTACAAAGCGATAGCATGGCTTATATTCCAGGTTATATATCTTCTGATGTTGATGTTGAGTTTAGAATACTAGATAGAGCATATCAAGATACAGGAAAATACTACGCTAGACTAAAAACAGCTATACAACAAAATAAGTGCGGTGATTGTATCGATGTAAACGAACAAATAATTATACTTGAAAGAGCTCCTGAAGTTTCTTTAGAGTTTCTTAAAAACGTAATAAGTGAACTTAGCGTAACAGAAACGCCTAATTATGATCCTAATAATTATTATGGTTTTATGATTGCTAATTCTATTATGACTGAAAAGCCTGGTTTTTCTAAAACAGATGGTTACATGGTGTCATTAGATTTATTACAAAACGGTAATCAAGAATTAATGTTTGATGGTCCTTTATTTGATAAACCTTTGATTATAAATAGCTCTGCTTTGTCTACACTTTTAGATTCTGATACATCTATGGTTGTAGAAACACCAGACATAGATACAAGCATGTCTGAGTTATTAGTTCAGTCTCAGCTATTTTCTCCTGACATGGTAGGTGAAAACGGTAAGTTGTCAGCTGGAGCTAAAATATCAGAAGAGTTTGCTGTAAAATTTAACGGTGAAATAGATTATGAAATAATAGATATTGGTGGTGGTAAAGGTAGAAACATATTAAGATATGATATGGATAAAATTGAAAAAAAATTAAATCCATTTATAAACGCAGAGGTTGCAGGCATGTTATCAGCCGAGCAAGAAGCTGTTGCTGCTTGGAACGTTTACTTATCTAAAGGTACTAGCGTAGAAGAAGATGCTCAGATGGTGCAAAATGCAAATGCTGCTGAAAGCTCATGGATATACGAAACTGATTTACCATTGTATCAAGAGAAAAAAGAAAAATTTGCTTATAAATATAAAGAGTATTTTATTAATAATTATTTAAAACAATTTTTAACAAACAAACTACCTAGCGTAGAAGAAGATGCTGCGGTATTTGATTTAGAAGAAGGAAGACAAGCTAAGGCTGATAAGTTTATAGAAGCTAACCAACAAAATTAAATTAAATGACAAAAGAAGAATACATAAGAAGTTTAATTAATCAAAACATTACTGGCGATAAAATGTTTGAATTAGTTAGACAGTGGGAAATAGATAACCCTGAAACTGAAGAAGTTGAAGAAGTAAAGACAGAAGTTGTTGTGGACCAACCGGGTGCAGCTGTAACAACTACAACAAACGAAGCATCCGATATGGCTTCAGAATCGGAAAATGGTTTTTCGGAATCACTAGACAATAGAAGTTTAAGCGCTAATTTTGTACCTGGAACTTTAGATTTTTATCAAGCAAGAGTTGCTAACTTAGGGCTTTCTATAGAAGAAGAAGCTAAAGCTATAAACAGCATGGCTACACAAACAAGTGGAGCTATGGGTTTAATAAATGAAAATGATTTTCAAAAGAAAATTCAAGTAAATAATTCTAAGTATGGATACAAATTGTTTACTGATAAAGAGCTGCAAGAATATATTAAAGAACAACAAAAAATACCTGGTAGTGGTTTTGAAAACATAACAAGCGTAGATGATTATGTAAACTCTAGTCCTGACGTTTCTTACGTAGCTGGTTTAGATCCAAATTTAAAAGAAGATTATTTTGGTAAGATTGATGAATTTCAACCATACAATGCTATGCAAGAGATTACATTAAAAGCAAAACCATATTATGATACAGAAGAACTAGATAATAAATTAGGTTATCTTACTTGGGAAAACGAAGATTTTTATCAACGTTACGCCGGTGCACGTGGAAAATCTTGGGACTATATGCCAAAAGGTCATCAAATTTTATCTGACTACGCTAAAGAACTATATTCGCCTGAAACACAATTATCTTCATTAAATGATTTTAATGGTCAAGGTAGAGAAATAGCTGGCTCCGGTATAATGGAAAATGGAGGAGTAGTTGGTTATTATGATGAAGCTGTTTTTGAAACAAAATATGGCAGAAATGATTTAAACTCAAACGATAGGTTGTTTGCTTTTGATTTTGTTGGAGGAAAAAACTCAAAAATTAGAAAACGTTTTAGTAATATTGATGAAAAAGTTGACGATAGAATTACTTATATAAACATGCCTTCTCAATATCAGTACAGAATAAATAAGTATGCAAATATAGCTAAAGAAAATTTTGGTTTTACTACAAGTCAAATATCAGAATATGGTACTAATAATTTAACAGACAGCGAAAAAGAACTTCAAAAATTAACTTTAGAATATGAAAACGCTACTGATCCTGATGTTAAAAAAAGTTTAGGTGAAAAAATTAATAATCAATTTGGTACGGAAAAAGATTTAGGTAAAAAACTTTATGATACTAACACTGGAGACTTTATAGATTTAGAAAAAGCAGATGTTCCATTAGCTCAATTAGAACTTTATCAAAAAGCTGATGAAAAATCTATGAAAGATATAGAGGTCTTGCTTAATGAAAGAGATAATCAATATTATTCTTTAAATGGTCTTACAGAAGATATATTACAATGGGATAATGTTTATAAAGAAGAAGGAATTAGTTGGAATGAAGGAGAATCTTTTGCGTATAGTGACGTAGGTAACAATCAAAGCATTTTAGCAAACCCTAAAAACATATCTAGCTCACAGTTAGAAAAATTAAAAGAATTTAACGAAACAGGAAAGCTGCCGGAAGGATTAACTAAAATACCAGGATCTCATCCATTAGCCGTTGCTTTTAACAATGTTTTTGATGAGTACACTGTAACTAATAAAGCTATAGCTCTTAATAGAAATTTAGCAACAACAGCTAGAAGTTGGGGATTTGACGAAATGTTAGACGACACAATGGAAATAACAGGAGCTGATGATGGTTTTTTAGGACTTACAGAGCCAGTTAATCTTATAACTCAAAACGAAGAAGCAAATATGTTTGCTGATCTTTTATCAAGAACAGGTACTGATGTTGATACAGATCTTATAAACTCTAGCACAGCACAAAACTTTGGACAACGTAACTTAGGAGCTTTACCTCATTTTGGAGAATTTGTATTTAAAATGTGGGGTTTTGGAAAGTTAGGTGGTATAAAGGCTTTAAAAAACATTGGAACAGGTGTAAAAGAACTTGGTAAAGGTTATAGAGTTTTTAGAAATGGAAAAAACTTTGGTGAAACAAATAGAAAATATAAACTTTTTACTTCAACAATAGACGCTGTAGAAGATGGTTTGAAATTTGAAGGTACTTCTTTAGCTTTTGATGGTGATGATTATAGAACAGCTGAAGCAGGTATTTTTGGTTTAAGCATGAAAGCAGGTCAAATTGGTTTTGGTACTTTTGCTAATAAATTTACAAGAGGTTTATCTAACGCTATAATGTCTCCTAAAAGTCAAGCTTTAGCTAACAATCCTTTTTACAGAGGTATAACTACAAGAGTTGCAGATATTGCTAAATATAATACTCCAAGTAACATTGTAAAACAAACTGGTGGACTTCTTACCGGTGCAACAGGTTATCAATTTGCTAGTACAGTAACAGATATGGAAGGTTATTTTGGAGGTTTAAAAGAAGAAAATATAGGTTATTTTCAATCTACAATAGACGAAATGTTTAAAATAGGAGCTATAGGGTTTTTATCAAAAGGAATGCCTGGTGTTGACAATTTTTTAAACGCAAGTAAAGCTGATATAGTTAGGTTAACTTCTAATGGAAAAAGCTCTGTAGAGTCTAGAAGAGCTGCTGAATTTTTTGGAATAAAAAATGATTTAATAGAAAACCCTACAATCGAAACAGAAAGCTCAATAACAGAAAAATCTATAGAGTTAACTAAAGATATATTAGAAAAAAGAAAAAAAGGTGATATAAGCCCAGAGGAAGCTAGAAAGCAATTTAATGAAGTAAAGAAAAATGAACAAATGGCTTTAACTCAATCGGCTATAAATGTTGCTAAAAAAGCTATTGATGTAGAAAGAGAAGCTGGAAACGCAGTTCCTACTGACGCAGAAATAATGGTTATATCTGGTAAGCTAAAAAATGGAGAACAATTAAGCGCTATAGAATCTCAAAAACTTAGTAGAATACCAAAAGAAATTTTATACGATACTATAGGTATAAAAGAAGGAACAAAGGCTTCTCAAAACTTAGATAATATATATAAAAACAACGATATAATTCAAGCTCAATTAAACGGTGGTGGATTACAATTAGGCTATCATGGAATAGCTGGAGGAAAAACAAGCAGTTATATTATAAACGGTGGTCCAGTTGGTAAATACAACGTTAGCCGTAAGCTAACGCCTGAGTTATACGAAGAAGCTTATGATTTTTTAAATAAAAAAAATAATCTAAACGCAGATATATTTTCTTTACAAAAAAACTTAAAAGAAAATAGTGACACACTTAGCACTTCAGATAAAATAGATATTAAAAAAGAAATATCTGATAAAACAAAAGAACTAGAAAGATACGAAGACAAAGATGGTGATATAGCTATAGATTTGCAAAGAAAGCTAACAGAATCAGCAGAAAAACTAACAGAAGAATCTGTAAGTGAAACAAACATGAGAGGTGGTTCTAGTAAAATAATTAACAGTGTTCAAGAATTTCAAGATGCTTACAATAGAGCTGGTCTTGAAGCTAAAGATGTGAAAGGAGATATAGCTTTTATTGATCCTAAAACTGGAGAAAGATTTATAAACAAAGAAATTGCTAGTAAACTTAAAGATTTTACTGCTGATACTCACGAAGGAACCCACAGGTTTTTATTAGATCTTTTTAAAGACAACAAAGGAAAAGTAACAGAAAAAGGCATAGAAGTTATAGATGATGTTTTAAATTCTTTATCTCCTAAACAAAGAGAATTAGTAGAATTTGATGTACAGCAAAGATATGGAGATATAATTGCCAAGGGAGACAAAGGTCTTTGGTATGAAGAAAACTTAACTAGTTTATCTGAGATGATAGACTCTGGTAAAATTGAATTTAACGAGACTTTAGGTAGAGCTTTTGAGTCAATGAGAGATAAAATACTAGGTAAAACATTCCCAAGCCTAGATCCAAACAAAGTTGATGGAAAACAGTTATATGAGTTATTTAGAGATTTATCAACAAACAAAGAAAAATTTAGAGAAGAATCTGAAGATTTAGCTAATGCAGCAGCTGAGGCTAGAGGCGAAAGAACTAGTGGTATAAGTGCTTCTGTTTTATCTTCTGCTAAAAAAGACGTACAAGACTTAATAGAAAAACAAAAGGATGGTGAAAAAATAGATGAAAAACTTTTAAATGATCAAATGCTTACTATGGCTGCTGACGCTTTAAGATTTGACGTTAAAAAAGGTACTATAACACAAGAAGAGTTTGAAAGCTTTGCGCAGCAATATTTTCCAGGTATACTAAGAAGATATAAACCAGAAAGTGGCAATCAATTTAGCACGTTCTTTTATAACAACATGAGACCTAAAGCTCAGAAGTTTTATGAAAGTTTAGAAAAACAAGGGGTAGAAACCAGCATTGATGCTTTAAAAGATAGAGGTAGAGAAATTGAAGATTTATCAGAACCAATAGAAGCAAAAATAGAAGAATCTGAAAACTTAGTAGATCCATTTAAAGGTATGCCTGAAGGTTTTAAAGAAAGATTTTATGAAACTCAAAGAAATATATTAGATAAAGCTATTGAAGACGGTGTAGATATTGGTAGTAAAAAATACAAGAAAAACCTAGCACTAACTGCTTTTAGCGAAGTTGCAGATATGTTTGGTATTCCTGTCTCTCGTCTTTCAAACCCTAAAGATAACTTAAGAAAAAAAGAAAATTTAGAAATACAAAGATTTATAGCTAAAAATCCAGAGCAATTTTTAAAATTGTTTTTACCAGGAAACATGAGAGTTTCTGAGGTTAGCTCTAAAGTTGGTGATAAAAAAATAAAATCAGGTGGAGAACCAATGGGTATACCTGGTAATGTTAGAAAAGTGTTTTACGAAGAAACAGGAGAAGTTATAAACGGTAACAAGCAATATAGATTAAAACCAGAATTTAAAGGTCCTAACGCTAGAAAAAACTTATTTGACGCTTTAAGTATTGATCCAGGTAACCCACAAGCTTTTAATCCAAGATCTGATATGGCTCAATTGTTAAAAGGTGTAGCAAGAAACTATGCAGTTGCTTTATCTAACAAAGCTATAAGAGATATAACACAAGAAAGAATTAACGAAGGATCTGTAAGCGAATCAGAAGGTATGAGAACTATTGGTGCTGGATTTGATTCTAAACCTTTTGCCTCTGCATCATCGCCTAAGAAAAACCCTACTTTAAATGATCAAATAAATTTATTTTTAGAACAAAGTGGTTTTTCAAAAATGGAAAAAGCAGGTTCTTTAGAATCTTCTAAAAAACAAAGAGACCTTATTTTAAATGCTTTTGCTGATAAATTTGGAAGCACGTCTGAAAACTTAATAAGATGGTTGTCTGGTGGAGGTCTAAAACCTAGCACTGCTAAGAAAAGAAAATTTGGTTTTCTTGGAGGTAAAACTGAAAACACTCTTCAAGAAATAGCAGACAATCCAAAATACGGTATTGACAGTAAAGAATATAGAGAGGCAGAAGAAATTTTAATGAATGAAGAGTTTTTTACTATGCCTGGATTAAAAGCAGAACTAGCAAACGAAATAACTAATAGAGGTTTAGAAAATACTGTAAGTAAAGAAGAAGCTAGATTAATAAAACTCGCTATAGGACCTCAAAACTTTGGTAAACTTGAAAACAATAAAAAGGTTTATGAAGATTTACAAAAAGGAAAAGATCTTATATTTGATAAGTTTAGAGAAATAGCAAAAATTGAAGATGGTAAGTATATGCCAGAGCTAATGAGCATGTTATATCACAGCAACGCTAATAACCATCCTTTTAGAAACTTAGCTACAGTGGAAGGTTTAATGCTAGGTTTAGATACAAAAGGAAAAGAAAACAGAGAAGAGCACGTATTTCAGTACGGTAATTTTGCTGTTGCTATGGGTAAAGCTTTAACAGCTAGTGATAAATCTTTTCAAGGTTTTAAAGACTGGAGCAAAAAGAATTACTACCAATTAGTTTTAGACAAGCAACAAAGATTAATATTAGATCAACCTGCTTTAACTACAAACATGCAAGGTGAAACAATAGAAAGCTATAGTCCTAAAGCTGGTATGCATCCTTTACTTGGTAGGGCTTTAGCTAAAGCTATAGAAACAGGTGATTACAGCAAAGTGCCTGATGTAAGATTAAGATACGCTAATGAGTATTTTAGCGCAAACCTTAATAAAATTGGTAGAGAAGTTAAACAAGCTAATGGCACTTATAGATTTATTACTGACGCAGAAGACTTTAATATAACAGTAGACAAACCTTTTCAAAACAATCAAAGCGTTATAAACGAACAAGGTAGGTTAGCTTATCAAATAATGCTTTCTGAAAAAGGTTATATATCTGAAGATAGTCCTTTGTTTATGAATAGAAAAACTGCTAGAGAAGCAATGAATGCTTTTGAGGCTATAACGCCTACAAAAGATGGGCTTGTAGATCAGATAAATAAAAACGAAGGTGGTTCTAATAACTTTACTAACACTGGTATAAAAGTAATAACTGGTGAGCAAAACGTTTTTGAAACTAGAACAGCAGATGTTGCTGCTACAAATGGTAGAGCTTTAGAGAAAGAATTAAAATCATTAACAGCTGTAGACGCTGACAACACCACTCTTGTTTCTAAAAACCAAGTAATAGGAACAAGACCTGATGGTTCTAAAATAATGTTAAGAACAGAAGAGTTTGGTGAACAAGCTAGTGCTTTAGAAGCTGAAGGAGTTACTTTTGATTTTAGTGATTTTATGAAAATTAAAGACGGAAAACCTGCTGCTTATTTTAAAAGATTAAAAGAGCAATACAAACAGCATGGTCCTGAGAATTTATTTGTAGTTAGCGCAAGACCACCAGAGTTTGCTGAGCCAATGAGAAGATGGTTAGAGTCTAATAAGATAAACATACCAGTTGAAAACATTATAGGCTTAGGTAATGGTGCTCCACAAGCAAAAGCAAATTGGTTTTTAGGTAAAGCAGCGGAAGGTTATAATGACTTCTTGTTTGCTGATGATATACTAGCAAATGTTAAAGCTGTTAAAGATGTTATAGATCAAGTAGATATTAAAGGTGAAGTGCAAGCTTCTATTGCTTCAAAACCTAAAACATTTGATAGAATATTTAATGAAAACTTAGAATTAAGAACGGGTGAAATGAAAGGCCAAACTATAGGCGCCGACTGGACAATATCAGCAGCAAGAGCAGCTTCAGAAGGTAGGTTAAAAAACAAAAACATGTTCTCTAATTTCTTCATGGGTTATTCTGCAGAAGATTTTAATGGTTTGTTATATGAAACCTTACCTAGTGGTAAACGCGGTGATGCAATGTATCAGTTTTATAACGATAATTTAATTAATCCTTTTAATAAAGCTGAAAGAAGAATTGAGTCTGCTAAAATTGCAGCAGCTAGTGACTTTAAAGCTTTAAAAGGTAAATTAGAAAAACTACCTAAGAGTATGAATACTGAAACAGGTATTGGTAATTACTCATTTGGTGACGCGGCTAGAGTTGCAGTGTGGACAAATCAAGGTATGGAAATACCTGGCTTATCTAAAAGAGATCAAAAGAAACTAAACAAGTTTGTAGGAGAAAACGGTGACTTAAGTGTTTTTGTAAGTGAAATTGGTAAAATGCAAAAAGGCAAACAATATCCTAAGCCAAAAAAAGATTGGATATCTGGAACTTTATCTAGTGATATAATGGGTGAAATAAATAAAGTTAACAGAAAAGAATACTTGCAAGAGTGGAAAGAAAATGTTAGTATTATTTTTTCAGATAATAATAAAAACAAACTAAGATTTGCTTTTGGAGATAAATATGTAGAAGCTTTAGATGATGTGTTAGGTAGAATGGAAAGTGGAAACAATAGAGCTCCTGGTGGTAACAGAACAGTGAACAATATGTTAGACTGGGTTAATGGATCTGTTGGTGCTACAATGTTCTTAAATACTAGATCAGCTGCTCTTCAAACTATATCATCTGTAAACTATATTAATTGGGGTGATAATAATATATATAAAGCTGGTAAAGCATTTGCAAACCAAAAGCAATATTGGAAAGATTTCAAAACATTATTTAATTCTGATTACCTTATAAACAGAAGAGAAGGTTTAAATATAAATGTTGCTGAGTCTGAAATAGCTGAAGCTTCTAAAAAAGGTGGAGCAAAAGGAGCTATAGCTTATTTACTTAACAAAGGTTTTGTAATGACAAGAGGAGCTGATAGTTTTGCTATTGCTTCAGGTGGAGCTACAATGTATAGAAATAGAGTTAAATCTTTAATGGATGGTGGTATGCCAAAAGAAATGGCAGAAGCACAAGCTATGGATGCTTGGAGAAAAATATCTGAAGAAAACCAGCAATCAAGTAGCGCTATGAGAATTAGCCAGCAACAAGCAAGTGGCGCTGGTAGATTAGTTTTAGCTTATGGTAACACACCTATGCAGTACTCTCGTATTATGAAAAGAGCAGGTCAAGATCTTGCGAACAATAGAGGTGATTGGAAAACAAATGTATCTAAAATAGTTTACTATGGAGCAGCGCAAAACTTAATATTTAATGCTTTACAAAATTCTTTATGGACAGAAACATTTGACGAAGATGGTGATGGAAATGATAAAGCAGCTAGAACAATAAACGGCATGGGTGATTCGTTGCTTAAAGGTTTAGGTATACAAGGATCTGCTGCTATAGCTATTAAAAATTCTTTAATGACAATAGCAAAAGAAAACGACAAAGACTCACCAGAGTTTAGAAAAGCTATAAGTGATTTGTTTGATTTTTCTCCTCCTTTAGATACTAAGATTAGAAAATTAAATTCAGCAGCTAATACTTTTAGCTGGCAAAGAGAAGAAATAGCCAATCAAGGTTTTAACTTAAACAACCCATCTTATTTAGCAACAGCTCAAGTAATATCAGCAACAACAAATATACCTGCAGATAGAGCAATACAAAAGTTAAATAACGTAAGACAAATATTTAATAAAGAAAGTGAAAACTGGCAAAAAGTTGCTTTAGCTTTAGGTTGGTCTTCTTGGGATGTAGGTTTAGGATATTATGGTGTAGAAGAAAAAGTAGATCAAACGCCTGAGATGATATTGAAAGAAAAGGTTAACACTATGAAAAAAGAAACAAGTGTTAAGGAACAAAAAGATCTTTTATTAAAACTTGGTTTAACTAAGCAGCAAATAAAAGCTTTAAAATATGAAAATGAAAGAGTTAAAAAAATACTAGAATTACAAGAAAAAAACAAAGAATAATGGGAGGAATAAAAATACCAAACTTTTACGCATCACCTTTGCATGACAACGGTATAACAGTTGGAGAAAACACTGGTGAAGTACAAGAAGACAA
>Ga0209336_10001623_pt1 | contig 10932 bp, 17 predicted proteins | sample LinPmetageLP32_FD_184042 | JGI IMG/M metagenome (GOLD analysis project Ga0209336, IMG submission 184042) | Marine viral communities from the Pacific Ocean - LP-32 (SPAdes) (version 2) | ecosystem: Environmental > Aquatic > Marine > Oceanic | place: Pacific Ocean | collected 2009-08-23 | reverse complement strand
GTAAAATTTCGCTCCACGTGGGAGTAAAGTCGATGGTTTCAGTTTTCATGCTGTAGCCTCCTGATTGAGTCTGAGAGCGGTTATAAGGTCATCGTCGCTTATATCGTCTTTAAGCATTTGCAGCCCTTCGAGCGCGTATTCACGCGCCCGCCGTAAGTCTTGATCGTTTAAAGCGTGCATTGCCGCTCTAAAAATAATCTGAGCGTTTTTGTGCGCAAAAGACCCGCAGTTCGTATGATATCCAATTGATTTCGCTAAATGGTTAACAAGATCTTTAGTTTCTAAATATATCATGCCGCTACCTCCCTTTTTTCTAACCATTCACTCACAACCCATTCACCGACAATATAAGCGTACATATTTACGACCCTTTCAGGATCGCTTAAATCGGTAGAGACTTCTCCGAACATCTCTTGTTCATAATCTTTGATAATATTTATTACCTCAAAAACTCGATCTTCGAGCCATTGCGTAGCCTTCCAAGTTCCTATTATAAAGTAGTCCATATTAAAGGCGTGGTGGTGGATATCGTCGATATTCTGATCTATCCAATCGGGGTCTTGTTCTTCGATAAAATCAGCGAACGTTGAAGCGATTTCTTCATATTTAAAATAATTCATAACTTCTCCTTTTTAATCAATCTCATCAGACAGGGGGCGATTAATTCCCCTGTGACGCTCGTAAGAGCGTTTCGATTAGTTTTCTTTCTCTTTTAATTTAAAAACATCTTCCAAGAGAACCCGTACTCTTTCTCGATCAAGACTGTCCCCATCGCCCCAAGTTATGTTTTTCTCTTTATCTTGAGCAATGGAAATCAAATAGATTAGACAAGCTTCTTTAATCATGTTTCGAGTAGCCCCCAGATCAAAAATTCCGTCTTCGCCGTAGAAGTCATGAATATAATTGATAAAGTTTGATGCACTATAAATAGCGCTGTTACTTGTGCTGTTCATGTCGCGTACTCCTTTAATTTAAGATTATTAACCATAGCCAAATTATTATTAAGAATCCGAGGCCGCCTGCAATGACTGCAAGCCCTTGTAAGAATGTGAGCCATATAGGGCGGCTTTTCTGCCATTCATGCGCGGCTAAGTCTTTGCGATCGTATAAATGTTTAAAGTCATTCATCACGCCGCCGCCGCTTGATTCGCTTGGAACCCGTCGATCAATTGAATCGCTTGATAGGCTTTTTTTGCGGCCTTAAACATCGCTTCGGGATCGTCTTGTAAATTAGTAATCCAAGAGTTCAAATATTCCGCATGATCGGCGCGGGGCTTGTTCGATATTCCAAGCTTTACGGATAGCATAGCCGCGCCAATTTCCGCAATAAGCTCTTCAAAGGCGTAAAGATCATCACCCCAGCCACTATGTTTAATACGGTCTAAACGCTTAGAATTACCCGTCCAATGTATGCACTCATGTGCTAATGTGCTATAGTAAGTCTCTGTAGCAGTTGAGGTTTTTGTTGCGGAGAATAGTTCGCGTGAGGGTATTGTTATAGCGTCGCTTTGAGGCGAATAAAAGGCTTTACCACTAGCAGAATGACATATTTTCGCGCCAGTTGCGGCAAAGTAAGAATCCGCAATTTCTAAACGTTCAGTGATATCTATAGAGTCTGATGGTTCTATTATCGATGGTGGCGGGTTATCAAGTTGAGATCTTCCGAAAACATAGGTTATGCCGAAACCCGCTATAAATTTTTTTTCAGGATCTTTTTTATCTTTAGCGACATGAGGTCTAACTATAGCGTGCCCTGATTCACCCTTCTTAACCTTAGCACCTAACTTAACCCATTGAGAATATCCCGCAAACTCACAATCCTCAGTTGCCATCATAAGTAGCAGGACATTAGATCCGCTGTATTCTTTACCCGTTGAAGCATTAACGGGTAAACACCCTTTACTGGCAAAGGGCTTAGTCCAATGAGCGCCCTCAGTCTTCATTAAACTTATAAGGTTATCAGTGACAGCATTCATAAGCTGTTTATTACTTGGAGTCTTACTGTCTTTATCTGCTTTAAATTTCATAACTTATCCTTTTTTATATTTAATTAGTACGAGCGGTTATAATCGTAAACTATCTAATACTAATAAGCAATACTTATATCACTATTATTTTAATATAAAAGTACGGGCTTGAAGCACCTTTGCTCACACATTCATCTAATTGTTTAGAAGCTCTATCAACCGCACACAAAAGCCTATCAGACTATATTACTTAGCTTTGCAAACTAGCCTAATCGTCTATTAGGCATACTAGATATATAACCTATTGATTTATATGTATTTAATAACCAAGCCTAATCAGACCGACAGAAATTGCTATCAAATACCCTAAAATCTAGCTTTATTGGTTAAATTTTGCACAGATCAGGAAAAATCGGGGGGCGGGGGCGGGGGCGAGCGGCTTGTAACAATAACAGTAGCCACACCCACACAAAAAAAGTAAAATACAGTTTTTCATATTAAAAAAATGCTATGACAACTCACACAGAAGCCGTAGAAGAAGCAAAATTACCAAAGACAACAAGGGGTAGAGGTCGTCCTAAAGGCTCTCGTAACCCTCCTCCTAAGCCTTTAAGCAATAAAAAGGCGATGGAGAAGTTTAGGGAAAGAATCCTTAACTCTCCTAAAGCCAGTTCAGTCCTCACCAGTATTTTCGATGCAGCTTTAGATAAAGATGATCCTCATAGGGCTGTTGCTTGGAAACTGCTCATTGATAGATTTGCCCCATTACGGGATTTCGAGGGCGGTCAGGTGTCAGGTCGCTCTTCTGTCAACATTACTATTACGGGAGTGAATACTGAGGCTGATGATAATAGCAATGTGATAGAGGTAAATTGATATGGAAAAATTAAAAAGAATGCTTGAGCTACATGAGGGTAAGAAAGACTTCGGCTACATGATAGACGGCAAGCTCCATATTGGAATTGGAAGGAATATTGATGTTGATGGCGGTTTAGGTCTTTCAGATGAAGAGATAGGGATGCTGCTTGATAACGACATCGTAAGAACTATGCGCGAGCTTGCGAGTTCATTTGAATGGTATTCGCAATTAGATGAGGTTCGTCAGGATGCGCTAGTAATGATTGCTTTTAATTTAGGGCTTACGCGATTAAGAAAGTTTGTTCTCGCGCTTACGGCTTTAGAGCAGGGCAATTACGTAAAGGCAAAGATAGAGTTTTTAGACAGTTTGTGGAGTACACAAGTCGGTCAAAGAGCCGTCACCCTTGCGACGATGATTGAAACAGGAGAATACCCAGATGGCGAATAGTTTGTATGGAAATATTGCGGCTAAAAAGAAAAGGATTGCAGCACAGAAAGCGGCAGGTGTAACGCCTGAAAGAATGCGTAAAAAAAATACAAAAGGCGCACCAACTGATGCAGCGTTTCGACGAGCAGCGAAGACAGCGAGAAAATAATGGCTAGATCAGTGAATCACTACTTGCGGGACGGCACATTGCATTCTGGTGATATGCACAAGCATGACAACGGCGTGGTTATGTCAGGCGCAACAATGAATAAAAACAGCAAAAAGTTATTTCATTTTGGAGATTTAAGTAATAAATCCCAGAAAAAAGCGCGAACTCAATGGAATAAATAAGAGGAAATTATAATGCCTAAGAAAAAAAGAAAGCCTAAATCTAAGCCGTACTGATGTCAGGAATTATGTATGAGAACGAAAAGTCTTTGGCTAATGAGTCGGCTTTTCGTTCGCTTTACGAAAAGTATTATTGTAATACGTTAGAAAAAATGCCGATTCGGTATCAGATTGATTTCTCAGTTCTTGAAGGTAAAAGAGGCCCATTTAAACCCTTCAAGGTTTGTGGGTTTATAGAGTTCAAGCAAAGAAGTAACGCAAGACGAAAATATAAAACTGTCATAATTCCTTTGGGAAAGCTTCAAGCAAGCAAAAGATTGTATGAAGACACAGGCAAAGATACTTTGTTGTGGATTCAATGGACAGATACAAGCGGGTGGTGTCTTCTAAATACTGTCAATTTCGATTTGCGTTGGCAAGGGGTTAGCCGCCGTAATGATGATCGAGATAAAGAGCCAGTGATTCATATTCCGATCGGAGCATTTACACGATCTAAATGGGAACCGTCAAAATTTTGACGCATGAGGTTTTTATGGCACAAGATACAAGATTAAAAAAGTTAGGTTTAACGGGTTATAACAAGCCAAAAAGAACGCCAAATCACCCAACAAAAAGTCATGTTGTTCTTGCGAAAGACGGGGATCAAATAAAAACGATACGTTTTGGTCAGCAAGGCGTAAGCGGTTCACCGCCAAGAGCTAATGAATCTAAATCAGATGCCGCAAGAAGGCGCTCGTTTCAAGCCCGTCATAGCAAAAACATTGCAAGAGGTAAGATGTCTGCGGCGCATTGGGCGAACAAAGTAAAATGGACATCATAAATGACTGATCTTGCGATTAGCTTGTTAGATTGGCAGCAAGAAGTCTGGAATGATCCTGCGCGTTTTAAAGTTGTCGCTGCGGGAAGAAGAACAGGCAAATCAAGACTTGCTGCGTACTTGTTAATTGTTAACGGTCTAAAAGAAAAAGGAAATGTGTTTTATGTCGCGCCCACACAAGGACAAGCGCGTGACATTATGTGGAATTTGATGCTAGAGATAGGTGAACCCGTTATAAAAGCCTCTCACATCAACAATCAACAAATAACGCTTATAAACGGAACAGTTATCTCGCTCAAGGGATCGGATCGGGGCGAGACTATGCGCGGTGTGAGCCTCCAATATTTGTGTATTGACGAGCTAAGTGAAATGAAGCCTGAAGTGTGGGAGCTTATCTTGCGTCCCGCTTTGAGCGACAAAAAATCACCCGCACTTTTCATAGGCACTCCAACAGGACGCAACCATTTTTACGATATGTTTATTTACGGCAATGGGGATGATCCTGATTGGAAATCTTGGCACTTCACAAGCTACGATAATAAACTGATCGATAAAAATGAAATAGATTCAGCAAAAAGATCAATGTCTTCGTTTGCGTTTCGTCAAGAATTTATGGCTTCCTTTGAGGCGCGTGGTTCTGAGATGTTTAAAGAAGAGTGGGTAACCTATGACGAAGAGGAACCTAAAACGGGTGATTATTATATTGCGGTGGATTTGGCAGGTTTTAGTGAAGTTGGTAAATCAAAATCAAAAACAAGTAGATTAGATAATACCGCTATATCAATCGTAAAGGTTGGGGAGTATGGTTGGTGGGTCAAAGATATCATTCATGGCCGTTGGGATTTAAACGAAACGGCAATTAAAATCTTCAACGCAGTGCGCGACTATCAACCTATTTCTGTGGGCATTGAGAGAGGTATTGCAAAGCAAGCGGTCATCAGTCCGTTAACTGATTTAATGAGGCAATATAACAGATATTTTCGTGTTGAAGAGTTGACGCATGGAAACAAAAGTAAGGTAGATAGAGTAATGTGGGCGCTGCAAGGTCGTTTTGAAAACGGCGTTATAAAACTAAATAAAGGTAGTTGGAATGAAGCCTTCTGCGATGAGTTGTTCCAGTTCCCTGATTCCTTAACACACGACGATTTGATTGATAGTTTAAGTTACATAGATCAAGTCCAACAAGTCTCATATCATTATGAGTATGAAATTGATGAACACGAAGTATTAGATTCGGTGGCGGGATATTAATATGGATAATTTTTCAGAAAGCGAAACATATATAAGCGATACTTTAGATAGTTGGGTTATTGCAAAGTGTGAAAAGTGGAAAGAACACTATAAGTCTAATTATGAAAAGAAATTTGAAGAATACTATCGTCTTTGGCGGGGTCAATATACGGCAGCGGATAAGACAAGACAGAGCGAACGCTCAGAAATTATAAGCCCTGCTTTACAACAAGCCGTAGAGTCGTCTGTTGCTGAGATTGAAGAAGCTACTTTTGGCCGAGGTGCTTTTTTCACCATACGCGATGATATGAATGATCCTGAAAGGCAAGACATCGCTTATTTACAGAAAAAATTGAACGAAGATTTTAGAAAGCACAAGATTCGTCAGCAAGTCGGTGAATGTCTCATTAACTCTGCGGTTTTTGGTACAGGCATCGCTGAAGTTGTAATGGATGTAGAAAACGAGCTTTCTGTCGCAACACAGCCCCTTCCTAACGGTCAAATGCAGGGCGGTGTGAACGAAACTGAAAGAATGGTTGTTAAATTACGCCCTATATTGCCTCAAAACTTCTTAATAGATCCTATTGCAACGAGTGTTGAGGATTCGATTGGTGTTGCGATTGATGAATATGTCTCTCCGCACACAATAAAAATGCTGCAAGAGCAAGGCGTTTATAGAGATGTTGATATAGACGCAGTAACTTACGGAGATTCTGATTTAGATAGCGACCCTAATTTAGTTCAAGAGCCAGAAGATAAGGTTAGGCTGACTAAATATTACGGGCTAGTTCCAAAATACTTATTAGATGAAGAAGAGGGCGTATCTAGTATTTCTGAGGGTCTTGAAGAAGAAATTGAAGCTATTGTAGAAAACGAGCTTGATGAAGACGTTGAAGTTAGTGTTAAAGAAGATTATTACATCGAAGCCTGCGTCGTCATTGCTAATAAAAGCGTTATCTTAAAAGCGCAAACTAATCCTTATATGATGAATGATCGGCCTGTTATTGCGTTCTCTTGGGATGTAGTACCTAGTCGTTTCTGGGGTAGGGGCGTTTGTGAAAAGGGTTATATGAGCCAAAAAGCCCTAGATGCAGAGCTTAGAGCAAGAATTGATGCTCTTGCTTTGACTAATTCGCCAATGATGGCGATGGATGCCTCAAGAATGCCACGAGGCTCAAAGCCTGAAGTCAGGGCAGGTAAAATACTGTTAACTAATGGAGATCCACGCGAGGTTTTACATCCTTTTAACTTTGGTCAAGTTTCTCAGATTACTTTTGCTCAAGCAGAACAATTACAAAGGATGGTGCAACAGAGTACAGGCGCGGTTGATTCTGGCGGTGTTAGTGGTGCTATCAATGGCGAGGCAACAGCGGCAGGTATTAGTATGTCGTTGGGCGCTATTATTAAAAGACATAAGAGGACGTTGGTAAATTTCCAAGATTCGTTCTTAATTCCGTTTGTTAAAAGCGCAGCTTGTCGTTATATGCAATACGACCCAGAAAACTATCCTGTGAAGGATTATATCTACGAAGTAACCTCGACACTTGGGATTATTGCGAGAGAATATGAAGTCACGCAACTTGTGCAACTATTGCAGACAATGCCGCCCGATAGCCCTGTCTACCCAATTCTTGTTCAATCTATTGTGGATAATATGCAATTACAGAATAGAGATCAGCTAATAGCGACTATTCAACAGTCTATGCAGCCTGATCCGCAAGCACAGGAAGCCGCTCAAGTAACTCAACAAGTTGGCCTAGCTTTCCAACAAGGCCAAACTAACGCACTAAACGCGCAAGCTGCTGAATCTGCGGCTAGGGCTAAGAAGCTTGAAGTTGAGGCGCAAGCGATACCTGTTGATCTTGAAACAGATCGATTTAAGGCTGTTGCAACAACAATGAAGGCCGAGAGCGATATTGATAAAGATTTTGAGCGTCGAGCAAAAATGGCTGATACCGCATTAAAAGAGAAAAAGCTTGGTATCGAAGAACAGAAAGCTCGTTCGCGTAATTAAAATATTAACAGCATTTATTTAATCTAATATTTGGTAATATCAGACAATTATGTTAATTTATTAGGGAATATTAAGTGATAGACGACGATGAAAAATATATTCATGCAATGTACGAAATGATGCGTACTGATGGATGGAAAATTTTGCTCGAAGAGCTATCCATAAATAAAGAAAACATTAATAAAGTTGAGTACGTTTCAGCAAAAGATAATAGAAGTTGTTCTGACGATTTATGGTTCCGAAAGGGACAGTTAGACATTCTTTCTTTTCTGTACTCATTAGAGACACAAGTTGACAACCTAGCAAATGAAAAGAATATATGACTTTCAATGTCCTAACGGACGCACTTTTGAAAAATATATAGACTCAGAAATTAGTGAGGTTGATTGCGACATCTGCAAGCAAAAATCAACTCGTTTGATTTCTTGTCGTGGCCTTGTCCTAGATCCGATCAGTGGGGATTATCCTACTGCGACGATGAAGTGGGCAAAAATGCGACAAGAAAAAATAAAAGCAGAGCGAAAGGTAGCTAGCGCGTAAGTCTTTCGCACAAGGTAGCCGATAGGTCTTGATTTAACGCGGAGTTAATTAAATGGCAGCAAAGTTAGTCAACGAAGAATCTGAAGATAAACAGGAAGTCCTGACCCCGATTGAGGAAGCCGTTCCTGAAAGCGATAAGGTCGAGGAAAGCCAGTTTGCTAATAAGTCGAGAGAAGAAGTAGAGCGTATGCTTGCTGATGCACAAACAATGATAGGCAAGCAAGGACAACAGATAGGTGACGCTCGCATTCAGATTGAAGCTTATAAGAAAGCAGACAGTTTTATCAAAGGGCAACTTGGAGCAGACGAACAGGAGCAGCCAAAAGAAGAGTTAGATTATTTCGGTGACCCTGAGAACGCAATTCAGAAGTCTATTGAGAATAATCCTGTGTTAACGGAAATGCGTGACGCTTTGAAAGAGCAAACAAGGCAACAAAAAGCTCAACAAATCATAGCGCAACACCCTGATATGGTGGAGATCCTAAAGGATTCTAAATTCGTTGATTGGGTTTCTCAAGATACTGTAAGGATGAGGTTGTACGAGGAAGCAAATCAAGACTTGAATGTTGACAGCGCAAACTACATTTTTAGTGAATATAAGCGTGAGAACCAAGTAGATACTGCGGTACAAGCACAATCAAAACCAAATTTGGCTAAGTCTGTTAGAGCCGCATCAAGTGGCGCAGCAACAGGTAGCTCAGAGCCAGTTAGTAAAAAGCGATATAGGGCATCCGATATACGAAAACTCATAAAAGAAGACCCAGAAGCATATCAAAGCCGAGAAAAAGAAATTCTTGCCGCTTATGCAGAGGGTCGTGTTGTTCGTTAATTAATTTCGGAGTTTTATAACATGACTGATTCAACTTATCCCGCCACTGGCGGTTTTACAGACAATACCACGCAAGCGGTATTTATTCCTGAACTATGGTCGGACGAAATTCGTGCGGCATACGAGAAAAAACTTGTTATGGCGGGGCTTGTTAAAAAGCTCTCAATGACAGGTAAGAAAGGCGATACGGTGCATATCCCCGCTCCAACAAGAGGCGAGGCTCACGCCAAGGCTTCAAAATCGGCGGTGACCGTTCAGGCAAACACTGAGACTGAAGTTCAGGTTTTGGTTGATAAGCACTTTGAGTATTCAAAGCTAATCGAAGATATTACTGAGACTCAAGCTCTTACATCTATGAGAGGTTTTTACACTGAGGACGCAGGCTATGCCCTCGCCCGTAAGGTCGATAAACATCTTTTGGAGCTTGGTAAGGCTATCGGAGATCAAACTAATAACTGGGTTGGTAGCCATAGTTATTTCACTGATGCTACTAACGGTTTGTCTCTTTTCACTGTGGATACGGTTACCACAGCAGACGTAACTACAGACGCATCGTTTCGAGGCTTAATAAAATTGATGGATGACCAAGACGTACCTTTCGATGAAAGATACTTTATCGTTCCTCCTTCGCTTCGTTCAACGATGATGGGTATTGATCGTTATGTTTCTTCAGATTTTGTTGATGGGCGCGGTGTCCAGAACGGCAAGATCGGTAACATCTACGGTATAGATATCTATGTATCTACTCATGCTTGTACGGTCGAAACGGCATCAGAGAACTCTGCGGGTGGAGAGGTTAAAGCTGCAACCTTGTTCCACAAAGAGTCATTTATTCTTGCGGAGCAGCAAAACATTCGCTCACAAACGCAATATAAGCAAGAGTGGTTAGGTACACTATTTACTGCGGATAATATATTCGGGTGTAAGACGTATCGCCCAGATAGTGCATTTAATCTTATGGTCAACGCTTAAAAGTCTCCCTTTCTTTTTAAGCGTGTGGGTAGCCTCTTCGGGGGCTGCTCATTTTACTTTTAGGAGTAATTTATGACCGTAATTATTACGAAAAATAGCTCGACCGCTTCTGATGTGCCTACTAGCTCAGACTTAGTGCAAGGCGAATTAGCCGTCAACGTAGCGGATAAACGACTTTATACAGAAGACGCTTCAGCAAACATTATTGAGATAGGTATTAACCCTAGCTCTATTACTACTGCTACTGGAACTGTCACAGGCACACTCACTGCTAACGGTACATTAAACTCAAGTAATGCTGTCCTTACAGGCGGTACAGTCAACGGTATGGTTATAGGTGGTAGCTCTGCTTTAGCTATTACAGGAACTACCGTAACGGCTACTACAGGCTTTACAGGTGACCTGACAGGTGCAGTAACAGGTAACGTAACAGGTAATGTCCAAGGCAATTTGACAGGAAATGTCACAGGAAATTTGACGGGAAATGTTACAGCTTCATCTGGTACAACAAGTTTACATAATCTTGCGTTAACAGGTACGGTAGATTTTAACGCTGCACGACTTACAGATATTGGTACGCCTGTTGCTGCGACTGACGCTGTAACCAAGGCTTATGCAGATCAGTTAATTACAAACCTTATTGATGGTGCGCCTGCTGCATTAGACACGCTTAACGAGCTTGCCGCAGCACTAGATGATGACGCAGCCTTTCACACAACAGTAACTAACTCTATCGCATTAAAGCTACCTCTTGCGGGCGGTACTATGAGTGGCGCGATAGCAATGGGAACTAACAAAATCACTGGCCTCGGTGATCCAACGTCTAATCAAGATGCAGCAACCAAGGCTTATGTTTTAGCACAAGCGGGCGGTGGTCTTCCATTATCAGGCGGTACAATGTCTGGTGCTATTGCGATGGGTAACAACAAG